>TARA_B100000674_G_scaffold479293_1_pt1 | contig 12860 bp, 11 predicted proteins | sample TARA_B100000674 | Tara Oceans TARA_B100000674 (sample SAMEA2622759) | marine metagenome | biome: marine biome (ENVO:00000447); feature: surface water layer (ENVO:00002042); material: "saline water (ENVO:00002010), including plankton (ENVO:xxxxxxxx)" | depth 5 m
ACTCGAAATTAGTTATAGTAAGTGTAAGCCTACTTTTAATCATCAGTATGCTCTTTCTCGTCTGCATAAAGATGGTTATAAAATTGGAGTCTGCTCTAATTCAGTGAAACAAACCGTTGACTTGTTAATGAGACTATCGTCTTTGGATCAATATTTAGATTTCATGATATCTAATCAAGATGTCAAGAACGGAAAGCCTGACCCGGAGATGTATATCAAGGCCATGAAGAATTTAAATGTTACTCCTGATGAGTGTCTTATTCTTGAAGATAATGAAAATGGCATACAAGCAGCTTTAGCCTCTGGGGGCCACTTGATGAAAATTGGTCTTCCAAGTGAGGTTACGTATGAGAATATAAACTCACGAATCAAAAAAATTAATCTTGGTTAAAGTTATGCAGATTTTGATTCCCATTTCAGGTCGTTCTCGTTTCTTTCCTGAAGAAGAATATTTTTTCCCGAAGCCTTTAATTGAAATATCGGGGAAGCCAATGATTGAAATTGTTGTTGATCAAATGCAAAAACAATTTCTGTCACCTGAATTCATCTTTGTGATTGATCCGGTTGATGCTAGATCCTTTTCTTTAGACCAAACGCTGCAAATATTGACTAATTATGAGTCAACTGTTATTGAGAAGCCAGGGCAAACCTCGGGTGCGCTTTGTACTTGCCTGCTTGCAGTTGATTCTTTGGATCTGGATGCACCTTTACTTATCGTCAATAGCGATCAGTTGATCGACTGCGATATAAACGAAGCAATCAAATTTTTTAGTGAAAACAAGGCTAGTTCGGGAGTTGTAACATTCGATTCAATCCATCCAAGATGGTCATACGTTTTGTGCAATGAAGAATCAGTTGTACTTGAGGCTTGTGAAAAAAAGGTTGTCTCTCGCCGTGCCATTGCAGGGGTATACTTTTTTGAAAAAGCATCCATATTTATCGATGCCGCAAATAAAGTCCTGATGAAAGATGCGCATGTAAATAATACCTTTTATATTTCATCATCTCTTAATGAGATAATTTTAGAGAGTCAACTTGTGATGGCGTATTCAATTGACAGTAAGTGTTATCATTCCTTTTATTCTCCAGCAAAGATTAACGAGTTTGAAAAAAGTATTTCATTGAACTGCCTCAATAGTGAGTTTGGAGATGCCTCGGCAGCATCTGTAAATATTGTGATACCTGCGGCTGGAGAAGGTTCGCGTTTTGCCAAATTAGGTTGGAAAAAACCAAAACCTTTTATTGATGTTGATAAAAAACCTATGATTGAGAGAGTGCTTGAAAATATTAAATCTGCAAATTGCACTCTTAATGTTTTGCTTCGCAAAGAGCATATTGATGAATATCCTTGTATCGCTTCCGCTTTATTAAACAGTTGCGATAATGTAATTCCAGTATCTTCACTTACTGAGGGGACAGCGTCTACTGTTTTATTGTCAAGACATATTATTAATACAAGTCAACCATTACTCATTGCGAATTCTGATCAACTTGTGAAGTTTAATGTCAACGATTTTATAAGTGATTGCAATAAAAGAAACCTTGATGGCTCTATTGTGGTTTTTAAGGATAAAACTAAAAATCCAAAATGGTCATTTGCAAAGATTAATCATGAGGGTCTTGTAATTGAAGTTGCTGAAAAGTCACCAATTTCAGATATGGCAACAGTTGGGATATATCTCTTTGCTAAAGGCGAACAATTTGTTGATGCAGCTTTTGAAATGATATTGTCTAATACTCGTGTTAATAAAGAATTCTATGTTTGTCCAGTCTATAACTTCATGATAAGGAATGGTGCGCGTATTGGTATTTATGAAGTCCCATCTGATGCAATGTTTGGTTTGGGCACACCTGATGATCTAAATTATTACTTAAATGATCATTCTTTCCCGCCATCTGCTGATTCCCCTTTTTGTTGACTATGCAGGTTTTAGTTCCATTGGCTGGACCCGATTTTATTTCTACAAATGGCACTATCAAAGGATTGATTCCATATAGAGGTAAACCTATCATCTATCAAACTCTAAGCAATAGACCATGGTCAAAAACTGTAAATCACTATAGCTTTATTCTCAAAGACTCCCCTCAATCTCGAGATTTTTTCAATAATTTCCTCCTTAGAGATTTTCCTAATTCTTCAGCTATTTTCTTGTCTAGTTTTTCGCAAGGTGCAGCTCTTTCAGCTCTTGCTGGAATATCTCTGATTAGAAATCACTCGGAACCTTTAATTGTTGATCTAGCTGATATAGTCTATACAAGTAATGTTGAAATCTACGATATTTTTGCACGAGATTCTTGCCTTGGTGGCATTGCGCTAGCATTTACGTCTAATAAGCCATGCTATAGTTACTTTAAATTTAATGAATATGGTAAATTAATTCTTACTGCTGAAAAGAGTGTTATTTCCTCATATGCTTCTGTGGGAACTTATGTGTTTCGTGATAGTTCAACTTTCTTGCGATCATTAGCATACGCCTTGGAGTCGTCTTCGAGTGATTTTATTTTCAATGATTTGTATTATGTAAGCTTGCTTTTTAATGGTATTCTAATGCAGAATAAAGAAGTTAATTTGCAATTAGTCTCTCAAGTTCAAGACATTAAGGTTGATTGCACATGAAGTCTTTTTGTAGTTGTAATGATTTTTCTTCTCTTTTTTGTATGGATATCCCTCTGGCCTAAGCCTCCGCAGTCTTAAGATACTCTACATAAAATTCTAGCCATTTTGTGAAATTAATTTCATACATGCCGTGAGTAGACTTTTCGAATGTTGTGCCCCATGCATGTCCAGATTTGTATTTACCAAATGAGCTTGTCATTCCGTATTTGGGCCAAATTAATCCTAAGCTACAGGAATCTGCAACAATAAAACAAGAGGCAAGAAAATTTTCACTATCTTTCCAGTCGTAGCTATAACAGCGACCTGAGTTGTAAAGTACATTGCTTGTAAAGTAACCTTCTCCACATCTTGATTCTCCAGTGACATAGTTGAAGTGATCAACATCTGTATTAGCCATAGGACGTTTGTCATCGGGTGATCTATCTCTGATAAAAATATCTCTTGATCTTTGATTTAAAGTATCTAGCTCTAAATCCCACATAGATATGATGTCGTCAACAAAACCAAAGGAAAAGAAGTCGCTTACACAAAAGGGTCTTGCTTGGAATGTTCCCATAGAACCCACTATTATTCTTCCTTGTTGAGACTCCGGAAGCTTTTCCTTAAATGTATTGTGTAGTGTAATAAGTTGATCGAGAAATAAAAAGTCTCCGAACAATTGATCGGTTCGGGTTTTGAGAACATATTGAGCTCCTTGCCTCTTTGCAAATTTTGCACCATTCAATGTGCTTACGATTTGCATATTACCGTTTGCCGATCCTGCATATTCTGGCGGCTTATTCAATAATAAAAATACATTGCTGTAGATACGTGTTTTTTCCGTAAGTGTATTTATAGACGATATGTCTATATTATTCCAAGTGCTCACTACTATTATGCAATTTGGGTAGGATAGCTTATATCTGTATATCGCCAACTCGATTAAATTTAGTGTAAATTGATCTGCTATTCCGCCTTGAATTACAATCGCTACATCATTTACTGTATTTCTTGGCTTTCCGCATATATTAAATTGTTTATTCGTGGAGAATGTGTCGTAAACACATAATGTTCCGGTTTTTGAGAATTCGTTTCGTAAGAAGTCATCTAGGTTCATTGGATTTTAAATCTGATTGTTTGCGGCTTTGCGAATTGTGCTTTGAGGGCTAGCCTCGGATTCTTGAGCTTTACGAAGCCTCGTCTCTGGGTTCACAGTATCTTACACACACTTATACTTTAATGATTGTTATGGGAGGATCTTTTCACCATTCAGTTCTATCGTATGTGCTTAATTGTTTTATTGCGTTAAGTATTTGCGTCGTGAGAAATAATATGAACTTGGATTGAGATGTTTTGATTGTTTCAGTTCTAGGGTCTTTTGTGTGAAAGCCTGAGACAAATTACCTACCTAGTGTTGTTTGCTTTGAAGTTTAGGTTGCAGCTTGTGCTGAGTAAAGCTAAGAGCGGTGTGCTTAAAAGGATTACTTGCTCAATTAAGTTGTTAACTGATTTTATTTTCTAATCCTAGTCTGGAGGTATTTGGTGACCCTAGATAATCTCTTTATTGGGATTGAATATTCACTGCTCTTCCGTCAAGCCTTTTTAGACGAGAAATGCTGGTGCGAAGGTTTCACGAAATCTATGTATCGATGTCATGCTCTCATATTCATTCACCTGATATGACTGTGGTAAAAGCTAGTTGTAGATATCTCTACTGATTGTTTTATGCTGCCTGATCCATTTTGGTGTTTGTCCGCCAAGCGTTGTTCATTTCGGCGATAATTGAAACCTGCCGTTTGGACCCTATCCTATGTCTGCCTACGACCTTACGGCACCCTATTCGCCTAGTGGTGATCAGCCAACAGCGATTGAGACGCTAGTCAATGGAGTTAATCGTGGCGAGCGCTTTCAGACCTTGCTGGGGGCCACGGGTACAGGAAAGACTTTCTCGATTGCCAACGTAATTGCTCAGACTGGTAGGCCAGCTCTGTTGCTGGCACATAACAAAACCTTGGCTGCTCAGTTGTGTAATGAGTTGCGGGAGTTTTTCCCGAATAACGCGGTTGAGTACTTCATCTCTTATTACGACTACTACCAGCCGGAGGCATATGTTCCGGTGAGTGATACATATATTGCTAAGACTGCGTCGATCAATGAAGAGATCGATATGTTGCGGCATTCTGCGACTCGTTCTTTGTTTGAACGTCGCGATGTGATAGTCGTGGCTTCCATCAGCTGCATCTACGGCTTAGGTATCCCCAGTGAATATCTCAAGGCGGCGGTTAAGTTTGAGGTGGGTGACAGCCTAAATATTCGTGCACAGCTTCGAGAGCTGGTCAATAACCAGTACAGTCGTAATGACACCGAAATCGCCCGTGGACGTTTTCGGATGAAGGGTGATGTGCTTGAGATTGGTCCCGCTTACGAAGATCGTGTTGTGCGGATCGAGTTATTTGGTGATGAAGTGGAGTCTATCCGCTACGTTGATCCGACGACCGGAGAAATTCTCCAGAGCATTGACTCTGTAAATATTTATCCGGCTAAGCATTTTGTTACTCCTAAAGATCGGCTTGATCTCGCCATTCGCGATATTCGTCAGGAACTTAGTGATCGTCTTTTTTTCCTCAATAGTGAAGGTAAGCTATTGGAAGCTCAGCGTTTAGAGCAGCGTACAAGATACGATTTAGAAATGCTTGGTCAGGTGGGCTATTGCAACGGGGTTGAGAATTATGCTCGCCATCTTGCCGGTCGTGAGAAAGGCACACCGCCGGAGTGTCTCATAGATTATTTTCCTGACGATTGGCTTTTGATTGTGGATGAGAGCCATGTCACTTGCTCCCAGTTGCAGGCTATGTACAACGGGGATCAGGCCCGTAAGAAAGTTCTAATTGACCATGGCTTTCGCCTCCCTAGTGCTGCTGATAATCGGCCGCTCAAGGGTGATGAGTTTTGGGAGAAAGCTCGTCAGACAATTTTTGTCTCGGCCACACCTGGTAACTGGGAGATGGAGGTCAGTGGTTCAGCAGTAGCTGAGCAGGTGATCAGGCCGACTGGTGTGCTCGATCCGGTTGTTGAGGTGCGACCCACGATGGGCCAGGTTGATGATCTCCTAGGTGAGATCCGTATTCGAGCAACGAAGATGCAGCGTGTATTGGTTACTACATTGACAAAACGGATGGCTGAGGACCTGACGGATTACCTAGCGGAAAACGGTGTGCGGGTCCGCTATCTGCACTCGGAGATTCATTCGATTGAGCGTATAGAGATTATTCAGGACTTACGTTTGGGTGAATATGATGTGCTTGTTGGTGTCAATTTGCTACGTGAAGGTCTTGACCTTCCAGAAGTGAGTTTGGTAGCGATTCTGGATGCAGATAAGGAGGGTTTCCTACGAGCCGAGCGGTCTCTGATTCAAACTATCGGTCGGGCTGCCCGCCACGTTGAGGGTGTTGCACTGCTTTACGCCGACAATATGACTGAGTCTATGGTTAAGGCTATTTCTGAAACTGAGAGGCGGCGCGCTATACAACAGGCATACAATGTGAAGCATGGTGTGGTACCTACTGCTGCCGGTAAGAAGGCCAATAACTCTATTCTCAGTTTCCTTGAACTTTCTCGCAGACTTAAGCAGGATGGGCTTAATAGCGATCTCGTTTCGGCGGTAGACAGAGCTGTTCAGGACCTGAACAATGAACCCGATGCTGGCATTGCACTTGAGGCGCTACCCGAATTGATAGATAGCCTGGAGCTCAAAATGAAGGAAGCTGCGAAGAAACTTGATTTTGAGGAGGCAGCTAACCTCAGAGACCGGATTAAGCAATTACGTCAAAAACTAATTGGTAAGACATAACATTCATATCTTGACTATAGGTAGACTTTCTCCAGGGATCTTCCCATCGCAGCTCCGCATACTTGAATACATTCTTATTTTTTGTACAATTCTGTTGTTTCTGGATAATAATTATTCCCAGTAATGCTTGTTATATTTAATCTGGTTTGATCCGATAAGCTGGTAACAAAGTTCATATGAGCCAGCTTTTCTCTCGTATTCATATTTAGGATGCATGTGTTTTTCATATAGGCAGAATTCTTTTTATATTCCACAGAACCCTCCATATTGTGGCAATGCATCTTGTTACTCCCTTACTTGGTACTATATAAAATTATATAAGTAATATTATTTTTTAATCACCTGGCTTTTATGCTTTGGCTGTTTACAAGCGAAAAACATAAATATAACTAGACTACTTTATATGGGTAACCGAAAGAGTCTTATAGGGGGCTCTCTGTGTACTCATAGTTTCATGTTAAATTCATGGAATATGTGATTTTAGATATTAGTTAGGAATGCCTGAATGCTAAATATAGCAAATAAAAGCATCTCATCTTTCTTCTTTATAGACTCTATCTGTTTCTGTAATTCTTTCTTTCTTATTAGATCCCATAGTGGGGTGTCAGCATGTAATATCTCAAGAAACTTATCAGGATTATGATTATATATATCTAATATTCCATAGTTGTAGCCCTGCTTGCGTCTATTTTTATAAACCTTGGACATTGTAGGAGAGATAACTTTCAACATTTCTCTCAAGACTGTTTTTTGATAACCATCTTCCATAAGCTCACTGTCTCGAAGCGATAACGAGAGCAATAAATTTTGCTTGCTAAGCAATGGTGACCTATTTTCAACCGAGTAGGTCATAAAGTTAATATCATCTTCATGTAATATGATAGGTATAACATCATGTGTTATATCAGCAAACATACGCGATCGGAGTCGACTACAATTTGGCACTAATGGTTCAGTTATGCCTGGAATGTTTGTTTCTTCATGAAATAGTTCTAGTCTTGTGCATAGGTTGGGATAGTGGTGTTTAAGCATAGATACTAAATTAACGCTTGAACTTCCATTCTTCATTACAGGATTCCTGATATTTGGTAGAACGTATTTTTCAAATGCATTACTTTCGTTTTCTGAGTAATCATATGAAAGCATTCTATAAAAGAAATAGTCATAGTAGCCTGAGAAGAATTCATCACCACCTAGACCACTAAATATTACCTTTATATCGTTTCTATATGCTTCTCTCGCTATGTAGCAGGATACAAAGGAAGACATCGTTAGGAATGGACATTGCCTAATGCTCGTCAAATTGATGAATGTCTCAATTGGACATTCATCTAAATCTCCTATTTGTACTGGAGTATGCTTTAGTTTGTTCACATGTGCACCTTCTCTTGCTATTTCATACTCGCTATATCTAACATCATTTGAGCAAATAGTGAATGCATGTGTCGGAGGAGTGCTGCAGGTATTCATTATGCTGGCTACTAGATTGGAATCAATCCCCCCCGATAGAGAAACACCTGTCTCAACATCTGCCGCAGATCTGTAAGACACAGTCTTTGTAATAATCTTGTCTAGATTTTCCTTTTTTTCTCTTAACTTTAACTCTCCGTTTTTTAGATACAATTTGTATATAGAGTCTGTTGCTGTTACTTTTGTAATACCAGAATCTATGGAAATTTCCACTTCAGACGCAGGTTTTATTTCATTCACACCCTTCCACGTAGCAATGCCTTCTTCTGTAACAAGTTGTCGATATCCATACGCTATAAAGCGACTTAGAAAGTCAACTGATACTCTTCGTTTGTAATTGGAGACTAATTCTGCAATCTTCAGGTATTTGACTTCTGAGAATATGAATAAATAGTCGCCATGTATAAGGGTGTACAAGGTTTTTTCACCAAAAAGATCTCTACCAACCCACACGATATTCTTATCAGGTCTGTATCTTACATATGCATACATGCCATCCACCATACTCATATCCTTCTTATTGTTAACTAAGTGTGCTGCTAATGCTTCAGTATCCGAGACTCCTGGCCCCCAATCATTAGCGTCATCAATTGAGTATATTTCGCCATTATATGCGAGAAGTGATCCATCGGTACATTTATATGGTTGATTATATTTACTATCTAGTCCCCTTATTGAAAGCCTAGAGTGAAATATAGCAGCCCTTCTTGATTTTGAAATATATTCGCCAAAATGATCTGGACCTCTACTGTGCATTATTGACTTAGCTTCTGTTGTTACATCATCTAAATTTTCTGGAAGTGTTTTTCCATTTAAGCCAAAAACACAGAATATGCCACACATAAGGGATATCTCAACAGTAGCATCCTAACATAGCAAAGGTATATAGTCTTTAGTTATTCTGCCATTATATCTTCCTTCGTTATGTATTCTATTCCTACTTATCTAATGGTATGGTTTCAGTTTTCAGTCCTGGCAACTCTAAGCTTGTTTCTATTTCGGAAAAATACTTAAGAATCAATGAATTATTTCTCTTGGCATATAAATCCCTAAGGTAAAGTAAGTCTTCTTGTGTATCAACAGTCATCTTCTTCATGTATTTCTGTGGAATTGGTTCCTTCGGGACTATCTCTAGGACATAATCTTTATGCATTGAAGCATGAATAACAATCTCCGACATATGCTCTATCTCCTGTAATTCTTTGAATTTATCAAGGGTATCATCTAAATATTTTTTTGAATAAATTTCAATCGACATTCCACTTGGAAAACTTCTATATAGAATATTAGAAATGATATCTGGGCTTATATTGTTGACTGCACAGCTTTTTAATGCTTGTAATGGTATTCTTGATTCATAGAAAGGACTGTCTCCATTTACCCGGGATACATATTTATATTTCTCGAGTACTTCTCTATTTTGAAAATACCTAAATACCGGTCTCTCTAGATCCCCTTTGATAACATTTATTCCAATTGATCTTCCCAAGTTCTCTAATTTCTCATCTTCCTGCCTATCGCTTGTACACAGATAAATATCACTCAAGCAAATATTATTATTGACCATATTTCTGCATATATGCTCCAGTATTGTTTTTTCATCAATTTTCTTATAGCATTTTCCTGGAAGCCTTCTTGAGGATGATCTAATAAAAATAAGCCATGCACAGTTCACCATATTGTATATCCTCCATCGAGTGGTATTGTTGCTCCCCTTAAACCATTCATAGATGAATCTAACAGCCAATTAATTGTTTTTGAAAGTTCTCTTTTGCTGACAAGTTCTTTACTTGGCATACTTTCCTTTAATTTACTAATAAGCCTTGGGTCATTTTCACATACGCTTGTCGTGGGTATTGGACCAACTGCTATTGCGTTAAACCTGTGTTTCTTATTCTGACTGCTCAACCATTTGATACCCTGCTCTACCCCTGCTTTTGCAACTCCGTAATAGAGTGGATTAATAGGACTTGTGCCGGTGTAATTTGAAGGTTTTGGTGCCACCGACGCGTACATCGAGGATAAAAAGACTCCTGTAATGCTTTCACATGGGTATTTAAGCGTTAATTGTCCAAAAAGGTTTAAAGGCTGAACGCAATTCATTTTCATAGAGAGCAAAATGTCATCAATATCGCTTCTTACGTCCATTCTTACTCTACCAAAAGAGGAGAATAATACACAAATATCATTACTACCCTTTACAGCATTTGTTATGCTTTGCGTGGCATCTACATTATTTAAATCATACTCGATGAATTCATCATAATGATATTCAGTTTTCTCTGGTTTAACTCTGTCACCAATAATTATACGATCGTATTTTGATGTTGGCTTAAACTTCCTCAATACGTAGCTACTGCTTCCAATAACAACTAGTGTTCTATGCATAAGGAGCGCGATTTTTAGCTAGAAGTCGTTGGTAACGCGCTATTCCTTCAGCATCTATGGTTTCATCTTGCCCAAAAATCCGAACGGAAAGAGCAAATTTTCTTGGGGAATCAGGATCTACAGGATTGGAAAAATGAATATTATTCGGATGATGGATAGAAACATCGCCTATACCGAATATAGGACTTCGAACTATACTATTGCTATTATATTCCTGTTTCTCATTATTGCTTAATTCTGATGAAAATCCTGGACATAGTGATTGTTTGTGAGGTATTACACGTGAGTGACTATTTTCTAAGTAATTTAATCCTCCAGTATTGACATCTTGTGAGCTCAATGCCACGTAACATGTCATTCCTTGTGAATTTGACAGATTAAAATAAAAGTTATCCTGGTGCCTTGGTATTTCTCCACCACCGGGGTTTCTTATATGTGCTTCTAGATCTGCAAAATATACATCTTGTTCTCCAAGAAGAATACTTCCAATTTGCAGTAGTTTCCAAGAGTAAAACTTTCTTAATGGCTGACCTAATTTGTATGCACCCTGAAAGTATTTAGTATAACATTTACCATTAATAGTCTCTGTTACGAAATCAATTGTATTACTCTTTTCTAAGTTTCCTTCGAACTTTTCTATGCTATTAATTGCCTCATTGCACATTTCCTCGCTAAATACTGATTTTATATGTAAATACCCTTTTGACAAAAACTCATCGCGCGCACCCTTCGTGTCAGCTAAAATTTTATCAACAGATGTACTGGCTGTCATCGACACGTCGTTTTTTTTACTATAGCATCGTATTCACCAAAGCGTCAAAATAATGCTCTCTTATTCGTGGAAATTCAAACTCATGAATTCACATCCTTTGTTTATAGACTTTTATGCGCTGCAGAAAATTCTTATAGTATATTTTCCACTGTTCTCTTTAATACTATTTATATTTACTGTTTTAAGTCCTGCCGCTTTGGCAAGTAGTCCAGAAGAAATTGTAGTAAATACATGAAGATGTTCAATATAAAACTCTTCTCTTTCAGGACCTTCTACTATCGCTGCTTCACCATCTGGAACTTCGAAATAGATTATTCCACCTGGCATCAGCAACTTGCTTGCCCGCGTTAACATATTTTTTGGCTCTGATACATGTTCTAGAACTTTGTTAAATGTAATTAGGTCGAATTTCTCCGTACTCAATTCTTCGTTTTCAGCTCTTAAAAAGTCTTGAGTAACAACTTTACAGTCAACTAGTTCTTGTATCATTTTTGTTGCGCTTGGGTCTGGGTCTAAGGCTGTGCAGTCCCACCCTTTCTCTACCATTCTCCCTGGAAAAACACCTAATCCTGAACCAATATCAAGCAATTTACGTCTTTCACTATTGCCCCAATAACTTGTACAAAATTTTTCTATTGCTTCGCATCGCATATAGTTGTCTGATTTTGACTTTGGCAAGCTCATTATTTTTTTAAATATCTCTTTCCTTTCACCCCCGTAAGTTGATTGAGAGTATTTTTCTGCATAGATCTTATCTAGGTCGTAAGTATGTTTTGAAAAATAGTGACCACATGTTATGCAAGTTTCATATGTCCTCGAATAACATGACCTAAGCCCAAAATCTGTTTCACCCACAGGCGGCTTATTGTAAGCAATAGATTGCTTTAAATCTTTCTCTAAGCAAGGGCAACCGAGCGTGGCTTTAGGGATCAAAAGGTTACAATCTTTCACTAATCCATTCTAGCACCGTAATTTTTTCAGCGATGCAATATTCCTGGAAGTTACTCATTTTGTCTTCATGCACAAGCATCACGTAAATTTGACCAGTAGAGTTTTGAGTTAGCGCTGTTTTTATTTTAAACTTTAGCAATCTATTATTGACCGATGGAGTAGCGTAATATCCCCATTCCGTTTTTACAACATCATACTCATGTTTGTTGTCACCTATAAAAGTCACCTGTTCATTAGATTTCAATTTTATATCAGCACAGTGATGAAGTACAATATTCTTATCTTTTCCAACACAAAACTTCCGATGAGGAACGTTTTCTTTGATGTTCATGTCCAGATCCAATCTTTGATAATGTAATTCTTGATTTGCCATTTATCATTATACCTACTCCATATTTCATCATTTCGAAACTTTTCGCATATATCCCAAAATTCCTTTGAGCTTATTTTGGTAAATTGACAGAATTCATCTATGTCCTCTCTTGGCGTTGTATCACCCGTGTTTTTGATTATTTTTATGGCTTCATCTCGAGTAATTCTTCCATTGCGTATCTCAATAGACAAATTGTCGTGTAGCCTTGTAAATCCGAACTTGTACCATTTCATCCAATGATGAATCGATATAAAATTATCATCAATATCAGCAAAGTTATATAAACCTGTTTTTGCCTGTTTAGCAATCCTGAATCCATTTTCCACTGCCACTCTTTTTGTTTCGAGAGGATCCCACTTTAAATAATATCCCAGAAAAATACCAAATATGCCACCTTTATCGAGATCTTTATCTTCTATGCTTTCGTATGCCGTCAGTTCTTTTTTTGTAAGATTGCCTG
>TARA_B100000674_G_scaffold495904_1_pt1 | contig 12855 bp, 9 predicted proteins | sample TARA_B100000674 | Tara Oceans TARA_B100000674 (sample SAMEA2622759) | marine metagenome | biome: marine biome (ENVO:00000447); feature: surface water layer (ENVO:00002042); material: "saline water (ENVO:00002010), including plankton (ENVO:xxxxxxxx)" | depth 5 m
GTGGAGCACAGGTCGTTCATGGACCGCCCGGTCAACCATAGCACGTTCAAGGTGGTCACTCTCGCTGGCGGGTGGTGAGAATTTGTTGGCGCAAACCTGTGGCGAATTCGACTGTTGGCGCCCACTCGGTGTCGCGGCACAGGTTGGCGTTGGAACCGATTGAGCGAGCGATGTCGCCGGCTCGTTCGGGTCCGTGATTGGGGGCATGGCGAGCGACGTGTGGGGCGACCTCCTCGAGCACCATGTGAATTTCACGCATCAAATCCAACAGGGAGCATTCCGTTTCGGTGCACACGTTGTAGACATGGGCGCGTTCACCGTCCCATGGTTGGGTGGCCATCATCAACACCGCGTTGGCGACATCGCTGACATGGACGAAGTCCCGCGTCTGCAAACCGTCACCAAAGATGGTGGCTGCTTGACCCGCAAGGGCGAGTTCGATGAACTTCGGTACGACCGCCGCATACGCACCGTCGGACCGTTGACCGGCCCCGTAGACGTTGAAGAATCGCAACGCTACGGCTTCCATGCCGGTTTGTTTGGCCTCAAGCACCTGGTGTTCATTTTGCCACTTGGAGTCTGCGTAGGGTGAGTGAAACGTTCCGGCGTGGCGTTCATGCAACGGAAAATCGTCCTTTGTGCCGTACACTGCAGCGCTCGAGGCCATCACGAACCGGTTGACACCGTGGACCTGGCAGGCTTTGAGTATCGTTGATGTCCCTCCAACGTTGATGTCCATCGTTTCTTGAGGGTGTTCCACCGAGCGCGGGACCGAGACTTGGGCGGCGAAGTGGGCGACAGCGTCACAACCGTTTACGGCGTTGTTCACCACGGCTTCGTCGCGCACATCACCCATGATGAAGTTCGCACCCTTGACTTCCAGTGCTTCAACGGTTTCCTGGCGACCCGTTGAGAGGTTGTCGAGGATGCGCACGTCCCATCCCAAATCGAGGGCCAAGCTCGCTGTGTGGCCTCCAATGAACCCTGCACCACCGGTGATGAGCAGGGTTGGCATGGCTGATTGCTGGGTTCGCCCGTTGATGAGCCTTCGCTAATCCGGGGCATGGTTCGCTGGGGTTGAAGCAACTTGATAGGGCGTGTGAAGGGAGTGGATTCATGCTCCGGCGTGTGCTCATGCGACGCGCCTACAACGCCGGTCGCTACGAGACGGCCAGGGAGCATGCACGGCGCCTGCTTTCGATTCCAAAAGAGCGGGAACTGGCGAGGAGCGTGATGGTACGTTCCTACTGGAACGAGCAAGCGTTTCAGGCGCTCATCGATGTGGCCTCCGAGTGGGAGGACGAATTGGCCACGTCGTACTGTGCGCTCGCCCAAGATCGTTTGAGTGCCACAACATCAGGAAAGACATTGACACCGATGAAGCAAAACCGTCTGGAACGGTTGCGCAGCGAGCAACCCGAGCCCGAGCACGCCATGGAATGGAACTCCACGGACATGCCGGCGAATTTCTCCCAAGAGGGTGAGCGACTGTGGTTCCGCTACCCTCAGGGCTACGTCTACTGGGACATGCCGAAAGGGTTCAACCTCTCATCGACGCATGATGCCCTCCTCTGGTTAGCAGCTGAAACCTTGCTGTATCCGTGGGAGCCTTCCACTCGCGCCCCGTTTCCGAGCACCCGAGCACGCGGGCAACGAGCCAGCCTGTCGTTTTCAGCAGGTACCGATTCCACGGCGGCGGCGTTGGTCATGCCCGATGACACGCTGCTCGGCTACCATCGCCGGTCCTTCGAATCCATGCTGGACCACCGGAACGCGGAACGCCTCATCGGTTATTTGAACGGCAGCGGGGAGCGGGACGTTCTGCAAATCGAATCCAACCACGAATTGATTCGCACCCACCACGACAAGCCAGTGGGGTTCTCGTGCGACTTTGCCTGCGCTGTTCACCTCATTCTGCTCGCTGACCATTACAACCTGGGGGCCATCGGGTTTGGCATGCCCATCGACAACACCTTCCTGTGGAAAGGACGGAAATTCCGGGCCTTCGAGGAGACGCACTACTTCACCTACTGGACCAAGCGTTTTCACGAGGCAGGGCTTGACTTGCTGTTCCCCATTTCATCCATTTCGGAAGCCGGCGCCCTGATGATCGTCAAACAATCCGCCTGGGCTGACCACCTGAACTCCTGCATGCGCGGTGACGGCACCAAAGGCTGCGGACGCTGTTGGAAATGCTTCCACAAGAACGGACCCCTAGGCCGGCCGTTTGACATCAAGGCCCACGAGATTCAGACCTACCTCAACAAACGTCCCATGCCCACGGCGACCCACGCCATCTGGGCCCTGCAAACGATGGATCATGAAGACGAACTTCCCGACATGGCTCACTTGTTTGAACAGGATTTCTCGTGGTGGGCCGAGGTGTACCCGCCAGGGTTTGACCTGCTTCCGGAGCGATGGCGGGAATCGATTGAAACCGCCGTGCGAGGGATTCTCCCGACCATGCCAGAGCCCTATGCCCTGCATGATGTGAATCACTTCGATGAGGACTAAATGATAGCATGATGAAAGGTTCTCGCTCACCATCAACAACAAGACCATAACCACAACATCCAACCAAGCACCAAGAGAAGAGGCGAATCACATGGACGAGGATGAATTCGACGTGGGTCCATCGCTTTCCGACGACTCCGATATGGAAATTCAACCTCAGCACACGATGGTTGTGAAGGAGGATAAATATCGCAGAGAAAACCGCAGATTACGCAATTCTCTTTCGTTCCGAGTCGGAACACTGCTGACCAATTCGTTCCGAAAACCATGGATGCTGCCGCTTTTGCCTCTTACCCTCGCAAAGTTAGGTTGGAGCTACGTCAACGAACGTCTTGGTCGTCGGCCGCTTCCTTATCCAGACCGCTCGTTGGATGATGCTGAGGCAAAAGAGCCTCTTAGAGACTGCATCGTCCTGTTCCCCACCAACGGCGTTGGGTTTGGCCATTTTACTCGGATGTATGCCCTTGCGAAGCGATTGAGAATGCAATCTCCAAGCACCGAAATTGTATTTTTCACCACCATGCCGACGTTGCAAATCCTCTACAATGAGGATTTTTCGACCTACCATTTGGCTGGGAGAAAGAAGCATCGAGAGATGACGGCGAGCGAATGGAACGCGATGGTGGAAGAAAATTTGTCGTTGGTTCTCAATCAACACAAACCAAAGATGTTCATCTTCGATGGCGCCTTTCCGTATCGCGGCATGTTGAATGCCATTCGTTCCCGCGATCGTATTGAGAAGGTGTGGGTCCGGCGAGGCATGTTCAGAAAAGGCTCCAACATCCCTGTTGACAGCATTGAGCATTTCACATCAATTGTTCGTCCTGGTGACAGCGTGGATGTTGATGAACACCTCAAGGTTGAGATTTCTGTACAGTCCCATTCCGTCAGTCCGATGTTGCTCATGAACCACGATGAGGTTCTGACAAAAGAACAGGCCAGCGGCCGATTGAACCTTCCCGATGGTTCGAAAATTGTCTATGTTCAGCTGGGTGCGGGGCGCATTAACGACATTGATTCCGAAATCAGACTGACAGTTGATGCTTTGCTCAACCATGAGAATGTCCATGTCGTCATCGGTGAAAGCATGCTTGGTGACCGTATCTATTTCCAACATCCTCGGGTTCAACTCCTCCGAGATTATCCGAACTCCATGTATTTCAGAGCCTTTGACGCAAGCATCCAAGCCGGTGGTTACAATTCATTCCACGAGATGCGGACGTTTGGTCTCCCGACCTTGTTCTACCCGAACATGAACACCGGGATGGACGACCAGCTTGCGCGATGCAAGATTGCTCAGAAGGAAGGGTGGGGGTTGGTGCTCGAGGAACGAACCAAGGCCTCCATCGCACGTTCTGTAGAGACGTTGCTTGGTCTTAAGGTGCCTGACGAACACCCTCAATCCACCAACGGCGCGGATGAATTGGCAACGCTGTTGCTGGAGAAAATAAGGTGATCGAATGGATGAATCATGGATGCTTCCTCAAGAGGCCGTGGCGTTCATTCTTGACCATGTGGAGCCCGGCTCGGTCGTGGTGGAATTTGGTTCTGGTCATGGCTCTCAAGTGCTCTCCGAGCATTTTGACCTCTATTCGTTTGAACACGATGAGGCTTGGCTCGGCGTGACTTCTTCAACCTACATTCATGCCCCGATTGTGGAAAATCAACACGCCACCGAAGCCGGGGAAAAGGGATGGTACGACCTCGATGTCGTCAAGCAACATTGGCCAGCAGACCCGCAGTGCGTGATTGTGGATGGTCCTCCAGGGTTTATCGGCCGGACCGGTATTTTGTCCATGCTGGACGAACTGGCCTCTGTATCACTGATTCTTGTTGACGACGTCGACCGTCAAGCAGAGTTGCAACTATCACAAATGCTCTCAACTCGGTTGGACAGGATTCAAACGACCTATGATGTTGAAAAACCGAGAGAGGGTGGGAGCAACCGAAGGTTTGCAACGTTGACCAGGAGGCCTTGATTTTGCAAGAATTCATCATTGACAATCAGGTTGAGATTGTCACTGCAGAAATTGAGGATGCACTGGCGACCAGGAGTTATCCAAAAGCACTGAGCATTCTCAAATCTTCATGGCCGTTCTTTCGTAATCAGATCAACAAAAAACGCGCCATCCTCATCGGCGAAGTTTTGATTCGAAACGGATACAGCAAGGCAGCGAGTGGTTTTCTGGAACATCTTGTGTTACTCCATCCTCGAGACCCTGAAGTGCTACGCTGGTGGGTCCAAGCATATGCAGAGCTTCTGAATGTTGAGGATGTTATTCCTCGAGGGGAAGTTGCAGTGACGAACCCCAATGTTCATGTTTCAACGGTCGAGCATCTTTGCGATTCGCTCATCAAAGACGGTCAATTTCTGAGAGCAGAACAACTTCTGAGGCGAAATGGAAAACGGTTGCAAAACCGAGGACACCGCCTCATGATGCATCTCCAGTTCTATCAATACCAGCGCCATGAAGAGAACATCAAGTACCTCAATCGCATTCCAGAGGTGTTTTCGCAACGAAGCGAATTTGCAGCCCACAAAGCTCTGTCATACCTTGAACTCGGAATGGTGGAGAAAGGCCACGATACACTTGCTGATTTGGTTGCAGACGGATGCATGAACGCAGCCTTCACAAAATACGAACTCCATCGAGCAGAAGAACAACACCGTGCAGCATTTGACACGCTGAATGATTTGTTTTCTTTTCATGGCATGAGTGAATTTGCACCGTCCTGGATGGACAACGGGTTTGAGTTGGACAAGATCGAGGTTTCACCATCGTCATCCTCCGAGGATAAACGGTTGGTCACCGTCATCATGACGGCCCACAAAATCAATCCGATGATGGACACGGCGGTGAGCTCCATCCTCAACCAGACGCACAAAAACTTGGAACTGCTCATCATTGATGATGCTAGTCAACCCGAGGATGTTGCGGCTTACCAGCAATATGAATCACAGGATTCACGCGTTCGGGTTGTTCGCCAAGAAATGAATGCTGGAACATATGCGGGGCGGAACCGTGGCATTAGTGAAGCAAAAGGGGAATTCATTTCTTTTATTGATTCGGATGATTGGCAGCATCCGCAGAAGTTAGAACATGCACTGGGTCGTCTCGACGAAGCAGAAGACTCCGTGGCTACGCTCGAATCATACATACGCCTTTACCCAAACGGAAGGCTCGCTAAGGTTGGGAGTTGGTTTGCAAGAAAGGCGCTGATGTGCATCACGTGGAAAACATCTGCTCTGAAAGATGAATTGGGTGGCTTTGACGAAGTACGAGTATCTGCTGATTCAGAATTACTCGAGCGAGCAGAGATTCGATACGGAAAATCTGCTCTCGTTCACACACCCGTCCCCACCTACATCGCGACCTATCACGACAGTTCGCTTACCGGGGGCGGTCAATTTGCCATTGGTTGGCCGGGTATCCGGGGTCCACGTGCAGCCTATGTCTCATCGTTCCGTTCATGGCATGCGAAATTGCGTGCTTCACCAACAGGCCTCTCGATGGTTCGTCAAGGTGTCCAAGGGTTGTTCAAAACACCTGAAGAGATGCCTCGATCAAATGCAGGATACGAGTACACCGAGTTCATTGACTCAGAGATGGACCCCATCCTTGAGGACATGAGGAAGTTCAGTTTGAACATCTTTGACTATGAGGTTTTAGAAAACAAAAGTGTTGAAGAAGAAATTTCAGTTTGCATGGCAACATTTCCCGCTCGTTTTTCTGTGATTGGAAAGGCGGTTCAGAGCCTTCTTGACCAGCGTTTGCCACCCACTCGCATTCTCATCCATGTGAATGAATCCGATACGCCTCCTCCTCTCCCGGACGATGACCGAATTGAGGTGTATTGTTCGCCGGATGAAAATCTCACCGACATTGGAAAGTTCAAAATGACCGAGAAAGTGAATCAGGGTTATGTTCTCACTGTGGACGATGACATCATCTATCCAGAGGATTACATTGAATCCCACATCCATTGGCTTCAACGATTTGAGAACAAGGTCATCACAGGGTTTCATGGCGCAGTCCTTCCGGTCAACGAACCCATTCAAACGTGGCAGGATTACAAGGATCACCGCCGTGTCCATTGGTTCAGACGTGGTTTGAGCACACCTCTGCCCGTTCAAATCGTTGGAACAGGAACCATGGCCTATCACGTCGACGCCGTTCGGTTTGACTACCGAGACTTCCAGTATCAGCGAATGGTGGATTTGTTCGTGGCCGCCCATGCACAGGTCAACAACATCCCCATGATTACGCCGCCTCGGCCAGATGAGTGGATGATTCCCATTGAGGAAGAAGACGAGGAGCTTGAAGCCATCTGGGCGCAAGTTCAGGTGGATTTTGACCTTCAGAACAAAATGCTGGAGGTGATTCAATCAGCCGGCAAATGGAAGTTGATCACCCCAAATCAAATCATCCAACACGAGATGGTCGAGGAACCGTTGAAACTGAGTTTTGAGCGTTCACCGAGGAACGCACAAACCCACATACCGTACAACGTCGCCAAACGGTGGCGACAAAACGGAAACATCTTGTATTTCAGCTATGATGACATTGAGGTCTATTTCAAGATGCCAGACGACTGGCGTATTGAGGAAACCCATGAGGATTTGTTGCGTGTCGCACATTATGTCATGACATCTCCGTGGGAAGACGGCATTCTTGATGATTGGATTCCTTCAAGAAAGCCAGGTTGGCGTCCAGGTCTTGCGTTCAGTGGAGGTGTTGATTCTGTCGCTGCCATGCTGTTGATGCCACAAGACACCGCACTGGTGTACAATCGGAGAGAGGGATTCCAGTCAGGAATCGATCACACCAATGCCGATCGTCTCTTTTTACACATGCTTGAAACATTAGGCCGGCCGGTTCTTCAAGTTCCATCGAGCCATGAATCAATTCGAAAATTCCAAGGCAAGTCCGCTGGTTTCAGTACCGATTATGCATGTGCCGTCCAAGTCATCCTTCTCGCAGATTATCTTCAGCTGGATTCGCTCGCCACCGGCATGCCACTTGAGAACACGTTCCTGTTCCACGGACACCGGTACCGTAACTTCGGAGCGTCGTGGTTCTGGCGCCACTACTCAGAAATTTTCCGAAACATCGGACTCAGCATCTATCAACCCGTCGGAGGGTGTTCTGAGGTCATCAATCAGAAAATTGTCACCGAAAACAACCTTCTCGATTTTGCCCAATCGTGTCTTCGGTCAAGCAAACCGGGGAAGCCATGCGGTGCATGTTGGAAGTGCTTCAGGAAGAACACACTGGCGGGGCACGATTTTTCCTTTAGCAACGAAATTGACACGTTCCTGAAAAAGCGGCCCCTGAAACAGGCGGCGAGCACCCTCTACTCTATCCAGAGGCTTTCGGACGCAGCATCCTATCAAGAAATCCTCTCAAGAAGTGAAGATTTGAACACACTGATTGAGGGCGATTATTCCTTCCTGGAGGCCCACCACGAAGGTGGTCTCAAGCTCTTACCTGAAAAATACAGACGGTACACCTCCAGCCGACTTTCTCAATATTCCAGGTCCATGACGCCAGAACAATTTGAGAAATTAGCAGGTATGGACCTCTTTCCTCAAACACAATGAACTGATTTGGATTGGTGGATATGCGACCAAAAATCTCCATCCATGGTTCCTGTGTGACTCGTGATTTAGCAGAGTTTCACGGCTATGAAGTGCCTCACTACCAGGCAAGATCGTCCCTGTGCACAAAAACCGGAGAATCTGCTGTTTATGATTCAGAGAAATTATTCAGTATTGAGAGTAAATTCCAGCGGAGAATGGTAGAGTGGGACCTCAACAAAAAGCCGTTTTCTTCTTTTGACGCAGATTGCATTATCATTGATTTGATTGACGAGCGATTTGATGTTTTTACGGATGGAAACACCCATGCAACGCGTTCACAAGCATTTTTTCGATCCGGAGTTGCATCAACAATGAAAGGTGAGTTCACAAGAATCAAGCGTGGTTCAGAAGATTATTTCGACTTGTTTCGTCGCGGAACCCAAGAGTTTTCGGATTATCTGGATAGGCCAGTCATCCTTCACAACGCACGATGGGCTTCAACCTACAAACAAGATGGCCAAATTCATGAATTTGATAACCAGGAGAAAATTCAATTTGAGAATGAACTCTTAGACAATTTGACAAAAATTCTGCGAGAGGAGATCGAAATTGTAAACATAATCTCTTCTTCGGCGAATTCAATCGCAGATTCCACCCATAAATGGGGACTAGCGAATTTCCATTACATCCCAGAGTATTACCTGGCTCTTGATGACCAACTGATTCATTGGTTCTCTGGCTTCAGTGGATGAAATTTGGAGGTTTGATTCGTTCCTCCAGGAACGGCGCCAGCCCAACCTTGATTTCTTCAGCGTCAGGGTTCATCAACACTGAAATGGGTTGAGTCAGTGATCGTGTTCGGAGTTTCATGAGTGTGTCCGTTGGTATCGAATCGTCACACACGATCACCGTAGGGATGCCCCTCATCGACAACGGTTCCAAGAGCATTGGATTTGGGGGTACGATTGCGAACTGGATGTTCTCGGAAAACAACTTACTGATGGAAGAACCCCACCTCGTCACCGGCAAAGGAGAGAGGGCTTTGTTGGAAATGTGAAGATGGTCAAACATGATGACATGATGGTTTCCTTTTTTCTTCAATTGCTGAAGCACGTAATTTTTGCCTTTTGCATTTCCTTCACGGTGGTCATAACCCAAGCCCATGAAAATCGATTTGGGTTCTTCATTTCCAAACATAATCGGCTTCTTCGGCTTGGAGAAATCACTGAACTCCAGTTCGATGATGTCCAATTCATCGAAGTGCTCAACATGAGCTTGATTCGTGGGGATTTTTGTTTCAAGCCTTCGCCATACCGTCTTGACATGCGGGTGTATTTTCATGAGGTTCAGAACGCCTCTGTAAGGGTAGGGCCCATCAAACTCCAGCGTTGTCACGTTATTCGACATTACAATGTGATGGAGGAAATTAAGGCACGTCTCATTCCACTCTGTCGTTGACTTCACTGCGGCTTTGTTCTTGGGATCGGGCAGTGTGAACAGTGCCTGTTCTTCGAGAATTTGTCCACCTTGTCTGGATGAATTGATGTGAACTACTTTGAAACCCTGCTTCTCAAGTTCTGTTGACCTCTTCAAGGCACGAACGGCTGAAGATGGCCCCTCTTCCGAAGTCGAAAAGAGAATGTAGGTCTCAGGCCCGTTTTGATTCTTGTACTCGATCTGCTGAGGTTCAGATTTGAAGAAGAAGAGACCAATGAACCGGAACGGGAAGAACAAGAGCAGCCAAGGTTTGCGAACGAACGATTCTGTGACGAGCAGACCGAAACGGAAGGAGAATGTGTTTCGAATTCGAGCCAATTCCCGCTGGGCGGAATATTCAGTGGCAGAGAAATTCGAACGGTCCTTTTTCATTCACTCACCTGCAATTTCGTAGTATTTTTTGATGGATTCCTGCGGAGGGCCATCGTGCATGACTTCACCGTGGTGGAGCAAGATAACACGGTCGCAAATGTCGGTCATCAGCCCGAAACTGTGGGATACGATGACGACGGTGCTTGCGCCCTTCACCATGGAGAGTATTTTTTCCTTGGATTTCTCTTTGAAATTCGGGTCGCCCACGCCCAGAACTTCGTCGATCAGTAAGATGTGTGGATGAATGGCTGAAGCCACCGCCAACCCGAGTCGAGCCTTCATACCTGCAGAGTAGGTTCTTAGCGGCTCATCAATGAAATCACCTAACTCGGAAAAGTCAATGATTTCATCCAATTTTTCCCGCATTTCATCTTCGTTGTGCCCGAGAATTGACCCGTAGAGCAGGGCGTTTTCCCTCCCGGTTTGGTGGCCGGAAAAGCCTGTACCGAGGCCTGCAAGAAGCGAGATGTCACCGGCAGCGTGCACTTCGCCGGCATCGGGGGGATAGATGCCAGAAATCACGCGCAAGAGGGTGGATTTGCCCGACCCGTTTCTTCCGATGATGCCGACGACTTCTCCTTGGTTGATCTCGATGTTCACGTTCTTCAGAGCGGTGAATTTCCGATCGTTCTTTTTGATGAAATCCAACACGATGGCAAGCGGGTTTCGCTGCTTTGGAAAATGAAGGCTGATGTCATTCAGCCGAATGGCCGTCTTCGTCATAGGTACTTCACCGCCCCTCGTTCGTACCTTGAAAACACCATGGTGCCAATGAGATAGAGTGTGATGGAGACAAGAATGCTTGCCATGACGATGCCGTCGGGAAGTTCGACGGCTTTTCCTTCGAGTCCATGCCGTACCATAGTGATGGGGACCACCATCGGATTCCACAATGCGGCTTCCCCCCATGCTCCGCGCTCCAACGCCATTTCAGCTGTCCACATCACAGGGGAGACAAAGAATCCAGCTCGCGTGATAAATCGGATCAGGTGCTCAACATCGCCGTTCACACAGTTGAGTGGAGCCATCATCATGCCCAAGCCTAATGCCATGAAACCAGCCATCAGGACGCCCACCGGTATCCAAATCATGTGGACCGTGATTGGCATGTCGTAGATGTAGATGATTGGGAGAATGATCATGCAACTCATCAGTGTGACCACGATGTTCGCCCCCACGCCACTGACAGGGAAAATGGAGCGAGGAAAATACACCAGGTGAATGGTTCGTACGTTTCTGCTCAATGAATTGGTGGCGGCGTTCAATGATTTTGAAAAGCAACTCCATACGATGACACCGATCAGCACCCAGACAGCATACAATTCGTCAGGGTTCCCACTCAACATGATGAACAAAAACCAGTAGACGAGAGCCAGCAGGGCAGGTTCAATGATGGCCCATGCATAACCAAGACCAGCGTTCCTGTACCGCCCTCTGACTTCTCTCCGTACAAGGTTGCGGACCAAGAATCGGTTTTTCCTGATTTCAGACAGGGTGCTGAGTGGGGCGAGAAGTGGATTTGTTTTCCTACCGATTCTTCGTAGAACCGGAGAAGAAACGCTTCCTTCCTCCATCGGTTCTCCCTCGGAACATCCCTATATCATTGAAGCGGAGAATTGCAACTTGTTCACACCATTCCTGCTGAGTTTCAACGGAGCGAATGGCAATCAGCGGTTGAGTTGAATAGAGGAACCGGTTAGGCGGGCCATGGGTTGGAGCGAGCGCTTTGCTTCGCTGGCGTCAAATGCCGACATGACCGTCGGCGTCATCGGCTTGGGCTATGTGGGGCTTCCTACCGCCATTGGTTTCCACGATGCTGGGTTTACCGTCTGGGGCGTGGACGTCTCTCAGCGCACCGTTGACATGGTGAAGGACGGCAACAACCCGACCGGCGACCCGGACGTCAACGACATCGTCCCCCAGCCCGGCACCGAACGCTGGCACATCACAACCTCCACGGCTGAGGCGGTTCCTCATTGCGACATTGTCCTCGTGACCGTTCCGACACCGGTGACGCACGACCTCAAGCCCGACCTTTCCTACGTTGAGGCTGCTGGAAAAGCGGTCTTTGAAGCCATTCCAAAAGGTTCCAACACCATCGTGGTGCTTGAATCCACGGTCTATCCTGGCGTGACGGCTCATACGTGGTTGCCGCTGATCGAAGCTTTGGGCATGACCGTCGGCGAAGACGTCGAAATAGCCTATTGTCCGGAGCGCTTCAATCCTGGCGATGCCGCCCACGGTGTTCGTTCCGTGGCGCGAGTCATCGGTTGTTCCAATCCTGAGGTGGGTGAAGCGCTGGTCCAGTTGTACGGCCAACTCACGAGCGAGGATGTCCGTTACGTCGGTAAGCTCGAGGTCGCTGAGGCGGCCAAGGTCATCGAAAACGTACAGCGCGACATCAACATCGCGCTGGTCAATGAACTCGCCCGCATCTTCCCGGCCATGGACGTTGACGTGGAAGACGTGTTGTCGGCAGCCGCCACGAAGTGGAACTTTCACCGCTACACCCCGGGCGTCGGCGTGGGCGGGCACTGCATTCCCGTGGACCCGTACTACATGATTCAGCGAGCCAGCGACGTGGGCGTGCCTGCAGGGCTCATCACCGCCGCTCGCGCCGTCAACCGCTCGATGCCGAACCACGTGGCTCAAGTCCTGGTTGACATTCTTTGGAAAGCCGGCCTTTCAGCAGAGTCCACCGAGGTGCTGTTCCTCGGATGGTCGTACAAAGCCGAAGTGGGCGACCCTCGTGAAACGCCTGCAGAACCGCTGGCGGAAGCGCTCCAGCAGCGCGGTATCAACGTCAGCGTGTTCGACCCGCACATCGACCCTGAGACCTTCCCTGAATCGGTGAACGTCATCACTGACCTTTCTCAGGCCAAAGGCCACCA
>TARA_B100000674_G_scaffold197062_1_pt1 | contig 12853 bp, 11 predicted proteins | sample TARA_B100000674 | Tara Oceans TARA_B100000674 (sample SAMEA2622759) | marine metagenome | biome: marine biome (ENVO:00000447); feature: surface water layer (ENVO:00002042); material: "saline water (ENVO:00002010), including plankton (ENVO:xxxxxxxx)" | depth 5 m
GTAAATGCATCTGTCTTGCTAATGCAGAATATGCACCAAGTAATAGCTGTTGTCCTGTTTGACCTCTTGCATAAAAAGTTCTAGATACTTGGGCTCCTCCAAAAGATCTATTGTCTAATAAGCCACCATACTCTCTGGCAAATGGCACACCCTGTGCAACGCATTGGTCAATAATATTATTACTAATTTCAGCTAGCCTATATACATTGGATTCTCTAGATCTATAATCACCTCCTTTAATAGTATCATAGAATAATCTAAAAATACTATCACCGTCATTTCTATAATTTTTAGCAGCATTAATGCCACCTTGCGCCGCAATACTGTGAGCTCTTCTAGGAGATTCATGGAAAGAAAAAGCATCAACATTATACCCTAATTCACCAAGCGTAGCACATGCTGAAGCACCAGCTAATCCGGTTCCAACAACAATAACATTATATTTTCGTTTATTAGCTGGGTTAACTAAGTTCATTGAAAATTTATGGTTAGTCCATTTATCTTTTAAAGGACCGCTAGGTTCATTTGACTTTAATCTAAAGTTTTCTATTTTATTTCTCTCTTTTTTTTATACTGTAATTTAATAAAAATTAACTTAAAAGTAAATACACGATTTGCACGTTTATAGTTTAGATAGGTACTGTATATATAGCACAACTAAAATAAAACCAAAAGGTATAATCGCCCAAAAAATGAATGCTAAATAATGTATAATTTGATCTCTGTATTTTGATGGCAATCCAATAGTTTTAAATACAGAAACAAAGCCATGCTTAAGATGAGAAGCTATCAATATTATTGCTATAATATAAAAAATTGCTGTTGGTGTATGTCCTAAATAACCAAATTCATTTCTTAGCATCACCTCAAAAAAATCTGCATCTTTTGCCATATTTTGAAATGTATACCAATAATATCTTAAATGGATGATAAAGAAAAATAAAATGGTCATGCCTGACCAAATCATAGTTCTTGATGATTGAGACGCAGTATTAGCAGTAACTGCATATTTACCATTATTAGCTTTTCTGTTTTTAACTGTAGTGATTATTGCATTAATTATGTGCAATAAAATAATAGCAACTAATCCAACTTCAAGAATTCTTACTAAAATATGAATACTTTTTAAGAAGCTAACCATGTTATTAAAATTTTCTGCACCTGTAAATAGTACTAGATTATTAAATAAATGAAATAGCAAAAATACTGCTAAAGCTAAACCAGAAAAAGCAATCTGAATTTTTTGACCTATGGATGAAAAAAGGAATTTAAACATATTGCACCTAGAGGCTAAAAAGGAATGTCGTCATCAGAGAATTCTGTATTTTTTGTTGATTCCAAATTAGATGAAACATGAGCTTCCTCTGTATTTGGTTCGCTAGGTTCGGGCATATTCATACTTTCTTGGCCATATGCTCTTAAAGCTACTTGTTGTAGCTCATCACGTAAATCTTTATCAGCAAATACTGTATCATAATATTCACCATCTTTACCTTGTGTGCTAGGCATACCAACAAATAGACCGCTTATGCCTTCAACTAATTTAAATCCTTTTATAATAAACCCGTCAGATGTTTTGAGATCAAAAAAAGCCCTTAACTTGCCCCACTGACCTTTATTCATTCTTTCTATTTCCAATTTAAACTCCTTTAATATTTATCTGCATGGTAAAAAAATATAACTAAATATAATCCATTTATGTAGATTATATCACACAAATCTAATCAAATTTAAGAAAATTTAAAATATGAAATACGTTTATTTATTTGGAAAAGGCATTAATGAGGGTGATGCTTCTCAAATAAACTTATTAGGTGGTAAAGGTGCCAATCTAGCTGAGATGTCAAGTTTAAATATCCCTGTGCCACCTGGATTTACAATCACTACATCTGTATGTAACTTGTTTTTAAAAAATGCTTCGCTAACGCCCTCAATTAAAAAAAATATTACAAAATCTTTAAAAAACGTAGAACGGGTGATGCTAAAAAAATTTGGTGATCAGGAAAATCCCTTATTGCTATCTGTTAGGTCTGGAGCAAAAGTGTCTATGCCAGGAATGATGGAGACAGTACTTAACATTGGATTAACTAGCAAAACAATACCTGGATTAATTAATAAAACTAATAATCCTCGTTTTGTATATGATTCATATAGAAGATTGATTATGATGTATTCAGATGTTGTAATGGAAAAGGCTGAACAAAAAAAAGGTATTCATATTAGAGAGAAGTTGGAAAATATTTTAGAAAATTACAAATCTGCTAAATCTATTCAATATGATTATGATTTGTCTTCTGATGATTTAAAATATTTAATTAAAAAGTTTAAAATTGAAATAAAAAAACAATTCAAGGTTAATTTCCCTGATACATGTGAAGAGCAACTGTGGGGAGCAATAGAAGCAGTTTTTAAATCTTGGAATGGAAAAAGAGCTATACAGTACAGAAATATTGAAAATATTCCGCATGATTGGGGTACAGCTGTCAATGTACAGGCTATGGTATTTGGTAATTTGGGTAAAACTTCAGCAACCGGAGTTGCATTTACTAGAAATCCATCTAACGGTAATGATAACTTATATGGAGAGTGGCTTGAAAATGCGCAGGGAGAAGATGTGGTGGCGGGCCTTAGAACTCCTCAGCCAATCAATGAATCTAGCAAAACATTGCAAACTAAAAAAAATAAAACATTACAAAAAACATGGCCTGTGATATATAAAAAATTGATAAGCATAAAAAACAAACTAGAAAAGCATTATAAAGACATGCAAGATGTTGAATTTACAATCGAATCTGGAAATCTTTGGATGTTACAGACTAGGTCAGGGAAAAGAACTGGTGAAGCAGCAATTAAAATTGCAATAGAAATGAATGAAAAAAAACTAATTTCTCAAAAAGAAGTATTAGATCGAATTGTCTCAAAAAATATTGATGAAATAATGCATCCAAAAGTAGACCCTGAAACAGAAAAAATTAACTCACCAATAGAATCCGGTTTGCCAGCAAGTCCTGGTGGTGCTTGTGGTCAAATTGTGTTCACTGCATCTGATGCTGAATTATGGCACAAAAAAAATAAAAAAGTACTTTTAGTAAGGCACGAAACATCACCTGAAGATGTGCAAGGAATGCATGTGTCTCAAGGGATTATAACAGCAAAGGGGGGAATGACTTCACATGCTGCTCTTGTAGCAAGAGGTTGGGGCAAAGCTTGTATTGTAGGTTGCTCTAACTTAAATATAGACTTAAAAAAGAAAACTGTTACTATTAATAATTCAATTTATAAAGAAGGTGACTGGTTAACTATTAATAGTACTGAAGGTTTAATTTATGATAAAAAGTTAAAATTAGTTAAATCAAATTTTTTTCAAAATAAATACTTTTTAAAATTAATGACCTTAACAAATAAATTTAAACGTTTAGAGATTAGAACTAATGCAGACAACCCAAAAGATGCGGCTCTATCAAAACTGTTAGGTGCACAAGGTATTGGCTTGTGCAGAACTGAACATATGTTTTTTGATAAAAAAAGAATTAGAAGCGTACAAAAAATGATTTTATCACATTCGAATGATGATAGAAAAAGTGCTATAATGGAACTTTTGCCTTATCAAAAAAAAGATTTTTACAAAATTTTAAAAGAGATGGCGCCAATGCCTGTAACAATTCGTTTGCTTGATCCGCCTTTACATGAATTTTTACCCTCACAAAAAAATACTTCACTAATTAAATCTTTAGCAGAAAATATGAAAATATCTGCAAAAGAAATTATTAATAGAATTATAGATTTATTTGAAATAAATCCAATGTTAGGTCATCGTGGTTGTAGGTTGGCGATTTCATATCCTGAAATTACAGAAATGCAAGTTGAAGCAATTTTTTCTGCTTGTGCAAAACTAATTAAAGAGGGTGTGAAGCCTAACCCTGAAATAATGATTCCATTAATTAGTACAGTTGGTGAATTTGAAAATCAAAAAATGATTGTGGATAGAATAGCAAAAAAATTAAATGCAAAATTTAATATAAAACTTAAGTATAAACTGGGTACAATGATTGAGCTTCCAAGAGCATGCTTAACAGCAGATAAAATTGCTCAAACGGCTGATTTTTTCTCTTTTGGAACCAATGATTTAACCCAAACTACGTTTGGCTTTTCAAGAGATGATATAGGTAGTTTTATTCAGGATTATTTTGATAATAATATATTATTAGATGACCCATTTAAAACAATAGATCAGAACGGGGTTGGGCAACTTGTAAAATTAGCGACAGAAAAAGGTCGAAAATCTAAGCCTAAAATTAAAATAGGAGTTTGTGGTGAACATGGTGGTGATCCAAAATCAGTTTATTTTTTTGATGATATTAATTTAAATTATGTTAGTTGTTCGCCTTATCGGGTGCCAATAGCTAGATTAAGTGCTGCTAAAAATGCTATTAGAAATAGTAAATAATAATATGTTAAATTCATCACAAAAAATTTTGTATTAAATACTTATTCTTTATAACTTTCATGTAATCATAATATTATAGGAGCAAAAATGAAAAAAATATTTATTTTATTAACCATAACATGCTTGTTTGGGGTAAATCAAAAAACTAACAAGCATGCCACAGAAGAATTGTTGCCTTCTGAGATGGTAAACACATCTGTTGCGAAAGATGCATTTGCATTGATATGGAAACAAGCAATGGAAGCAAAAAAAATGTATCAAGAGATGCAAACTCGAAATGAATTTATTGAAAACTTAGCATCTACTGCGCCTAGAGAAGAATTCGTGGTCAATGTAGATATTGCTCCTGAGCTTGCATTAGCAAATCCTGAAGGTCAAGTATATTTATCTACAGATGGACAAAATAGCTGGCAAAGCGCTCAAGCAACTCCTATGACTGAGCAAGGATATGAAAATACTTGGGAAAGTATAATCAATAATGATGGTTCTCAAGATGTGTCTTGGTATGTTTCTGCCACTGTCGATTCAGAGGCATTAGGATATGACTATGGTAGAATGATAGTATCTCAAACTCCATATAATGAAAACAATTCGTTTCCACCCCCTAGTGGTTATTATGCAATTTTAGCAGAAGATGATACCGGTGAAACAGGTTCAGGACAAGATATAACTAACTTAAGAGCTACATATAATGAAAATAATGCTTATGTCTCTATGGGTCTTAATGGAGGCTGTTGCGATACTGGTGGTTTTTTTGGCCCGTGGTATTTGTATGGAGTCGCAATTGTAAATCCAGAAGCTGAAAATGCTGTAGCATATGCAGTGGGATATGCTGATGGAGCATTTGGACAATTAACTTCAGGTGTTTATAAAATTACTGGTGATTTACAAACTGGAGAGGTAGATAATTTTGAAAATATTGGAAATGTAAGCGTGAATACTAATGGTAATAACATGCAAGCTTCTACCGCATTATCAACTATTGTTAATGATCCTGATTGGGGAACTTGGCCAAATTCGTTTCAAGGCTATATAATGCTTGGAGTAACCGTTGAGGCAGGTTTGGATGGACTAGATATTTCGATTGACATTAAAGATCAAACTTCACCTGGTCTAGCACTTCTTACTACACAAAACCAAAATGGAAATATAGATTGTGAATTATCAAATTTCACATATGATGGTTCAACGAATACATGGACATTAGATTATATTGATCAAGAAGGTAATTTACCTTGGTTTAAACAATTTCAAATTTGCACAGAAGATGGTCCATGTTATTATTTTGGAAATATGTTTGCTACAGAACATACCTACTTAGACGGCACAACCTTTAGCCATGTTTTGCCAGATCAAATTACTGATGCCGCTGGCGAGGTATTAGCAGATGGAAACTATGTCGCTAAAGCTTGGTTTGCAGATGGTGGCATAAGTGAATATCAACTATATGAAAATATTACGATTCTAAATGGGCAAATTGTTGATGATGAGGCGCCATGTATACTACAAGGAGATATAAATGGTGATCAAAATTTAAATGTTTTAGATGTAGTTTTAACAGTGAATAATGTGCTATGTCTTGATGGTGGAGACTGTTATAATGGTTGTGCTGATATGAATCAAGATAGTATTCTCAATGTGTTAGATGTGGTGCTATTAGTAAATGCGGTATTAAATAATTAGTGTTTTAAATTAATATATAAATATTATAATCATAATAAAAAAAGGAGATAACAATTATCTCCTTTTTTTATATATCTTTTTAAAATCCTATTCTAATTCTTCTTGACCAAAAATATCATCCATACTAAACTGCCCATCATCAACTAAATTTCTTGCTAATGTAACAAGCTGAGCTCTAGCTGAGCGAATGTCTTTTTTAGAAATTGGTTTGTCTATTGCTGTAAACATAGCTTGCTTTCTTTTTGGTAGATATGCAACTATTGCATTGATAACCTCTTCATCATAACTTCGCAAGGCTTTTGCAAGATTATCTGGATCAACATCTGGGTTCATCCAAAAATCCTTCATTAAATGTTCTGGCATATTTAACAAATCTTCAAAAGTCAAATAATATTGCTTTATATCATTATATAGCTCAATATCATCTACTTGAATTTGGTCAAGATATTGCTGCGCTTCATCTGCATCCATTTGAGATAAAATTTTTGCCATACTTTCTCCACCACCTCTTGAAAATTCTTTAGGAGCAGGTAAAAAAGCAACTTTCTGCTTTAAGTCATTTGCAATAGTAACAACAGCCTCCAAGGGAATATTATCAAGGTTTCCTATCTCCATAATGACTTCATTTTTTTGTAATGGGTCTTCTATACGATTAAAAAAATTCTGTTTTTTAGTATCTGAAACCTGATCTACAGCTAAAGCAATGACTCTGCTTGATTCATTAGCTAATAAATAGAAAAATTGCTCATTATTTAGTTTGTTTAAAAATTCAAATAATGCTTCATTATTTTCTTGTTCAACATGCTTGTTTTGATTAGATAATAATTTAAAATAAAACTCTTCTAAGACTTCTTTCTTAATTGAAACTGGTATATTTTTCAACTCTTTAGATCTAATTCTAATTTTTAAAAGGTCAGACTCTGTCATATCATTAAACAAGGTTAAAGCTAAAGATTCACCTAACATTTGAAAAAGAAGTCCAGCTTTATCCAAACCAGATAAATTGTTTATAGTAGTCATTTATTTACTCCTCATTTTCTTCTTGTTTGTTGTCTGTTTGGTCATCACTAGTGTTTCCACCGTCATCAAGCCAATCTTTTACAATTTGAGATGCTCCTTGCTTTTGGCCAACGCTCATTTTTACAGCTGATTGCCTGATATTTTTTAAGTCTGACTGAATAACGCTATCATCAGCATACGCAGTAGTGGGGCTTGTATTAATTGTACTAGAAACGTCTGTTTTTGCTGCTTGTTCTGTATTATCAACAGATTGATCAAGTGTAGTGGAATTTTCTAGGTTGTTAGATTGTTCTGTAGAATTATTGTTTGGTGTGCCTTTTGGTTTTAAATAAACAGTTTTAGGCCCCTTATTAAAAAAAGATAAAATCACTAATAAAATAACTACTCCAATTAAAATAAATAAAACTATCAACATATATCTATTGTTTTCAAATTGATTATCAATATTTTTTTCTACAATTCGAGTGTTTTCTTGCATTGCTGTTTGTGCAATTTCTTTTTGACCCATTGTGGTATTCATAATGATAGAAGAATCTCTAGAAATGATTCGATCTTGTAAATTCATTAATTTATTAGATAGTTCAGATGAAGCGTTTTTCTCTTCTTGTAAATTTCTTTCTAAATAGTCTATCATCCACTGATGCTTTTCTGATCCATAACCTTCAGAATTCATACTATCTGTTAATTTATCTAATTGGTCCATTAAGTAAGAGATGTTATCTTCAATAATATTAATATCTTCTGTATCAACCGTTCCATAACTATTATTAGTAGGGTTGCTAGGATAAGAAGTTTTAGATCCATTCTTAGAAAACTGGGTTCTTTGAAATTGAACACAGTCTTGACAGTCTGCTAGCCAATCCATTGTTTTGAATAAAAAGGGTCTGATATTATTTTGTGCATCAATAATGTCTAAATCATAATCAAGCCATACAGTAATATCTTTAATTTGTACTCTAAAATCATTTGAATTAATCATGGGTGTGTTCCCTTCCGTTTTGGGAACTGCTGGTAGTATGCCCTCTAATTGTAATGCACCTAAAGATTGTGATGCATTAAATTTTTGTGTGTTGTCTGGGCTCACTAAAAGTACATTAGTAGTTACTGCAAACTTATTGACATCATAAATTTTACTTATAACATTAACAACTTTTTCTTCTAAATTGGTTTCAATTTCTAATTTAGTAGCCATTTCTCTGTTGCTCAATGACAGTGTAGCTGTAATAGAAAAACTTAAAAATATAACTACAATTAAGTTTTGAATTTGTTTAACAAACATATTTTTCATATTTATCTCCATTATGAATCTATTAATTTTTAGCAAAAATAATTTTTACTCTTCTATTTTTATTTCTTTGTTCTGCAGTCTGATTTAATCTTTCAATATCGTCATTTGTAAAGTCATCTGATTTGACTTCATTCCATGAAACGCCATAGGGCCAAAATTCACCATAGCCTGCAGCAACTAATCTATTTGGTCTAATTCCCATGGGATGCCATTTACTGCCACGACCATTACATTTAGTACAATCTTTCTTAGCTTTCCAATCATCAACATCACATGACTCATCAGATAAACAAAAACCCTCACTAGTTAAAACCTCAACTACTTGTGAAGCACGTGAGGCTGATAAATGCCTGTTAGTACCCCAAACTTCAATTGCTTTAATATTAGGATTTTTGTGATAAGGCTGGTCGGGCTTTATAGGCTCATTGTCAGAATGACCTTCAATTATCACTGTTCTTTTGTCGTAAGGATGGCTAATAACTTTATCTTTTATTTGAACTAATACTCTTTTAAAGTCTTCTCTCAGATCCGAACTTAACGACGGAAAACATATGCTACCGTTCAATTCCAATATCACACCTCTAGGGTCACTGGACACTGTGGCTTCTTCATCAATATCTAGACTATCAATAATGTCTTCCAAGGTTTCTTTAATCTCACTAATAGATAATCTGGCTTGGGAATTACCTCCTGATCCTGTGCCATCTAATGCTCCTCCTGCTCCAGCTTTTACAGCATTTTCATTCATCGCATCTTCCATAGCAGATACTTTTACTGGATCTATTGTGGACATAGAAAACAATAATACAAAGAAAGCAAATAGAAGTGTCATCATATCTGCAAAGGTTGCCATCCAAATTGGCAGTCCTTCTTCTACTTGTTCTTCTTTTTTCTTTTTTATATCATGTGCCATATTATTCTTCTTCAGATTTCCTTAATGCTGGAGGTATATATGAATTTAATACATCACGAATAACTATTGGGTGTTTCTTTTGATGAATTAACATTAATCCTTCAATTACTAATTCTCCACAAACTGTATTCTCTTTGTTTCTAGAATTAATTTTTTCTGCAAAAGGCAAAAATAATAAATTTGCAAGAACGGCTCCATAAAAAGTGGTAATTAGTGCTATTGACATAGATTGACCTAATTGTGCGGCCATATCTCCACCATCAGAACTACCCATTCCTAACAACATCATAATTAACCCAATTAATGTTCCTACCATTCCAAATGCAGGAGAATAGGTGCCTAATGTTTTCATTAATCCCGCCTCATTTGCCTCTCTTCTTTCTCGATATTCTTCACGAGTAGTCATAATGTCTTTTAAGTCATCTAATGGAAGCCCTTGTGTAATAAAAGTCACTCCATCTTTTAAAAATCTATTGTTAAGGTTGTTTGCTTGGGCCTCGAGAGATTGTCGGTCTTTTCTATAAGCCTCTCCTAAGGATACTATATCATCAACTACTTCATCTAATTCAAAGGCTGGTTTTTTAAATACAAAACCAATTAATCCAAACACCCTTTTTACTTCATTCAATCTAAATGCAATAGCTGTAGCTGATAATGTTCCTCCTAATACAATCATTAAACTTTCTAGATTCCAAAAATTACTAATTGATAGGCCATAACTTAGTCCTGCCAAAAACATTGATCCGCCAATTAATCCGATGCCTAATACTAGGCCTACAATAGTTGCTATATCCATAAAAAGCTCCTTTTAATTATCAATAGATATGGGTCTTAATTTATTCTCTTTTAAAGCATTTAACATGTCTCTTACTTCTGAATATTCTGGGTCAAGCTTTAAAGCAATATTCCAATTTAAGGTAGCTCTATCTATTTGATTAAGCTTATAATAAATAGATCCTTTTCTTGCATAAGCAACAGCAATATTCGGTTGTAATTTAATTGCATTGTCAACTGCAGAAAGGGCGTCTTTGAAGTCCCCCTGGTAATAAAAGCGAAGTGACCTAGACAAATATCTCATCGCTTCATTTTGAGTGGCATTATTGACTTCTGTATTCAGAATCATATTATTTAGACTATCTTTAAAAAATTCATTATTAAGTCTTAATTCTACGTTTTTAGCAGACACTGTATTAATATCTTGTAATAATATATCTATAGAGTCTTGTAAAGAATAAATGTATTGTCCAGCATTAAACAACGAGCTGTCAACTCTTCCATTAATAAACAAAATAGGATAATCTTGAGATATTTTTTTAGTTTTAGTATTATTAATTTTGGGAATATTAGCCGTTAATCCAAAACATATTGCTGGTGCATTAGGATACAGTGGCGCTTGGTCGCCATCTTTTGATGACTGGTTGGCAAATGAACTGAGATTTTCTATATTTGTTATTCCAATAGAAAAATCATATTCGCGTGTTATAGGAAATACAAACCCAACATTTAACGATCTAGCTACCACTTCAGTGATAAAATCCATACCACCCCACTGCTTTAAAAATGGCGTGTTAAGCTTAAAGGCTCCATACACACCTAGGGTGGCTATGCTGTCAATATTTGTGGTAACATGAGGGTCAAATACCATTTTTCCTGTGCCAATACCTAGTAAAGATAAAAGGGTATAATTATCTGTACTAATAGAATTGGAAAAATTTAAGAAAAATGATAAATTGTTAATGTTGATTAGCTCTTGATCATTAATAATTACATCATGCACCCCAAAAGATATGTTTGATCGACCCGTTGAATAGAGTCTGTTTTGAAAATGAAAACCAAATTCATAACCATGGTCTTTGTGTTGATCTGATTCTACAATGCCTGCGTATGGTAATAAAGTATAATTTAATCCCCATGAAGTGCCATTACTATAAGATTTATTAAAAGCAAAAGATGAGCTGTGACTTAGAATGTCACCCAAACTTGTCACTTCAGAAGCTAGTGCAACCGAAAAAAGCTTGTTTGGATCATAATCATCAGTGTTAGACACTCTCATCAAAGCTCCGGGTCTAGTAAATGACACACGGCTATTTGAAAGTAATGTTGTACAAAAAACAATTAATATTAATATATATATTTTCTTAGTCATTATTCAATAAATTTAGTTTTTCGATATCAAATATTATAATTTCATTATATTCAGAATTAGTAAAATTACTAGTAATGTAATTTAAGCACTCTAGAGCTTCGGTATATAAGCCTAATTTATAATAGACTTTTGATTGTAAATAAATAATATTGTCTGTTAAGCTGTCTAGCGATTTTGAGGATATTTCAGATAAAGCTTTCGCGTGCTGATCTGTCCAATATAAACAATCAATATAATAATATAAAACAGCATCGCGATCATTATGGTCCATGCTTTCAAAATGAAAAATAGCTGCATTATAATCCATATCATAATACTTTTTCATACCTTCTAATCGATGATAGGTTGATAATGATATTTCTTGATTTACGTGGCTTCTTGTAAAATTGGTAATACCAACTCCAAGGTCCCAAAAAATTTCTACGCAAAACAAGGGGCATGTTAAAAAGATAATTATCAAATTTATTCTATTCATAAAAATCCCACTCTATTTGATAACTATATCCAATAAAATTACCTATTTTATTTGGAATGATTAATTTGAACATACCAACTGCGCCAGCTTCTATGCTGGAATTTGATACAATGCCTGAATTTTTAAACACATGAGTTGAGCCTGTTGCGTATGTAGTTAAAGTTTCTATATCTCCTTGGAAGTTTTTTCTTAAAATAAAATCAATACGCACTAAATCGGCTCGTTGTGTACCAATATTTTTTAATTGTCCTTCTAGAATCGTATTGCCTGATTTATCTTTACTCTCTTTAATGTCATCAATTAAAATGACAGATGCAGAAGTCGTCATTTGTCTTTTTTTAATCAATTCTGCATCAGAAAGAATTTCTTGCTTTTCTTCTTGTGATACTTCTATCACTTGTGATGTGCCATCATCATCAAGCACAGTAATGTTTTCTACAATTCGTACCACACTAGATCTATCAATTGTGAGATTTCCAATTAAAGTTTCAACAAAAATTTCATCATCATTTTGAGATAGGATTTTACAAAATATCGAACTGCCATTATTTAGCATAATTTCTTTGTTATAGATATCAAACGGGTCAGCATATAAGCTGCTTTTAACATCAATAGACATTACTTGTTCTTTAAGAAAATTGATTTCTGAGCTTAATTTCTTTATCTGATAGTTTAATTGTTGATCAGAAAACTCTGATGCGTTTTTTTGGCTTAAATTTTCTGCTTCTTTATCAACGCTGGTCGCTTGATTTTTTTTCGTTGCTGGTTGATTCTTTTTTGATGGCGCACAACCGGTAAAAAGCAATCCTATAATAAAAAATAAAACATATATTTTAACTAACTTATTTAACATTATGATCCTACTCACTTTATTTGTTATT
>TARA_B100000674_G_scaffold114718_1_pt1 | contig 12827 bp, 9 predicted proteins | sample TARA_B100000674 | Tara Oceans TARA_B100000674 (sample SAMEA2622759) | marine metagenome | biome: marine biome (ENVO:00000447); feature: surface water layer (ENVO:00002042); material: "saline water (ENVO:00002010), including plankton (ENVO:xxxxxxxx)" | depth 5 m
CTGAAACTAAGAAATGCACCTAGGCCCATACCTATAGAAACCGCATGGCCATGTAGCAATCCCGCTTGGAGTTCGAATCCAGGGGACCATGTGTGGCCGTAGGCGTGAGGACGACATTGATGTGTCTCATATAAGTTGTCATATTCAGCCTCGACATAGCTACGCATCGCTCCCGCCAATATCTTTTGAGCCAGAGTGTCAATTTCTGTACCTCGGGACGCATCGGTTGTTCCGAATCTAGTCTTAAATAGATCGGGACCAGCCACCTCTAATTGTTTAAACAATTCGTAATCCTTCACAATCGCCATTTTGATAATCTCAGCCACACCATGCCGTAGCCACCCAAGATGTAGGGTTCCAAAAAAAGATCGATCCGTGAGGGTTAGGACGGGTGCGTGATAAGACCCAGACAGGTTTTTATATCCGTATCCATCACAACATGTTCGTGGTGATGGGCCAGCGTCGATGGCTGATACGATAGAGGATCCTATCATTATGTAAGGCGTGTTTCGGTTAAACAGGGCACAAGCCAATCCTCCAACATCTGCTAGAACACCTCCCCCAATTATTAATACGGGCTCATGACGAGCTACTGCGTGAGTTTTAAAGTCATCGAGGATTCTCTCCACCGTTGATAGGACCTTGTCGACTTCCATAGCGCGATAGGTAAGTTTTTCGAGTTCTATCCCATGTGATCCAAAGTAAGCTTCAACCCTTTCGCCAAAGTGCTCCTCCACATTGCTATCGATCAAACATATACATCTACCCAAGGGCTTGTACACATTCTTGAGGATCTTGTTGTCTGAATTCAAGATCCCCTCTTCTATTCTTATAGATGTAAACGTCTTGCAACTCATTTCAGCTTCTACTACACAATCATCGGGACTGCTCCAAACAGAGCCTGAACTCTCGCGATATAGGGACGTGGGATAGAGAGCGTGAGGGTTAGTTTTTTCTAGATGATTTCGATAGCGCACGACCTCTTCTCTAAAAATTCCGGACTGTAGCCATTCAGACAACCTATTTGATCCTGCTTGCGCAGAAGATAACTCTTCAGAAAATTTTTCGAAAACAGAACGTTCCGGCAACGAGAAGATGTGGGCTAGTTCTGCCATATCAGCAGCCAGAAATTTAATCGGCTGAGAAAAGCGAGTTCTGATTTTCCTCAACACTGGGAGCGCATCTAGTCTACTTGCCTTTGGTAGACGGACCGCCTCCGAATCGACCTCGAATGGGACTTTTGTACAAGAGAAAACAAAATTCTTAAAGGTTTCCGACGAGCAAAGCTTCTCCAATCGAGCGTCAAGATTTTCTGAATTTACTAAGGTTTGTCCAATCTTGACTAGAGCCTCAACAAAATTATAAAAATCCAAAATTAACCCCCACCTGTATATTAATCTCTATAGATACACCAGGGGATGTACGCTGAAACCCAGAGGGTTGGATCACGGGCGTATTTAAGCCTCTAGTTAGAAATTAGAATTTAAGGCAGCCATAGGACCACAGTACACCAGCCGAAAAATATAACCCGCGAAAAATTAAAGAATTTGCCACGGTAAATACAATGAGAATATTAGGCTTCGACTAAACTAATAAAAGTTGAACCATAATCCAGCTCATAAAATAATCTTCGCTAAGGATTAGATTTTATCGAATCACAGACAGTCAATACTTAGTGTCTAATACGGTATTCCGCAAAATTCTGTTTCTTAAGTTTATGATTTCTTAGCTATTTAATATTAGCTCATTATCTACAAACCCCTCTGAACCAGAGACAAAACCTTTCCAAGCCTTCATGTACTCAACAAAACTTGGGCTGAGGCCCTCACGTAGTAGATGTTCAGGAGAAACAGGAAGGTCGATTGGCCTAAATCCGGGATCAGATTTCAATTTATTAGGATAATCATGATGTAAAATTCCGGCTCGCCCCAACATCACCCAATCAACGCCCAAATCTAGAGCTCGCCCAATATCTTGAGAACTCATTATTTTCCCTGCGACACCTAACCGTACGTTTTTTCGATCAAGTTCAGTAAAAAAAGATAGCAGCGGCCGTGATTTATAAAGCTCATCTTCCGCGTTTTTAAAAACATCCCATAAAGACATATCTAGAAATTCAATCAATTCCTCTTTCATCATAAGCTCGGCAAGGCTGACTATTTCGGGAAGTTCCATCCCAAATCTTTCCGGAGACAATCTTACCCCCACCATGAACTCACTATTACATCTTTTCCTAATCCCTTCGATTATTTCTAAGATAGGCCGTTGTCTTGCAGCCAAGGATCCACCAAATTTATCGTTCCTTTGATTCAACACGGGTGACAGGAATTGTGCAAGCACATAACCATGCGCTCCGTGTAGTTCTACTCCATGAAAGCCTGCAGTCTCAGCCCTGACCGCAGCATCTATGAAGGAGACAATCATTTTCTCAACTTCACTCGTCGTCATGGCCCGTGCACCCCATTTATCGTTATCTGAACTCGAAAGGGGTTGCATCCCGATCACATCCTTTGGACAACGCATTCCTCCATGATAGAGCTGAGCTATAGCTATACTATCGTGCGCTTTTATCGTACTCGCCAACTTTTTGAGTCCTGGCAATTGCTCGTCAGAAAAAATACCAAGTTGTCCCGGGAACCCCTTCCCCTCAGCCTGCACGTGAGCTGCGCAGGTCATCGTTAAGCCAAAGCCACCCTCAGCTCTTTTAGTCAACCAGTCATGCTCCTCTTGCGAGCATGTCCCGTCTTCATGGCTTTGTTGGTTGGTTAAAGGGGCTAACATAAATCGGTTCTTCATCTGAGGCCCACGATTAAATGTCAATGGTTTGAATGCAGATTCCATAAAAATTCCTCGTTTATATAGTTACTGTTCTAGGCGCACCCTTTTTAATCGTCGCCACAGATAAAGATTTCACACTTTCACCTAATAATACTTGATAATTTGTGCGGCGCAAAAATTTTTAGTAGACTCGAGCCTTAGGGAATAAATCCCACACACTGGGCAACGCGTTCCTTTAGAGGTAGTTAGCTTAGCCCTTCTTGGTTTTATGTCGTAATATCCTTGTAATTACCTTCGACACACCCTCGTCACATCCCCAACATAGGAGTGAATATGCCAATATCAACCATCCTTTCCTTACTAACATTCTTTTTAATGGCTTTTACCAACTTAAATGCAGAAGAAACCTTCAAAAGCAAACTGCACGATTACAAGGTCACGGAAGTAGCGGCGCAATTACATTATCCTTGGGGTTTAGCCTTCCTGCCAGACAACCAAATAATTGTCACGGAAAAATCCGGCTCAATAAAGCTGCTTTCTAAAGATGGCAAACTACAAAAAGAAATTAGAGGGGGACCAAAAGTATCCAAATGTGGCCAAGGTGGCCTTATGGATATTACCCTTCACCCAAACTTCGAATTGAATCAGTTGCTCTATCTTTCCTATTCAAAGCAAGAAGACGGTCTTTGCGGGACAGAAGTTGCCAAGGGAAGATTGATAGATTCCTCGATAGAAAATTTACAAACTATTTTCGTGGCCACCCCAAAAAATAACGATAACCGTCATTTTGGTTCCCGTCTATTATTCTTACCCGACAAAACCCTTCTCATTTCATTGGGAGACAGGGGGCATAGACCAAATGGACAGGACCTCACTACCCATCCAGGCTCCCTGATAAGAATTAACGAGGAAGGGGGAGTGCCAGAAGACAACCCATTCCTGAATAAAAAATCTCACCAACCCGAAACCTACTCTTTTGGCCACCGGAACATTCAAGGCTTAGCATTTGATGAAAAAAATAGTCGTATTTGGTCGGTCGACCACGGCCCGCTGGGAGGATGTGAACTCAACGCAATAGATCCAGGAAAAAATTATGGTTGGGCAGAAGTTACCTATGGTAGAAATTACCGAACGGGAACAAAAATTGGGGAAGGCATTCAACGAAAAGACGTGGAAGAGCCAGCATACTACTGGATGCCTTCAAATGCTCCCTCCGGTATGGCCTTTTATGACAATTCCATTTTTCCAAAATGGAAAGGAAATCTATTTGTCAGCTCCTTAACCTTCAATCTTATTAGCAGATTGGAACTGAATGATAATCTTGTCGTGAACGAGGAACGCCTAGTCAATAATCGGTATGGCCGAATCAGGCATGTTCAAGTTGGACCGGATGGGTTGATTTACTTCCTGACAGACAGCCCCAATGGGCAAGTCTTACGAATCGAACCAATATAACGATATGACTAAACGAACTACCACAAATTGAGGGGTTTAAATAGTGGCACTTTTGTTTCATTTTTTGTAAGGTCTAATAGATCAAATTTTTTTTGTATTCAGAACACTCAAATTGGAGAGAATGCAGGATGAGCGCGGTAGTATCGGAAAATTTAATAGAGAAAGATAATCTCAACAAAAATGACATAAGACCCTTCACGGGCCAAGAATTTCTTTCAAGCTTGGACGATGGTAGAGAGATTTGGCTGAGAGGCGAGAAAATAGAAAACGTAGTTGACCATCCGGCCTTCCGAAATTCTGCTCGAATGTTAGCTCGTATGTATGACGCTTTACATGACCCTGCAACAGCCCCCTCCCTCACTTGCCCGACCGATACCGGTAATGGAGGGTTCACGCATGCCTTTTTCAAAGTTCCCAGGAGCCCGGAAGAAGTAGTTCAAAGTCGAGACGCGATAGCCGAATGGGCGAAGGTCTCTTATGGCTGGATGGGCCGCTCGCCCGATTACAAAGCTAGTTTCGTAGGCACGCTTGGTGCAAATGCAGATTTTTACGAACCTTATCAAGAGAACGCGAAATATTGGTATAAAAAAACACAAGAGCGATGCTATTTTCTCAATCATGCGATTATCAATCCTCCTGTAGATAAAAGCCTGCCATTAGACCAAGTGAAAGATGTTTTTATACGTGTGGAAAAAGAGACTGATGCTGGATTGATAGTCAGCGGTGCAAAAGTTGTGGCGACTGGGTCAGCTCTCACCCATTACAACTTCATTGGTTTTTATGGACCAACGCCAATGAACGACCCTAAAATGGCTTTGTTCGCAATGCTTCCTATGGATTCAAAGGGTCTTAAACTACTTTGCCGACACTCTTATGAATTGAACTCTGCCGTGATGGGCAGCCCGTTTGACTACCCCCTTTCATCAAGGTTGGACGAAAATGATTCAATTCTGATTTTAGATAAAGTGTTGATACCTTGGGAGAACGTGTTCGTTTATAACAACATTGAAAAAGCCAATGGTTTCTTCCCCATGTCAGGATTCATTCCCAGATTTACCTTTCATGGTTTAACAAGGTTTGCAGTTAAGTTAGATTTCTTAACCGGATTGATGCTAAAAGCTACTGAAGCAGTAGGAATATCTGACAGTAGCTCTCCTCAAGTCCAAACGGGGGAAATGATTGGCTGGCGCAACACGTTTTGGGCTCTCAGCGAGGCGATGTGTAAAAATCCTGAATCTTGGGTTAACGGCACTTTTCAGCCCAATGGCGAGACCGGACTTGCTTATCGTTCTTTAGCTCCAACAGCGTATGCTCGAGTAAAACAAATGATTCAAGAGACCGTATCCAGCGGCTTAATTTACCTAAATGGACACGCAGCGGACTTCAAGAACCCAGAACTAAAGCCTTACATTGATCGTTATTTAAGAGGCTCTAATGGCTACAACTCCGAACAACGCGTAAAGCTCTTAAAATTAATGTGGGATGCTGTAGGTACAGAGTTTGGAGGGCGGCACGAACTATACGAGAGAAACTATGCAGGCAATTACGAAAAAATACGTCAAGAAAACTTACTTCTCGCCCAAGCCACGGGCACCGCAGACGAACTGAAAGGCTTCGTAGATAAGTGTTTAGCAGAGTACGATTTAGATGGATGGCGAGCAGAAGACCTGATTAACCCAAGTGATGTAAGCCTGCTGCCAAATGTGTTCAAAAATACTTAAACTTAATTCTGCGAGCTTGATAATCTAGGATTTTCTCCGTTTTTGGGCTCATAAGAAAAGAAAGTATCGTCTTTGTTAATCGTGACTATGTCACCTACAAAGTGTGCCTTTGACCGAATGAAGACCTCGTTGGAGACGTCGAACCAAAAGGTGGGAGGGTAGAATGTGCCAGCTTCAACACCAATCAACCCCTCAAAAATTTCTAATTCAATAAACACAGTTGAACCGCACTTTTCACAAAAGTTGGTTTGCCATCTTTTCTCACTTTCACTTAGAAATTCATGCCGCCTCAAATCTCCTGACGTAATTTCAAATCTCTCAAACGGAAAATAAATAAGCGTCGCGAAAGCACTTCCTGTCCTCAACTGACAATATCTGCAATGGCAAACGCCTGTCAGTTCCGATCGTCCATAAGTCTTGTATCTTACATGGCCACACAGACAACCACCCTTGTGTATGTCTTTATTCACTTCTAACCTCTTTTTTTCGCAACCATCAAGACTGGAGCCAATAAACCGTCGACTATTTGACGATGCACATTTTGAACCTTGACAGCTGTATTCGACCGCATCAAAAGGTGCAAACCTAGGGGTGGAGGACCACCTTCCATTTTCTTCATCATGTTCTCGAAAAAACCGATCGCAAAATCTCTTTTTTTATCTATTTCTGTAACTGTAAAGCCCTCAGTTTCTAAAATTGACTGATAAATTTCAGGTCCTTCCACAGCACTTCCTGCTTTAATCGAGGCCCAAGGTAAGGGATACGTTAACTGTTGCTCTTTCAAACACATCACGTCGTAGATTACGAATAAACCACGATCTTTTAAAACCCTGTTTACTTCTTTAAAGGTTCCTCTCTTGTCGCTGATATTCATACCCACGTGCATCATGTAAGCAGCATCAAAAGAGCTTGGAGGGAAAGATAGCTCTGCCGCATTTCCCTCCATCAAGGTCACGGCATTTTTCATGGATACTAAATCGGTCAGCAAATTACCTGTCTTTACAAAATCTGGAGTTAGGTCCACTCCAACCACTTCGCACCCCACCCTGTTGGATATAAATCGTGCGGGACCTCCTATTCCGCACCCCACATCAAGAAGTTTGTGTCCCGCAAGACCATCGAACTTGTTACAGACAAAGTCCGTTGCCTCGGTTCCTCCGATATGAAACTCGTCAGCTGCACTGAGATTCTCTGGCGAGAGGTTGTCCATATTCAGCCCGGCTTTCCGTAGCCCGTCCACTATAGACTCATAGAGGTTACTTCCTTGATAATGCTCTATTACCTCGGAGTTATCTATGGTTTTGTTCATTAAGACCTCCCTCTAAAGTCCTCGGGTTAAACTTTTCATTAGAATAACCCAGTATTCCCACTCCTACCAATCAATCTCGATTAAACAGGTTGGTCTTTAAATTCCCCTCGGTGAGCCACTTTTAATTCTAGTTCGATAGCTCGTTAAATGCAGAGAGCGCCTTTTCCCTGGATTCTTTCAAGGAGACGATTGGCTCTGGATAATTTTTACCCAAACAAACGTTCGCCTCTACCAAAACCTCTTTTGGAGCCAACCAGGGAGAATGTATATATTTTTTTGGAATGCAAGAAAGTTCAGGTAAGAACTTCTTTACGTAGACACCATCAGGATCAAATTTTTCACCCTGCGTCACGGGATTAAATATTCTAAAGAAGGGCGCAGCGTCAGCTCCGCTTCCGGCTACCCACTGCCAACTGGCACTATTGTTTGCTAAATCAGCATCAACCAAAGTATCCCAAAACCATCTCTGTCCAAGACGCCAGTCAATCATGAGATTCTTGACTAGAAAGGACGCCACTATCATCCTGACTCTATTATGGATATATCCGGTGTGCCATAGCGCTTTCATACCAGCATCAACAACTGGGTACCCAGTCCTGCCCTCTTGCCATGCCTTTAAAGCGGAGTCTTCTTTAACCCAAGGGAAACGATCAAATTTTGGTTGAAGATTTTTTTCGGGCAAATCTTGGTTGTGGTACAAAAGATTATACGAGAATTCTCTCCAACCCAGTTCGCTTAGAAAATGATCTGAGTCCTTATTTGGAATCCTTTCAGAACTACTCGATACTTCATGCCAAACCCTATGAGGCGAAATTTCACCAAAGTGGAGATGGGGAGATAGTCTAGAAACATTTTTTCCGCTGGGAATATTACGACCCGTCTTATAGTTGACTATTCCATTTTTCAAAAACTCTTCTAGTCTTTGACGAGCTCCATCTTCCCCAGGGTTCCAGGCTTTTGCGAGGGAATCGTACCATTTTACCTTTGGCTTGAGACCGAGTCTCGATAGGGTGATGCCCTTCTGGTTGTAATAAACAATCTTGCTAGGAATACCACAAGGTCTTTCTGGCTCAGGAAATCTACTTAAACACCCTTTCCGAAAAAATGGAGTAAATACTTTGTAGGGTGTTCCATCTTCTTTCACAGAAATATGAGGTTCGAACAGTAGACTCCCGTTGTAGCTCTTTGCGCATATTCCATCGTTTTTGAGCGCCGTTTTAATTCTGGCATCGCGACTCATAGCCAGCGGCTCGTAGCATCTATTCCAAAACACGTGTTTTGCGCCACTTTGCTCTATCACATTTTTTAAAACATCCAGTGCTTCTCCACGTGCGAACCAGAGTTTGCCTTCCAATTTTTTATTCAGTGCGGTTAAGCTCTCATGCAGCCACCACCTGCTAGCTCCCCCAAGAGCCCACTTGTCCTCTGTAGATTCATCAAGTATGTAGATCGGGAGGACTACCCCCACTTTACTTGCCTCCATCAGGGCAACGTTGTCGCTCACCCTCAAATCCTGTCTGAACCACATAACTGCCACATCCAATTGCGGGCTATTTTCATGCTTCGATAACTTCATTTGCATTCAGATCCTTTTTCCTTCGTTTCGACATCTCCTGGAGCAATACTTGACATCTACCCAATTAAGTCTCCATTTTCTTCTCCAACAGAAGGGGCGTTGACAGACAGGACAAATCTTTTGCGGCAAGTCGCCCTTTCTCCTCATGCTATTTTATCCAAAAATCGTCTGCTATCACTGGCTATCTGTTTCTTTCTGTCAGCCGGCATCTTATCGTAAGTACGAAAAATCATTGACATCCTCTGATTGGCAGAAATCTTTTTCCTATTACGAGATATAAAATCCCAATATAGATAATTAAAAGGGCACGCGTCTTCTCCAACTTTTTCTTTAACGTTATAAGCACAAGATTTACAGTAATCAGACATCTTATTGATGTAGGCGCCACCCGCAGCGTAGGGCTTGCTTGCTAAATAGCCCCCATCAGCAAACAAAGCCATACCAGTCACATTTGGCAACTCCACCCATTCATGCGCATCCGCGTAAACCCCTAAAAACCAGTTATTAACTTCCGCTGGTGACACCCCCGATAGGAGAAGGAAATTACCCAGAACCATGAGCCTTTGGATGTGATGAGCATAGGCATGTCGCTTAGTTTCAGAGATACATTGCTTTAAGCAATTCATATTAGTATTCCCATCCCAAAAAAATTGCGGAAGGGGCCTATCACATTCAAAGAAATTTGCCTCTGCATAATCCGGCATTTTGATCCAATAGACACCTCTTATGAACTCACGCCATCCTAAAATTTGTCTGATAAATCCTTCGACCGAGTTGAGGGGTGCTAGCCCCGCATAGAATGATTTCTCTGCCATCTGAATACACTCTAATGGCGCTAATAAACCATTATTGAGGTACAAACCAATTTGCGAGTGGAACATCTCGTTTTCACCAGCCAACATTGCATCTTGGTATTCCCCAAAGGAAGGCAGACAGTTTTGTATAAAATGCTCCAGAACTGCTACCGCCTCCGTTCTGGTCACTGCAAAATTAAAGTCTTCTGCATCACCGAAATTCTTCGCAAAGGACTTCTTTACTAGCCGGATAACACCTTTAGTAATTTGGTCTTGTGCATGTTGAACTCTAGGAATGCTTTCTATACCACCACGAGGGAACTTACGATTTTCAGCGTCTAAATTCCATTTCCCTCCCACTGGTTTTCCCGATTCCATCAAGATTCCGAACTTCTTTCTCATGTTTCTGTAAAAAAACTCCATCCTTAGATTATTCTTATCTTTGGCATAGAAATTAAATGATTTTTCGTCACATAAAAATCTATCATCTTCTAAAAGTTTAATTTCTACAGATAACCTCTGAGATAATTCGCGTAATCTTTTTGCTGTCTTGTAGTCTCCGGGCTTGGTGATGACAACTTTCTCACAGCCGGTTTTTTTTACTGCTAGCTCCAGTTCCAATTCGAGGATACCGCTATTCTTTTTATCTTCAATTTTCAAGTATTCGACCTTGAAGCCTTCTTTCACTAAATCAGCAGCGAACTGACGCATCGAGGCCAGAGAATAGATAATCTTTTTTTTATGGTTATTTGCCGTAGACCAATCTTTCGAGCACTCTATGAATATAACAAAGTCCTCCTTTGGGTTGGCCGAACGCAGACTTGAGACGGTTCGGGACAGATGCTCAGGTAAAATTAAGATAAGATTAGACATAATTAAGCCGATGAGTAAGAAACAATTAATACGAGCATTGAAGCGATATTGATCCAAAAATACTTTTCAAAGGAAGAGGAATGGTGATCTTCACTATCAAAATAAGCGTAATTTTAACCAATAAAGATTAAATTAGCGGAAATGACATTAAAACATTGCATCAAAACAGGGATTTTTCTTTGTATGACCGGCATTCTCCTCGGATGCTCTAATTCAAAGTTAGGAGTAGATTACTTGGATAGACAGCCTCACTTGAAACTTGAAGAGTTTTTCAACGGCGATGTGAAAGCTTGGGGTATTATTCAGGACAGGCAAGGTACCGTCCTCTCCAGATTCACCGCTGAAATCCAAGCTTCCTGGAATGGAAGCCAAGGGCTTTTAGACGAGGTCTTTGTCTACCAAGAATCAGGCAAACGTCAAAAGCGCCTGTGGAAAATAAATAAGGTAAGCGACCGAGAATACGAGGGTGAGGCTAACGACATATTAGGCCGCGCCACCGGGAAGCAGTTTGGTAATGCGGTTTATTGGACCTACGAAATGAATGTCCCGTTCAAAGGATCCGAGTACAAGGTCAAGTTTGAGGATTGGCTTTGGTCAATGGATGAAGGTATAGTTTTCAACCGCTCATACATCAAGAAGTTTGGTTTTAAAGTTGCAGAAGTGACAATATTCATGCAAAAACAAAAGGCAGTGGGAAAAGTCCAAGAACAGAAGGCCCGTCTTCGAATAGCTCGCTAACTCACCATTTCTAGAAATTTAAGAATCTCTCTAGTTGTTTCTTCGGGCTTCTCACATTGTAACCAGTGGCCCGCGTCTTCAATTAATGTTTTGAATTTAAGGTCTGAGAACCAGGCATCCATTGCGTCAACCCACTCATTATTGAGTCCTCCGTACTTCAGCACATCGTCCTTTGCTCCCGATATAAAGGCTGCTGGTTGAGAGATCTTTTTATCTCTTAACTCCATCGTCTCCAAGCCGTTTAATGGTATGGCTCTATACCAATTGATAGGCCCTCTGAGTCCTCCTTCTTTAAAAAAGTTCACGTAATAATTCAATTCGCCTTCAGATAACCAACTTAGTTTTTGGTTAGCGGGGGCCATGATATCTAATATAGAAGCTTCTTTTGCATGATTAACTTGGTTTATCCATACCCCGGACGATTCAGCGCAAAGTGTGCTGTAGAATCGATGCAACCCTTCCTTAAGATTTTTCTCGATTTCTTGTTCTGGAATACCTACTTGCTGAAAATATCTCATATACCAAAACCCGTTTTCAGTGCTGGAGTTTTCAATCCATCCATTCCAGTCGTCCATCCTAGTATAAGGCACAGACATACCCATCACAGCCCTACAAGTGTCTTCGTGTAATAAAGCAGTATGCCAAGCAACCGGAGCTCCCCAATCTTGTCCTATTACAATAAATTCTGAATATCCTAATGCCCTCGCGATTCCTGCGACGTCGCCAGCAAGTTTTCTGATTGTGTATTCAGACACATCAACCGGTGAATCACTTGTGCCGTAACCACGCTGGTCGGGAACCGCGACACGATATCCAGCATCGATTATGGGTTGTATTTGATGCCTCCACAGAAAAGAGCATTGCGGAAAACCGTGGAGCAAAATGACTAACGGCCCCTCACCTTCCACTAAAGTATTAAGCTCAACGCCGTTCGTCTTAATACGTTCAAAATTCCAATCAAAAATAGCTGGATCCATTTAAGACTCCTTCTAGAACCAATTTTCCTGTTTGAGTTCAGACAAAGTATCATCAAAGCTAGAAACAATAGCCTGGATATCACTCTCTACCATAGGTGTTGAGAGACAGGCGAGGCCACGCATCGAAATCTGCACGCCTCTATTAGCCAAGCCAATAAAAGTTAGCATACCCAAATCTGGATTAGCTCGCTCCACTGTACGGGCATCCCTTATCGGTTCACTTGTCCAGTGGATCATGAATAACGACCCAGTACCAGTCACCTGAGCCGGTGCGTCGTGTTTTAGAATCACTTGCGTAAGTCCGTCTCGAACCAATTGTCCCTGCTGATTGATCCTTGCGATTGCCGCTTCATCTAGTAATTGCATCCCCACTAAACCCGCTCGCATTGACACAGGATTAGCACTGTACGTACCCAAATTCGCGACTATCCCTCCGTCTTGCGGAGCATTTAATCGACTCATAAATTCATTTTTACCCCCAACCGCTCCGATGGGAAACCCTCCCCCGATAATTTTCGCCATCGTCGTAATATCTGGAGTTACCCCCATGAATGCTTGAGCACCCCCCACAGCTTGACGTAATGAAATAACTTCATCGCAAATCAT
>TARA_B100000674_G_scaffold135909_1_pt1 | contig 12813 bp, 8 predicted proteins | sample TARA_B100000674 | Tara Oceans TARA_B100000674 (sample SAMEA2622759) | marine metagenome | biome: marine biome (ENVO:00000447); feature: surface water layer (ENVO:00002042); material: "saline water (ENVO:00002010), including plankton (ENVO:xxxxxxxx)" | depth 5 m
ACCTTTATTCATTAATTTAGGTTTACCCATAGGTGATTCTGGTTTAAGTGTCCATACTTTATTTACACATACTAATGTATTAGTAAAGGGTGATGATTCTTTTCTTGATAATGTTATTTTTTGATTAACATTATTACCAAATTGAGTTGACATAGCTCCAGCATTCCATTCATTATTATTCTTATTTGATTTAAGTGACATATCACAAGGTACAGAACCAATACTATCCCATAAGAATAGTAAATCATAAGGTAAGTTACCTTTCTTTTGTTCATCCATTAAATCTAAAATAAATGCTGCTACGTCTTCTATTGAATTAATAGTTTCTCTATCTACATAAATAAAATCACCTTCATAATCAATAACTTCTCCATTATCGTCTTTAGTAATATTAATATCAAGACCCATTTGAACGGCATGTTCCCAATTCCATTTCATCTCAGTAATGATAAAAACAGGCAGTATATTTCTCTTTTGAGCTGATACTGCTGCTTCAATCATTGCTGTAGTTTTGCCTGTGTCAGAGTGCCCTCTTAGTAGCACAATATGTCCCATAGGAATACCAGGAATAGATGTTACGTCTTGAAACGCCTTTGATAAAGGGATCCATTCCTGTTCCTTAAATTTAATATTCTTATCTAAGCCTTTTTTATTTTTAAAGGCATTAAGATCAAATTTAGATTGAATTTCCTTTGAAACTGCTGCTGACAGTGATTTACTTTTTCTCGGCATAATTAAAATGGTAAATCATCTGTTTTACTTCCATCTTTTTCGTCAAATAGAGAATCAAATTTATCAGCTTTATTTTGCTTTACATTTGATGTATCTAAACTAAAATTAGACTTAGGAGCATCACCATCAAACTCTTCAGCTGGTTCCTTTATGATATCACCTTCGTTTGCTTCCTCAGGAGATAACCATTTTTCCAATGCTGATTTCATTTCCTCAAATGTGAATTTTTTAAATTCATTATTTGGGTTTGGTTGCTCTTTAGTCCATTTTTCTACTAAAGCTGCATCTTCACTAAGTGGTGATTGTTTAAGTCTAACTCTAACCGATGATTTATTGTACTGAGTACCAGTTGATTCAGGACCAACAGTTTCAATAGTAAGGTCTCTACCATTTACTACATCAGTATAATCTCCGATTTCTTCATCCACTGCTAATGAAAGTAATTCTTCATAGATTAATTTACCAAATTGCCATAATCTAACACCTTTATCTTCTTCACCTCTAACAACTACAGGTACAAAGACTCTAGTCTTAGCATCTAATTTCTTAGCTAGTAAGTAATTTTCTTTTGTATACTCCTCTCTAAGTTTTTTAGCAAACAAAGCAATAGGATCTTTCTCACCATAATTAAGTGGGGAAAGCATTACTTTATTTGTAATACCATAATAGAATTTTAATTCCGTGAATGGGTTTTTAGAATTGAAAGCACTAGGCACAATTCTAATCTGTTGTTTTCCTACAGTAGGTCTCCAAAATGTTAACGTGTAATCTCTTTTTTCACCGCCTGTGGGAGTTTTTTGTTGGAGAGTGTCCAACTTCTGTTTTAACGCATTTAAATCCATATAACTATTTAATTTTAATGTTTATGTAACTACAATATACAAAGCAAAATTTGGGTATCCAAATTATACTTCAATTATTTTGTGTATTTTTGTATTCAATTGATTGAGTTCATTGTGTTGGGTAAGTAAAACACAATTCTTATAGTGTTGCCAATCTACCTGGTATTTGGTATCAACAACGCCCCCATTTAGCTTTTTAATTAATTCATTTAAAGCATTAATGGTATATAACGTATTTGATTCTTTTTTCCTATGAACAAGAATCGTATTATCTGGTATGGTATGTACATTTCCCTGATCTACATTATAAGTAACAACATACTCGTCCTTTCCTAAAATTTCAAGAACAAACATTTTGTTATAAACAATTGTATATTTTGAAGTTATTTCTTCAATCAATTTATCTAGATTATCTAGATCAGTAAATGTACAGAACAGTTTATTATTCAAATCTCCAATGTTATTTAATGATGTTAATACATCATAATTCACATTATACGTATTTGGTCTTCTATCTAAAGTCGTAATCATAACCTTGTTTTATTTTTATATTAAATTTATAATTTTTGAAAATATTTTTTATATCTTCCATTAACTCTTGCTCCTTTTGATCCCAATCAAATAAAAACGAATCATATGTATATAAAATCAGTTTCGTTTTCTTACCTCTTAACAAACAAAGTACGTCCCATAGTATACGAACGTTCATTGACGTCTCCAAGTTTTGTAACAAATAATTAAATAATTTTTGTGGATTCATATCCTTAAATAATTCCTTATTATAAACATAGCTTGAAACAGGACACACTATATCCTCTCCCTTTTCGAACTTTGTCCACATATTCCGTATATACTCTTTTATCTTTCTAAAGTATTCCAGATGCTCATATTGTTGAAATACTCCTCCGTATAGTTGTTTGAATGTTAATTCTTTTGATTTAGCATAACTTACCTTGTATAATTTCGCAAGATGATCGTGAATATCCACACTGGGGAAATTATAATCAATGAGGCGGCAAGACAAGCTAGGATGATAAGCACTAATATCAAGCTCGATAAGTTTATCATTGCTTGGTATAAAAGCTTTCCTACATCCATTTTCTTTATTAAGTGCTGCATAATTTACTCCTTTAAATTTATTTGATGGTCTAGTTGTTAATGTTTTTAAGTTGTACTGAGTGTAGACGTGTTCACTATCAACGGGATGGAAATATCCTTCGAATCTAGGTACGTGTATTCGTAATCCACTTCGCTCGAGAGCGTTGAAAACCACTGATACTCTATTGTTAAAGAATTCATCATATTTAGTTATTTTTTTGTTAATATTATCTTTTAAATCCCAAAAAATGGTTTCACACATTTCATAATGCTTAACAATAGGAATGCATAAATTTATCTCGGGGTTATCACCATCTCGATAATACATAATATTGTGAGCATTAGTAGTTGGTCGTATATACGGATTAGGACCTAGATTTACATCGCGAAGAGTTTTTAGTGGAAAATAATGTAATATCTCCTTTTTATCTCGGCAATATAATACATTAAATTTGTTAAGTAACACGTTTAATTCCGTATCTAATGCATTCAAACATTCACTATGGTTAATACATAGCATATAGCCTTTACTCGCGCTAATTGGACGGATATAAACAAGCGATATATTATTTAATTTTGGATGTACTTTATCGTTGTACGGAATAACTTCAATAAACGCTTCGTTATAACTACTATTTAATAAAAACTCAATTTGGTCTTTTTCTTCTATTAACCAATACATAAAACCTATTTTGTAACCCTAATGTAATAAAAGATTTAGTAACCTCCACCAGATCCTCCACTTCCTCCACTTCCTCCTCTATTTATGAATTCTCTAACTATATTTTTTCTTCTTGATGTACCCGTTTCTACATCATCTTCTATGAAATCTAAAAAGTCATGAGGTTGTTGTTGGTGTTGTTTACCAACCATTGGTCCTTTATTAGGATGAATATGATAAAATCCTCTATATCTTTCACCAGTTCTTCTATTTTTAAATTCACTACCATCAGTAAATAAACCTTCATTAGTTTCAAACTTAAAATATTGTAAATATTCTCCTTTAAAATATGTAGAAAAACCTAACCAATTATAATTAAGAGCTGCCTGTTCTACTATTCTTTTATTTACAATATAAACATCTTTCATTTCACCTGCTATGATCCAATTAATTTGGATTGGAGTATATAGTTGCCATTGTAAAGTTGGATTTTTAGTTTTAAACCCATTATATGTTTTTTCGGATACTTCTATAAATTTTAATTCATTATTTTTCTTACAGAAATATCTTTGAAATTCTCCAAATTCATAATCTTGTTCACTCGGAAAAATAAGTTGTGGTAAGGGAGGTTGTGGTGCCTTAGCATCTAATTTTGCTGGGTTATAATCTATTCCTCTAGCTGAATAATAATTTGGGTTTATATTATAATAAGATCTAACTACTAATGGTTGTTCTGTTAGGATATCCTTTGTATTACTACTATTTGATACTGTTACTTTAGCTGGTTGTAATCTATTATTAGGTGGATCTTGAGGTGATTTTCCAGTCCATAATTCCCCACCAGAGGTTTTCCAATAATATCCTTGGTAATCATTTCCATCAAGAGTATATTCATTTCCTGATGTGTATAAATTGGTTTGTATTTGTGAAGGTGGATAATACATTATGATTCAAAATTATCGTTTACATTAGTTTGATAACCATCTCTACCCCATTGAGGTGCCCTAATTCCAACTAAATTCCAATACTCTGTCATTCTTTCAAATAATTTATTATTAGCTTCCGGTGTTTGATTTGCTTCTGTTTCTTTTCTTCCTGCCCAGAAATTCTTTTCTTCTACTGCCTTTGCAGCTATCGCATCCCCATATGCAGCTGGTGGTCTTAATACAATAAATAGTTTATTTGATGACTTACCATTTAAATAAGACGGACTAATTTGAGTTACTTCAGGTGAAAATCTAGAAGTATCACTTAAATTACCTCCTATAGCTCTAGCTGTAAAACTAGCTCCCGTTCCATTTACTTCTGTTATTATATCTCCATGAGTTGCTCCTTGATAATTTCCTCCTGTAAATACATTTGTATTACCTGCTCTGTTATAAACAAAAACATCTCCTTTTTTAGGTGTAAAATAATCTTGAATAGTATTTTTAGTATTTCCATCTGTACCTCTATATGGGTCTATAATCCTCCAACCTAAATATGGGGACCCAACTGGTTTGTATCTTAAATTACCATCTTTTCGGAAACTACCAGCAGCATCATAAAGCCTATTAGCATAAATTCTATGTGCTGATGCATATGGGAATTTAACTCCTGCCTGTTTCATAACATATGAAATAAATACAGCACTCCATGGTTGTTTTGTTGGTGTAAAATCTGGTCCTGGGTTGTATGGATTTTCAACTCCCTCTTCAATTTTATATAAATCTATTTCATTTGGATTAGGTGGTTCAATTCTAGGTACAGATATAGATTCTAACTTTGTTTCCCAATTATTATCTGATATTGAGTGATTTACTTTAGTGATTATAAAATCTACTACATTTTTATATTGATAAGGTAATAATGATGAAGCTGATTGGTCTATATTTAAAGCGTTGTACATTTTAAATCCACCAATACCTTCACATGTAACAGATAAATCTAAAGGAATAAATCCTGTTTGATTTGATGGGTTTGATGTTTTTTGAAAAGCTATATTATTAACAATTGCTTTATATGCTTTAAAAGCTTTCATTCCTTCTTTAATAAAATTAGGATCCATACCTAAATACCTAGCAATAGTATTTTTACCGGCTTGAGATCTACCTCCAAATGCTCTAACTAAGTAATTTAAATAATCTCCTTTCCATTTATTATCTACTTCTTTTGCTTCATTTTCCTTTGCTGCTTTATTTCTTTGAAATGCTACGTAATTATTAACTTTATTACCATACATTTCCCAGGTAAGGTTTTGATATGTTTTTTTTGTAATAGGACATTTTTCTATATCTTTAAACCCCTCAGCTGATTTTCCTCCAAAATATGTTCTACCTGGGTAACCCTTCATTTTAGACCTCTTTCTACCTCTCCAATTGTATAAATCATCCTCAGATCTTTTCCAATTTTTCCAAATTTTTTCTACTTGAAATCTTTTAAGAGCTAATCCACTTTCTTCTGGGTCCTTTAGTGTTTTATCTACTTTTTCAATAGGATCTAAATATCCATAACTAAAATTATCTTCTATACCCTTATTAAAATTAGCAAATCCCGATAGATCATAATCTTTAGTATTAATTCCTTGAGAGGCCGCTCCAATACTTATTTGAGCTGCCATATCAGGTGTAATTTTTGATGTAAAACTAAAATCTTTTACGAAGTTAGAAGTTGTCTCAGACTCACTTCTATTAAAACCAAATAAATTAAATTTAGCTACTGTATCTTTTTGTAATTGAGGGAATAATTCTTTTAATCCTGGGATTGGGTTTTGATCTATAATTGTTATTATTGCATCATCTCTTAATGTTATTTCTAAATTAGTAGTTCCTCCTAACGCTAAATTAATCCCATCACATATCTTTTGAAGAAATTTAAATATAGTAATATTACCTGATTTGTCTCTAGCATCTTCTAATGATTTTACTATAAATTCATAATTAAGATAAATATTCATTATTTTACCATACGCTACTACTTTTTTATTACCTTTTTGATTGCTAACAGATTCTTGAAAAGCAAATTGTTTATTTCCAGCTAAAGCTGTTAATGGTGTTGTACTAACAAAAGTAGAATTACCACCACCTTCTGTCATAGTTTCCGTTAAAAAGGGACTAATATAACAAATTCTAGGATCTAAAGATATTAAGTTAGGGAAAACGGCACATAAATTTGAATTTTCATCATTATCTATTCCTACTATTCCTTGCCCTGACAAATCTGGTATTATTAATGTTTTTAACTTATGTAAAAATTGACCCATTGTTACATAATATCCATAGTGGTCATCTAAACTTTGTTTAAATCCTTCTTCATCTAATGAAGCTGCTATTTCCTCATCATATAATGCTTCATCATCGTCTTGACTATAAAAAGTTCCATTATATGTGTTTTTACCTATTTGATATTGAGCTAAACCTTGTTCAAATATATTTAAATATTCCCTATTAAAAGATTCCATTGGAACCGGATTTGCCCATTTAATGTTTTTATTTATTAAATCAGTAAATAAATCATAATGAATTGTACTTTCGGCTGCTTTACTTACTACAATAGATTTATAATCACCTTCTTCAGTTACTGCAAAACGTTCATCGTTAGATACAAATGCTGTTTGTTGTTTTATTACTTTTAGAGTTTGGGATGATATCGCTAAATTAGTTTTTAAAGATTCTATTACATCTCCTACTGATATTAATTTTAATTTAATGTTAAAACTTCCATCCTTATCCATTGTCCAATCAAAATTAACTACTTTTCCTACAAAACCATCATAATTTCCTTCATATGCTTCTCTAGCTCGTCTAATTTCATCTACTAAATCAAAAAAATTAGTTCCATCACCCCCACCATTATATTTCTGAAACCAAGTGTTTTCTATAATACTGTTCCCTACTTGTTGGTATGGATCATTTTCATCATCACTAACATATTTATCCCATCCCCACTCTATTATCATGTGATAACCTAATCTAAGATATACTAACTCAATAATTTGGAATTGTATTTGATTGAAGCATTTTATTTCAATATTTGCCTCCTTTAAAGATCCTCTATTTAAATTTTCAATGTCTAAAGATAATAAACCAGGAGGAGGTACTAATCCTTTACTTGGACTTCCTAAACCATAAGCAAATTCACTATTCCAGACACTATCTTTATTTAATTTTTTATCTAAAACTCCTTTTCTAAAAATATATTCTTGTTTATCACTATCCCACTCAGATAAAGTATTAAATAATACTGTTTTTTTAGCTAGATTTAGTCCTGCCATTTCATTAATGTCAAGACCTATATCTCTTAATCTTTCACTTGTTAATGTTTTTAATCTATCAATCTGTTGTGAGCTAGCTCCTGCTTCTTTAGCACTTTTTTGAATTTGAGGATTACCCATATAAACACTTGATGCTAATTTTAACCAAGCATTTTTATTATTTAGTAAATTTATATCTGTGTTAGTTAATTTAGGATTGTCATATAGGCCCTTACCTGTTAGTTTTTGCCTTACGTCAATTTGACTCGAAAGATATGAATCAATAGCTTCTCCTATTAAATTTGCCATAACTATACATTATTTAATTGATTGAAAGCACTAAGTATTGGTCCTATATCCTGAGGTATTCTAATTTGTTGATTTAATGGTAAAAAATAAGAATCCTGTCTTAAAAAATCATTAGCAATAGATATAATCCACCAATAAGAAGAATTTTCATAATATTGTTGTGCTAAAGTATCAAATCTATCTCCAGCATTAGCAAAAACATAAATATCAGTATTACTTAAAGGTATTTCTGGGTATTTTGTATTAACAAAATGACGAGGTCCAAAAAGACCATCTTTCTTTTTATTTGCAATTAATTTAGTATATGAATATCTTCCTGTTGCCATAGTATTAATCTGGGATATAATTTATATTTTTATTAGTATTATCATTATAATTATCCCCTGATGATGCTTTTAATTGTAAATATTTTTGGTCTCCATAAGACTTAATTAAATTTGTTTTTTCATCATATTCATTTTTCTGTATTGTAGGTACAAATCTATGAATTGGAGTAAATTTAAATCCTGTTACTTTAATCATCATAGGCATTTCTTTTACACTTGGGTCAGTTTTTTTATTTGCTCCTGTAGTGTCTAATCCTGCTCCATCAGGTAGTGCTAGTTCCCAAGGAGCTTCTTGAGGTACATCTAAACTTATTCCACTCATATATCCAGGTAATTCATAACACCATCCTCCTACTGTTAATGTAATTAAATTTCCTCTCATATACCCGCTATCTGAATAATCTGGTGCACAAACTGATGCTAGGTAGTTTAGTTTTTGGTACATAGGTATTAATTCGCCTTTTGATTGGGCTGCCACTGTCCAACTTAAATTAATACTTCTATCAAATCCTTTATACTTAGCAAATGATTCTCCTCTACCCATAAAGTTTGTAGTTTCCCAATCAGCACTATAACTATCACTAAAATCATCAATTATAGCTCTAAAATGAATATAAGTTTTTTCTTTAGGATTATCATTACTAATTACACCTATTCTAAATTTAACAAAATCATTTAAAAGAGGTTCTGTGGTTTTTGGGCCTTCTGATTTATAAATTGGGTATCTATTAATTTTATCTATAATAGATGGTGAGTTTAATTTCTTAGATACAGCACTTACAGAATCATTTCCTGTAGTAGCATTTATATCTCCAAATCTTTTACCTATAGTATAACTAATTAAATTACCTTTAATACCAGGATCTCCTAAATTTACTCTTTTTTGGAAATTTTGAGAAACATAATTTAAAGTATTAGGTATGCTTGCATTCCCTGTTGGGGCTATTACTTTTTGAAAATTAGGAGTAACACTAGTTATACCTGTTTTAGTTGCTGCGTTTGCATCCCCAAATTCTAATATTTCTCTGTATGTAAGTACAAGCCTTTGAATTCCATTTAAAATCCCTGAATTATATTTTCTTTGTGAAAGAGAATCAACAGCAATATTAGAATTAGCAATGGTTGTACTTGCTTCAGGTAAAATAGTTCTATTTTGAGCTGTTACAGTCATTTGTGTTGATCCTATACCCATTAAAGCATTAGGTCCTCCACTATATTTTAGAAAAGGTGTACCTAATGATCCAGCTTCAGTTGCATTACTAGCTAAACTAACTAATCTTGTGTTAGTTGGTTCAAGTGTATTTCCATTAGGAAACATTGTTCTTAAATAAGTTGGTAAAGCTAATGGTTGGTTTGTATCGGGATTAGATCCAAACGAAAATGGATTATCAGGATTAGTAGCTAATATAGGATTAAATCCTTGTTTTACTAATTTAACTCCTGTAGGTGCTGCTAAGGTTGATGCTATAGTGTTTATTGGGGAATATATACCTTGATTTAAAGGAACAATATCAGCTATTTTTTGACCTAAATTTTGAAAAAATCCTGCTATTCCACTTTTCTTTTCAAAGTCAAATGCTTTAATACCTGCTCCGGAATTTACATTTGTTAAGGATAAAACGTTTTGTTTAGCTATAAATAAAGGACCCTTAGCATTACCCCTACCAAATAATAATTTAGTAAGTCTACTAACATCTTGTCCTACTACTTTAGGTACAAGAGTACCCCCACGTAATAAAAAATCTGGTCCTCCCGTAGTCCCCAAATATTCATCGGGAATTGAAGATTTTATATACGGTTGTTTGCTGGAGTTAGAATCACCTGTTTCACCAAAACGATCTCTACCATACTTTAACTTGGTAAAAGTTGTTCTATAGTCAATTAGAGGCATATATTAGCTTCTTATTTCTCCTGCTTCAGGTAAGTTTTGTACGTATTGAACTTGATCTTGTTGGGGAGCTAAATTCGTAGGTTTTGGTAATACTCCATTCCTTGGTCTTACAGCTGCTGCTACAGGTGAATCATTTAATGAATATTCATCATGTAGAGTTGAAGTTGCAAAATTTGGAGTTTCTGGAGTTTGTCCATTTAAACCACTTAACTGAGAGCCTTGTTTTTCTAATTTTTTAAGTATACTCATGATTGTTTATTTTATTATAAATATTGTATTATTGTACTTCGTACAAACTTACTCTTGAAAAGCCAGGTTGTTTCTTTTGGAAACTAACCATTTGAGTTAATAACTGATTTGTTTTTTCAGAGCTACCTCCTCCACCTAAATTTATACCTCCAGCTGGAGCTGAAATCATATCATTAGCTCTAAATAAATTTGTACCTGCTATGATTGTATCTTTATTATTTAATGCAAATGTACCTTCAGGTGCTGATATCATTCTATCCCCATAACCTGATCCACCAGATCCAGGGAACATAACATCATCTTTTGTTGCTGCTTTAATTGAAGAAGCACCTTTGCTAACTAATCCAATTAAACCTCCTACAGCTGCAAATGCTAATGGAATACCAATACCAAAAGGTATTTTACCAAAGGATCCAAATATAGCACCAATAGCTGCTATCATATTACTTACTGCTATTATAGCTGACATAGCTGCTAATCCTCCTAATACTCCTACTAATATCCCTGCTACTATAGGCATTTCAGCTAATGCCGCAGCTGCACTTGCTAAACCACTAAAAAATGGCATTACAGTCATTGCTATTGTTCCAAATGCTTCATTTAATTTTTCCATAGAAGCATTCATTCTATCACTAATAGATGCTTGTTCTTCTAATTGTGCAATGGAAGTATTAGCTAATTCTTCTTTTATTTGTGCTTGTGTTAAACCTTTTGCTTCTAATTCTGATATTTGTTTTTCTCTTAAAGCTGTTTCTTCAGCACTTAAACCTACTAACTGTTCTTGAGTAAATAACATTTGAGCAAGATCTTCTCTATTCATACCAACAGATTTAGCTAATGCTTCCTGTTGTATTCTATTCATTGCTGCAAAATCCGCGGAATCACCTACGTTTTTAGCTATTTCTTCGGCTAATGTAGCTAAATCATTATCTAATGCTGCTTGTCTTGCTTTTTCTAAATTTAAATTTTTACCAAGTAATAACTCAGCTTCCATTTCTTGAGCAATACTACCTTCAAAATCTAATAAACTATCAGCTATTCCTTCTACTTTACCCATTTCAAGGCCTAATGCTTTAGTTGCTGCTACTGCTTCAGCAATTAATCCTGGGTTTTTACCAAATGATAAAGTTGTTGCTGCTGATACATTTTGTATATCTTTTAATACTTCTTTTTCATTTAATGCTACACCTAATTCTTGTCCTTTTAATCTAGCTTGAGCCATAAACTCACCAGAAATTTCTTTTATAGATTTTCCTGTGGTAACAGATATAGCATTTATTGCTACTAATTCTTCATTTGTAAAACCAGCAGCTTCTCTCATTTCTGTAAATTGTGCTGCTTGTTCTGCTGATAATTGAACTGATGTACCTAGAGCTTCATTTACAGCTAACATTGATTCAGCCATACCTTCAGTAGTAACAAATACATTTCCTGATTCTTTGGCTTGTTGTTTTAATTCACCTGTGAGAGCTAATGCTTCATCATAGGTCATATTCATATTTTTAGCAATATCTCCTGTAGTTTTATCTAGATGTTGAAATGATTTTATTAATCCATTTAATAACATTGTTGAGAATACTAAAGGATCTGATAAAGCATTTGCTAGACCTTCAGCCATTTTTTCAATACCAGCTCTTGCAATTGTTAACTGATCACCAAATCCACCTACTCCTTCTTCTGAATCGTCTAACTCTTCAGCTACTTTTCTCATAGCTTTTTGGGCTTCATCTAAATTAAGAATATTAGATAAACCACCCATTCCCAATGTATCTAAAGTACCTTTTATACTATTAATGATACCACCAGTAACACCCATGGCTTTTTCAATTCTTTCTTCAGCTTGTATTCTTGCTTTTAATTTCTCAATCAGCTCATCATTCACATTATTAGTGGCTTTACCCATCATAAAAATTTCTTCATCAGCTGCTGTTATGCCTCTTTTTTTCTTTTCTTCTTCAGAAAGACCTTTTAATCTTTGCCTTAAAGCACCTCCAGCTAATTTATTTCCATTTTTATCTAAATCAATTCCTGCGAATTTTTGTTTTATAATCTCTGCTTGGGAATTAATTTCGTCTCTATTTGATAAAGCTTTTTTCTCTAAAGTTTTAAGCTCATCCATGGATAATTTATTTATCCCTGATTGGTCGTCTTTTAATTTTCTAGTTATTGATTCTTGAGAACGAAATTCTTTTGTAATTTTTTTTACAGGATCACTAGTTTTAGTTAATTCTTTTAGTGTACCTTGAATTGTATTTAATATACCACCAAAACCAGCTTCTAAGTCGTCTGCTTCTTTTTTAGCTTGACGAATAGCTTTCACCATAGTATCGATTGCTTTATTAGCATCGTCTATGTTTTTAACATCAAATTTAGGGGCAGTTATATTAGAAATATCTTTATACTGCTCTCGCAGTCTTTCTAATTCAGCATTTGCTTTATTGATATCGTCGAATAAGGCCATTAATAGTTGATTT
>TARA_B100000674_G_scaffold172025_1_pt1 | contig 12809 bp, 22 predicted proteins | sample TARA_B100000674 | Tara Oceans TARA_B100000674 (sample SAMEA2622759) | marine metagenome | biome: marine biome (ENVO:00000447); feature: surface water layer (ENVO:00002042); material: "saline water (ENVO:00002010), including plankton (ENVO:xxxxxxxx)" | depth 5 m
AAATGGCAGAGTCCAATAAGGCTTTTGCACATTTTAGATGGTAAAAATTTATGACTAAATATTCTTTAGATAAATATAGAAACATAGGAATTATGGCTCACATTGATGCTGGTAAGACTACTACAACTGAAAGAATTTTGTATTACACTGGCAAAAGTCACAAGATTGGTGAAGTTCATGATGGAGCCGCAACAATGGATTGGATGGAGCAAGAGCAAGAAAGAGGTATCACAATAACATCTGCTGCTACTACTTGTTTCTGGAGAGACCATAGGATTAACATAATAGACACACCTGGACATGTAGATTTTACGATTGAGGTAGAAAGATCATTAAAAGTTTTAGACGGTGCAGTAGCAGTGTTTGATGGTGTTGCTGGAGTTGAGCCTCAATCTGAGACAGTTTGGAGACAAGCAGATAAATATAAAGTGCCTAGAATTTGCTTTGTTAATAAATTGGATAGAACTGGTGCAGATTTCTATCGTTGTGTAGACATGATTAAAGAGAGATTGGGATGTAAACCTTTACCTTTACAATTGCCAATAGGAGCAGAAGCAGATCTCAAAGGAGTTGTGGATTTAGTAAAAATGAAAGGTATTGTATGGCAAAATGAGGACTTAGGCGCAAAATTTGAATATGTCGACATACCTGAGAATTTAAAAGAAAAAGCAGCAAAGTACAGACAAAATTTAGTTGAGACCGCTGTTGAGGAAGACGAGAAATTAATGGAGTCCTATCTAGATGGAAAAGAACCTTCAGAGGCAGATTTAATAAAATGCATAAGAAAAGGTACATTAAGCTTCAATTTTGTACCAATCATAACAGGCTCAGCTTTTAAAAATAAAGGTGTTCAGCCTTTATTAGATGCAGTAATTGATTATTTACCAAGCCCTAAAGATTTAGGATCAATTGAGGGTACTAAAGTTGGTTCAGATGATAAAGTAACTATGAAATTCGAGGAAACAGAAAATTTCTCTGCCCTTGCTTTTAAAGTAGCTAATGACCCATTTGTAGGTTCACTCACTTTTATACGAATATATTCAGGTACATTAAATGCAGGAACATCAATTTTAAATTCATCCAAAGATAAGAATGAGAGAATTGGTCGAATGTTGCTTATGCATGCCAACAGTAGAGAAGACATAAAATCAGCTTCGGCAGGTGATATTGTTGCATTAGCAGGTCTTAAGCACACGATAACCGGTCACACTTTGTGTGACTCAAAAAATCCAATTTTATTAGAGCCAATGGAATTTCCTGATCCCGTCATTGAAATTGCTGTCGAGCCTAAAACTAAAGGAGATCAGGAAAAAATGGGAGAAGCACTAGCTAGACTTGCGAAAGAAGATCCTTCTTTCCGAGTTTCATCAGATGAGGAGTCAGGACAAACAATTATTAAAGGAATGGGTGAATTACACTTAGACATAATTGTTGATAGAATGAAACGAGAATTTAAAGTTGAAGCAAATATAGGTGCTCCTCAAGTAGCTTATAGAGAAACTATATTAGGAACTGCAGAAATAGAATATATTCATAAAAAACAAAGTGGGGGCGCAGGTCAGTTTGCTAAAGTAAGATTAAGCGTAGAACCATTAGAAGCTGGTAAAGGTAGAGAAATTGAAAATCTCATAAAAGGCGGAGCTATACCAAAAGAGTATATTCCTGGAGTTGAAAAAGGAGTAGAAAGTGTATCTGATAGCGGAATATTAGCTGGATTTCCAATAATAGATTACAAAGTAAAGATATTAGATGGATTGCATCACGACGTAGACTCAAGTGTTTTGGCTTTTGAAATCGCAAGTAGATCTTGTTTTAGAGAGGCGTGTCAAAAAGCAACTTTAAAATTACTTGAACCAATGATGAAGGTTGAAGTTGTAACACCTGAAGAATTTATGGGTGACGTAATTGGTGATTTGAATAGCAGAAGAGGACAAGTAGGCTCTACTGAAGCTAGAGGAAACGCAACAGCTATAAACGCAGTTGTGCCTTTAGCAAATATGTTTGGATATATTAATAATTTAAGATCATCTACACAAGGTAGGGCACAATATACTATGCAGTTTAGTCACTATGATAAAGTGCCTCAAAATGTTCAAGACGAAGTAACAAAAAAATTAGCATAATATTATGGAAAACCAAAATATAAGAATTCATTTAAAGGCGTACGATAATAAAATCCTAGATTTATCTACCGAGGAAATAGTTAATACTGCTAAGAGAACCGGAGCTCAAGTTAAAGGACCGATTCCCTTACCAACAAGAATAGAAAGATATACTGTTTTAAGATCTCCACATATTGATAAAAAAAGTAGAGAACAGTTTGAGTCTAGAACACACAAAAGATTAATTGATATTATCGAACCAACCCCACAAACCGTTGAGGCATTAATGAAGTTAGATTTAGCCTCAGGTGTGGATATAGAAATAAAGATTTAAAAATGAGTATAGGATTAATAGGAAAAAAGATTGGTATGACAAGAGAGTTTATGGATACAGGACAGTCTGTACCGGTTACAGTTATTAAAGTCGAGAAGGGGAGAGTGATAGATATAATTAATAAGGACAAAAGAGGATACAGTGCAATTAAACTCGGGTTTTTTAAGATTAAAAATTCAAAATTAACAAAGCAAATGAAAGGCTATTTCGCAAAAAAAAATACAGAGCCAAAAAAAATATTAAAAGAATTTAGGGTTGAAAATAACGACCAATACAAAGAAGGAAATGAGCTTGGATTAGAGATTTTTAAAGATAAAAAATTTTTAGATGTTAAATCAAAAACTATAGGAAAAGGTTTTGCTGGAGTGATGAAAAGATGGAATTTTGGTGGCTTAAGAGCTTCGCATGGAGTTTCTGTTTCTCATAGATCCCATGGATCTACAGGTCAAAGGCAAGACCCAGGAAAAGTGTTTAAAGGAAAAAAAATGGCAGGGCATATGGGAGATAAAATTAGAACCATGCTTAATTTAGAAATTATTAAGTCAGATTTGGAAAACAATTTAATTTATTTGAGAGGTTCAATTCCAGGTTCAAAAAATTCAACAGTTTTATTGAGGGAGTCAGTAAAGAACGTAACAAGAAAAACTTTAAAAGAAAAACATGAGGCAAAAGTTAAAGCAGCACAAGCAAAGAAAGGAAAAAAGTAAATGAAATTTCCTATGCTAAACATTGATGGTTCAAAAACAAACTCAATAGAAGTATCTGATAAACTTTTTAAAACAAAAATTAATTATAAATTAATTAAATCAGTTATAGACTGGCAATTAAATCACGCTAAACCAAGAACAGCAAAAACAAAACAAAGGAATCAAATAACCGGATCAACAAAGAAAATAATTGCACAAAAAGGTAGTGGTGGAGCCAGACACGCCAGTAAAAAGGCACCAATATTCGTTGGCGGGGGGATTGCTCATGGACCAAAAGGAGCAGTTTACAAAATAAAAAAGATTAACAAAAAAGTAAGAAAATTGGCTATTGTGCACTCTCTATCAAAGAAAAATTTAGAAAAAAAACTATACTTTTTAGCAGACGTAAAAAATGAAATTAAGAAAACAAAGGAATTTAATAAATTTTTATTAAAAAATAAACTATCCAATGTTCTAATTATTTCTGATGAAGAGTCCTTAAAGAATATAAATAGATCTGCAAGAAATATAAAAAATTTAAAATTAATACAAGATAAAGGTACAAATATTTATGATCTATTTAGATATAAAAATATTATTATCACGTCCTCATCTTTGAAAAAAATACAAGAAAGAATATTAAATGAAAAAGATTAATTACATAGACTCAGTAAGACATCCTATAATTACGGAAAAAGCAACTATACTTTCCGAACAAAATAAAACTGTATTTAAAGTTCATGAAAAAGCAAACAAAAGTATAATAAAAAAGAATATTGAAAAAATTTTTAAAGTAAATGTTATTAAGGTAAATATAATAAACCAAAAATCAAAATCAAAAATTAAACAAGGAAAAAAATCAATTAAAAGCGGGTATAAAAAAGCTATTGTGACTTTAAAAAAAGGTCAAAGTATCGATCTAACTACAGGAATTTAATTTATGGCACTGAAAACTTTTAAACCTTATACAAAATCTAGCAGAGGAACTATTGTTTTAGATAAAAGTAAGTTGTGGAAAGGATCGCCATACAAACCGTTAACGAAAGGTCAAAATTTTACTGGAGGTAGAAACAATAACGGCAGAATTACCTCAAGACATATCGGTGGAGGGTCTAAGCATAAATATCGACTAATTGATTTTTATCGAAAAAAACAAAATATTGCCGGTTTAGTTGAAAGAATAGAATATGATCCAAATAGAACAGCATATATAGCATTGGTTTCATACGCAGATAAAGAAAAAGCTTATATTTTGTGCCCTCAAGGCCTTAAAAAAGGAGACAAAATTGAGTCTGGAAAGAATGTTGAAATTAAAATCGGAAATTGTTTGGAGCTGAAGGATATCCCTCCCGGAACATCAATTCATAACGTTGAATTAATTCCAGGTAACGGAGGTAAACTTGCAAGATCTGCGGGTTCATCAATTACTCTTTCAGGTTTTGACGGAGATCACGCTATATTGAAATTATCTTCTGGAGAAATGAGAAAAGTAAGTAATTCATGCTTAGCAACTATAGGTATTGTTTCTAATCCAGATCAAAAAAATATTAAAATAGGAAAAGCCGGGAGAAATAGATGGAGAGGTAAAAGACCCCAGACTAGGGGTGTTGCTATGAACCCGGTTGATCATCCTCATGGAGGTGGTGAAGGTAAAACTTCTGGAGGAAGAAGTCCAGTTTCGCCTTGGGGACAATCAGCTAAAGGATTAAAAACTCGAAAACCAAAAAGAAGTGATAAATATATTATCACCAGAAGAAAGAAGAGGAATAAATAATGACTAGATCTGTTTGGAAAGGACCTTTTGTACACCCAAGCTTATTAAAAAAAATTGATAAACTTAAAGAGAGTCCTAATAAAAGGCCTATCAAAACTTGGTCAAGAAACTCAACTATCATTCCAGATTTTGTTGGACATAGTTTTATGATCCATAATGGTAAATCATTTATACCAATCACTATTTCAGAAGAAATGGTTGGACACAAACTAGGTGAATTTGCTCCAACAAGAACATTTAAAGGACATACACCAGCAGACAAAAAAGCAGCAGCGACTGCTTCAACAGAAGCAAAGCCAGCAACTGGAGATAAAAAATAATGGAAAAAAATAGTTCTTTAGTTAAAGCAATTAATAAAAATGTGAGAAGCAGCTCAAGAAAACTATCTCTTGTTTGTAATTTTATAAAAGGAAAAAAAGCTGATACAGCCCTCAGAGATCTAGAATTTTCAAGAAAAAGAATAGCTAAAGATGTAAGTAAAACTGTTAAATCTGCTATATCGAATGCTGAAAATAATTATCAACTCGATATTGATAATTTATTTGTAAAAGAGGCATATGTTGGAAAATCTTTAGTGATGAAAAGGTACAGGCCTAGAGCCAAGGGCAGAGCTAGCCCAATTAAAAAACCATTTAGCAGAATAACAATTATTCTTGAAGAAAGAAAAGCAAAAGGAGCGAATAAATAATGGGTCAAAAAATCAATCCAATAGGCTTAAGATTAGGAATTAATAGAGGTTGGGATTCAACTTGGTTTGCTAAGAAAAAAGATTTTGGCAAATATTTAATTGAGGATTTCAAAATAAGAAAATATATTAAAAAAAATATCACAAATTCCGGTGTTTCAGAGATAATTATAGAAAGATCATCAAAAAAATGCACTGTTTCTATTCACACATCTAGACCAGGTTTTGTAATTGGAAAGAAGGGCGCTGATATTGAAAAAATTAAAACAAATATATCAAAAATAACTAATAGCGAAGTTAATGTTAATATTAAAGAAATTAAAAAACCTGAACTTAATTCAAATTTGGTGGCAGAGAATATAGCTCAACAATTAGTAAAAAGAGTTGCGTATAGACGAGCAATGAAAAGAGCCATGCAATCTGCGATGAGACTTAACGCTAAAGGGATAAAAGTAATGTTAAGCGGTAGATTAGCTGGTAATGAAATAGCTAGGACAGAGTGGTTAAGAGAGGGCAGCATTCCTTCACACACACTTAGAGCAGACATTGATTATGGTTTTGCTGAGGCATTAACTACTTACGGTATAATAGGTGTAAAAGTTTGGATTTATAAGGGTGAATTAATGGCAAAAGATGTCGAAAAAGAAAAAAAGGAAAGGGTAAAAAATGCTACAACCAGTAAGAACTAAATACAGAAAAGCTTTTAAGGGAAGAATTCATGGAAAAGCATCGAGAGCTGTTAAACTTAATTATGGCCAGTTTGGTTTAAAGGCCACCCAGCCAGAACGTATAATTGGAAAGCAAATTGAAGCAGCAAGAGTTGCCCTAACAAGATACATGAAAAGAACAGGAAAAGTGTGGACAAGAATTTTTCCCAATATTCCGGTTTCAAAAAAACCAACTGAAGTTAGGATGGGTAAAGGCAAAGGATCACCTGAGTACTATGCATGCAGAGTAAAACCTGGAAGAATAATATTCGAAATAGACGGAGTTACTGAGGAAACAGCTAGAGAGGCACTATACAAAGCTTCAGCAAAACTACCAATAAAGACAAAATTTATAAAAAGATAATAAAATGAAAAAAAAAGAGCAAAAAAAATTAACTAGGGATCAAGCAGAGAAAAAGATTGTTGCTTTAAAAAAAGATTTACTTAATATTCGCTTTAAAAAAATTAATAATCAAATTACTAATCCAGCTCAATATAATGAAATTAAAAAAAGTATAGCTAGACTGTATACAACTTTAAGAAATACAAAATGACAAAAAAAATTTTAAAAGGAATAGTTACAAGCGCAAAAAACAACAAAACTATTGTTGTTGAGGTTACAAGGAAATTTAAACACCCTTTTTACGAAAAAATTATAAAAAGATCAAAAAAATATCACGCACATGATGAAAAAAATAAATTTAAAGAAGGGCAGAACGTTTCAATAGTAGAATGTAAACCATTTTCAAAAAAGAAAACTTGGCAGGTAGTTGAATAATGATACAAATACAAACAGAATTATCAGTGGCAGATAACACGGGAGCAAAAAGAGTTGAATGCATAAAGGTATTAGGAGGATCCAAAAGGAGATATGCCTCAGTTGGAGATATAATTGTTATAAGTGTTAAGGACGCTATTCCAAAAGGTAAAGTTAAGAAAGGTGCAGTACACAAAGCAGTCGTAGTAAGAACAAAGAAAGAAATTTATAGAAACGATGGATCAAAAGTGCAATTTGATACCAATGCTGTTGTATTAACAGATGAAAAGGGTGAGCCAATTGGAACAAGAATATTTGGCCCAGTAACTCGAGAACTTAGATTAAAAGGTCATACAAAAATAATCTCACTAGCTCCGGAGGTACTATAAAATGATATTAAAAAAAGGATTACAGGTAAAAGTTATTTCAGGCAAAGACAAGGGAAAAACTGGAGAGATTTTAGAGATTAATAGAAAATTACAGAAAGTAAAAATTAAAGCTATTAACATGGTTAAAAAACACTTGAAACCTACTAAGGAAAATAAAGGAGGAATCGTCTCTAAAGAAAACTTTATTCATCTTTCTAATATAAAAAACATTGATGAAGTAAAAAAAGAAAAAAAACTAATAGGTAAAAAATGATACCAAGATTAAAAACAGCTTATGAAAAAGAGATAGTTACTAAACTAATGACAAAGCTATCGGTAAAAAATAAGCACGAAGTACCAAAAATAGAAAAAATTATATTAAATATGGGTTTAGGTGAAGACGGCAATGATAATAAAAAATTAAAAGCTTGCTTAGACGATATGGCATTAATCGCAGGACAAAAACCTATTATAACAAAATTTAAAAAATCAATTTCAAATTTTAAGACAAGAAAAGGTTCAAATGCTGGGATTAAAGTAACTCTTAGAGCTTATAAAATGTACGAGTTTATTGATCGACTAGTAAATATTGCTTTACCTCGAATAAAAGATTTTAGGGGGTTATCTTCAAAAAGTGTCGACAATTCCTTTAATTTCTCCTTTGGTATAAAAGAGCATATAGTTTTTCCAGAGGTGAATTTTGATAAGGTTGATAAAATAAGAGGTTTGGACATTACAATTGTAACAACGAGTAAAAGTAAATCTGGAACAGTTGAGCTATTAAAAGAGTTCAACTTTCCTCTAAACAATAAAAAAAACTGAGGCAACTATGGCAAAAACTAGTGCAATACAAAAAAATTTAAAAAGAATTAAATTAGTAAAGAAATATGCAAAAAAGAGAGCAGCTTTAAAGAAGATAATAAATAATAAAAAACTTGAATTAGCTGAAAGATTTGAGGCACAGCTCAAATTAAATAAACTTCCCAAAAATTCTTCAAAGATTAGAGTGAGAAATCGTTGTGAGGTTTCAGGTAGGCCGCACGGCGTTTATAGAAAATTAAAAATATCAAGAATAGCACTTAGGGACATGGCATCCTCAGGCAAAATTCCTGGTATTACAAAATCAAGCTGGTAGGAGATTTATGACTTTAACTGATCCAATAGGTGATATGTTTTCAAGAATAAGAAATGGCCAGATGAGATCTTTGGCCTCTGTACAAATCCCTTCATCAAATTTTAGGAAAAACATTTTAGAAATTTTAAAAAAAGAGGGTTATATTAAAGATTATTTTATAGAAAAGTCTGATAAAAATAAAATAATACTTAAAATAAATCTTAAATATTATGAGGGAGATCCTGTAATAAAGGAAATTAAAAGGATTTCAAAACCCGGAAGAAGAGTCTATTCAAGAGCAACAAGTATTCCAAAAGTGATGAATGGACTAGGGTTAGCAATACTTTCAACGCCCAAAGGAGTTATGAGCGATATAGATGCTAGAAAAAATAATGTAGGTGGTGAAATAATTTGTAGGGTGTTTTAATGTCAAAAATTGGTAAAAAAAATATAACAATACCTAAAGAGTCCTCAATTAAGATTGAAGGCTCAAACTTAACTATAACAGGACCAAAAGGAACAAAAACTTTAAATATTAATGATAAAATTTTTTCATCAAAACTTGTAGAAAGTGAGTTTCAAATTCGTCCTTTAGAAAAAAATATTGATAAAAAAACATCATTAATGTGGGGAACTTACAGAAGCCTTATAAACAATGCTGTGGAAGGAGTATCTAAAGGACATGAAAAAATTTTAGAATTAAGTGGGGTTGGATTTAGAGCAAACTTAAAGGGGCAAATTTTAAATCTGCAGATTGGTTTTAGTCATGATGTAAATTTTGATATTCCAAAAGACATAAAGGTTACTGTTGAAAAACAAACAATAATCAAAATATCTGGTGTTGATAAAGAATTGGTTTCAAAAACAGCAGCAGATATCAAAAATTTAAAACCAGTTGAACCTTATAAAGCCAAAGGCATTAAGGAAAGAGGCCAATTTGTTTTAAGAAAAGAAGGAAAGAAAAAATAAAATGAAATTTAATAAAAAAGTAAAAAGACGGTTAAGAAATAGAAAAAAAGTAAAAGATGTAAACGTAAACAGATTTAGAGTTACAGTCAAAAAATCGCTAAACAATCTCTCGGCTCAAATAATTGATGACAAACAAAATAAAACACTCGTTTCTGCTTCCTCAATTGAAAAAGAAAATAAAGCAAAAAAATTAAAAAAGATGGAAAAATCAAATCTAATAGGAGAAATATTAGCTAAGCGTGCAAAAGAAAAAAATATCATTAATGTATATTTTGACCGGGGTGAATATAAATACCATGGTAGAGTAAAAGCTTTCGCAGAAACTTTGAGAAAAAACGGATTGAAATTTTAATATGAGTGACAATAAAAAACAAGAAAGTGACATTAAAGAAAAACTAGTTGCAATAAATAGGATTACCAAAGTTGTAAAAGGGGGTCGTAGATTTGGTTTTGCGGCTCTAGTTGTTGTTGGGAATCAAAAAGGTTCTATAGGTATTGGTCAAGGAAAATCAAAACAAGTTCCAGACGCAATTAAAAAAGCTACTGAAGTTGCAAAAAGAAGTTTAGTAAAAATCCCGCTCAAAGATGGTAGAACTTTGCATCATGACGTTAAAGGAAAAAATGGATCTGGAAAAGTATTCTTAAGAGCAGCTCCAGCTGGAACGGGTATTATCGCTGGAGGCGCTATAAGATCTGTTTGTGAAGTCCTTGGAATTCAAGATGTAGTTGCTAAATCATTAGGTTCAGCTAATCCTCATAATGTCCTTAAAGCATGTGTTAATGGTCTGAGATCTCAAAATTCTCCAAAAACTATTTCAGCTATTAGAGGAAAAAAAATATCAGAAATTGTATCTAAAAGAGAGGCTAATTAATGCAGTTAAATAGTTTAATTAAATTAAATAAAAAAAAAATTAGAGTTGGAAGAGGTATTGGTTCTGGAAAAGGAAAAACATCTTCAAGAGGACACAAAGGTCAAAAATCAAGATCAGGTGTAGCAATCAAAAGCTTTGAGGGAGGACAAATGCCTCTTTATAGAAGATTACCTAAAAGAGGATTTAAGTCTATTAAAAAAATAAATATAGCAGTATTGAATCTTTCTAAAATTCAAAAACTTGTAGATATTAAAAAACATGATTTAAAAAACACTTTAAGTTTAAAAATCTTAAAAGAAAAAAAACTAATTAATAAAAAATTTTTTAAATTAAAAATACTTGGCTCTGGAGAATTAAAAAAAAACGTCGATATTACTGCCGATTATGCCTCAAAAAATGCTCAAAAAAAAGTTGAAAAAGCTGGCGGTAAGTTACACTTATCAAAAAAATAACTGCGTATGTCTAGTGAAACTCTAAATACACCTGGAGCTTTTAGTCAAGCAAAAGATTTAAAAAATAGAATTTTATTTACTATTCTAATTTTAATAGTTTACCGATTGGGTACGTATGTTCCTTTAGCGGGAATAGATCCTGACGCTCTAAAAGAAATTATGTCTACAAGTCAAAAGGGTCTTTTAGGAATGTTTAATATGTTTTCAGGAGGTGCTGTAACTAGAATGGCTATTTTTGCGCTAGGTATAATGCCCTATATTTCTTCAGCAATTATCGTCCAATTATTAACCGGAGTCTCAGATTATTTTAAAAGTCTTAAAGAACAAGGTGAAATTGGAAGAAAAAAAATTACACAAATAACAAGATACGGAACTGTATTAATTGCTTGCTTACAAGGTTACGGAGTTTCAGTAGGTTTAGAAAATGCTGGGAACCTTGTAACAGATCCCGGTTTAACTTTTAGATTAATTACAACTGTTTCTTTAGTAGCAGGCACAACATTTTTAATGTGGCTAGGTGAACAAATTACACTTCGTGGAGTTGGGAACGGAATATCATTAATAATTTTTTCGGGTATAGTTGCTGAAATACCTAGAGCGCTTGCATCAACTTTTGAATTGGGAAGAACTGGCGCGCTGTCAGCTTTAATGATTGTTGGAATATTCATTCTAGTAATTTTTACAGTATTATTTATTGTTTATTTTGAGAGAGCTATGAGAAAAATTCTTATTAATTATCCGAAAAGACAAGTAGGTAATAAAATGTATGGTGGAGAGTCTTCCCATTTACCTCTAAAAATAAATACAGCAGGTGTTATACCCGCTATTTTTGCATCGGCATTATTACTTCTTCCAATTACTATAAGTAATTTTGGATTTGCAGAGTCAGATGCCTTCTTGAAAATTTCATCAATGTTTACTCAAGGTCAACCACTCTATATGTTACTTTATGCGTCTGGAATAATTTTCTTCTCTTTTTTTTACACATCCATTGTTTTTAATCCTAATGAGACAGCAGAAAATTTAAGAAAATATGGTGGCTATATTCCTGGAATTAGACCTGGTGAAAGAACAGCCGAGTATATTAATACAATCTTAATACGTTTAACAACTGTTGGATCTCTTTATTTAACTTTTGTATGTTTATTACCTGAGTTTTTAATAGCCAAATATCCAATACCTTTTTATCTTGGCGGTACATCAATTTTAATAGTTGTAGTAGTGGCAATGGATACAGTAACACAAGTGCAGACAAGACTAATGAGTTCACAGTATGAGTCTTTAATTAAAAAAACAAAATTTGGAAAATAAGTTTTTTGAATGAATATAATAATATTTGGCCCACCTGGTGCAGGAAAAGGTACACAGTCTAAATTTATTGTGGAAAAATATAATTTATATCAATTATCAACCGGTGAGCTCTTAAGAAATGAGATTAAAAAAGAGACAGTTTTGGGATCTCAAATTTCATCAATAATTAACTCTGGTGAGCTAGTATCTGATGAAATAGTTAGTAAATTAATTCAAAATTTTATTTCAGATCAAAAATATAAAGAAAAATTAATTTTTGATGGTTATCCCAGAAATCTTAACCAAGCAATAAATCTAGATAATCTTTTAAAACAATCAAATCAAAAAATTAATCTTGTTCTTAATTTATCGGTAAGTTTAGAAACAATTAAAAAAAGAATTTCTGAAAGACAATATCAAGAAAAAAGATCTGATGATAATGAGGAAACAGCAATTAAGAGATTTAAAACTTATGAAAAAACAACCAAACCATTAATTGAATATTACAAGAATTCAAATTTGTTGAAAGAAGTAAATGGAGAAAGCACAATAAATGAAATTAACATTAAAATTAGCGGTTTAATTGACAGTATCAAGGGTTGACAATAAGCAATTTCGCAATATAAATACGCAGGAAAACTTGAACTCATTAAAAATATGGCTCGTATAGCAGGAATAAACATTCCACAAAATAAAGTT
>TARA_B100000674_G_scaffold281130_1_pt1 | contig 12801 bp, 9 predicted proteins | sample TARA_B100000674 | Tara Oceans TARA_B100000674 (sample SAMEA2622759) | marine metagenome | biome: marine biome (ENVO:00000447); feature: surface water layer (ENVO:00002042); material: "saline water (ENVO:00002010), including plankton (ENVO:xxxxxxxx)" | depth 5 m
CGCGCGGACGCCCGTGAGCGCGCGCGTCGCGCGAGTCGACTCGTTTCGCATCCCCGGTAGCGCTCGACGCCTCGCGCGCGCGCACCGAGACGACGGTATCGATCGAATTCTGACATTTCTTCCCAATCGAATCGAATCGAATCGAATCGAATCGACGACGAACGGACGACGATTTTCGAACGTGCGTCGTCATGAAGGATCCCGAACGATCGTCCCCCATCGTGCGCCGAGTGTCGACCGTGAAGGAGATCACGGACGCGTACGAGGTGCTGGAGAGAATCGGCGCGGGCGGATTCAGCACGGTGGCGCGCGCGAGACACCGAAGCACGGGCGCGGAGGTGGCGATAAAGGTGGTGGATAAGTCCAAGTACGCGCCCACCGATCGATCGTTCGATCGGGAGGTGGCGGTGCTGAGTGAGGTGAGACACGAGAACGTGGTGGAGCTGTACGCGACGTACGTGACGGAGCGAAACGTCTTCATGGTGTGCGAGCTCGTCGAGGGCGGGGAATTGCTCGACGTGGTGAGTCGCGCCGGGTCGTTTACGGAGAAGGATGCGATGGTGATCATACGACAGGTACTGAGTGCGGTGGCGCACATGCACGCGAGAAACATCGTGCACAGAGATTTGAAGCTCGAAAATATTTTATTGAGCGACGACGGCGCCGCGCCGCGCGTCAAGTTGATTGATTTCGGTCTGGCGAGGTTCAAGCCGGAGGGACAGACGTTGCGAACGATTTGCGGGTCCCCGCTGTACATCGCGCCGGAGATTTTAGAGCTCGAGACGAGTAAGAATGAGGATGAGTTTTACACGCCGGCGTGCGACATGTGGAGCGTCGGCGTCATCCTTTTCGCGTTGTTGAGCGGGTACTCGCCCTTCGACGACGAGGACGAGGGCGTGCTCTACCGAAACATACGAAACGGCATCTACCACCTCGAACCCGGGGTGTGGGATTTCATCAGTGATCCCGCGAAATCCCTCGTCGCCGCGTTGTTGGAGACGGATCCGAACCGGCGTCTGAGCGCCGAACAGGCGCTCGCGCACGAGTGGCTTCGATCGGACGACGCCGTGGATTCCAACGCGTGTACGATGATTGGCCGTGAGACCCCTCGCGGCGACCGTTCGGACGTCGCTCGCGCCGAGAGATTGAAACAACAAGCTGAATTCATTCGCGCGGTGCGAGAGGAGGAGGCGCTCGCCTTCAGACAAGCCAAGCGCGTCGACGGCGGCGCGTCCGAGGAGGCGTTGTTTCACATCGACGAGTGAGAGAACAACGAGGAGAAGAGAGAGAGAGAAGAACCACATGTAACACCGACCGCGACACATTGTACTTTTCCGTTCATCGATCACCCGACGCTCGGAGGCGGTCTGTTCAAAAATCGTCTCTTCGCGAACGCCATCCAAAATTTATCCCTCTCCCCGTTTTCTCCTCTCCCGTAACACCTCTCCACCAATCGTCTCGCCAACGTCTCTCGACACCTCCTCGCGAATCTACGAAACATCTCTCGCTCTTCCGCGCTCGTCGCCTCCGCCGTCGTCCCTCGCCCGCCGTCGAACTCGTCCCTCGCCGCGCGCTCCGCCGCGCGTCTTCTCGCCGATGCCTTCGTCTCCATCCCGGACTCACACGCGAACGCGTACAGGAGATCGCTCGCGAACGAGGTGAGATAGGCGTCGAGACGCTCGGAGGCGGTCGTCAGCGGGAAGGTTCGTCGCAGGAGGTTGACGCGGAGATTATCGATGACGTCGTCGATGAAATCGGTGTCATCCTCCTCGTCGTCGTCGTTTCGGAAGGGTACGCGCACGGGGATACCACACGCGAGTTCACACGGGGTGTTTTCGGCTCGTCGCGTCGCGACGCGCGCCATCGCGCGCGCGTCACGGCGTCGCGCATTTCGATGGAATTCCATGGAATTCGATGGAATTCCATGGCGGGGCTCGCACCCATAACTTTTGCGGTACCATTCTAAACCCTATAGGGTGAGTGTATCGATGACGAGTTCTGACCCAAAGCGTCTCGACGATTCGTCGCCGACGCGCCGGCCCTATTAACTCAGCTGGTTAGAGTGCAGTGCTTATATGATATGAATGTTCCATCCATATATTCGTGTCCCGAATGCAATACGTCGGGCATGGCACGTGTGATCACGCGAGTGACGCTGAAGCCACGGGATCGAAGCCCGTATAGGACACTGAATTTTTGATAGGCTAATTTTTGTTACAATGCGTATCAAATGTCCGAATAAATGTCCGCTAAAATTTGAATTTAATTTTTACACTACTAGTGGTTTCTAAAATAATGTATGGGGATAAAATAATGAATTTAATTACATCCTCGTTTTGCCCTATACGGGCACTGTTTTTTTGTTACGTATGTATCGGATGTCCGAATACGAGTCAATACATGTTTTTAGGTTGGTGACACCCCATGTACAGACAATGGGGAAATAACTCTACACTATATCAAACGTTCGTGTTGCGCGACACACATCGTCGTCGCCGCGCGCGAATGGATGGGACGCCGCGCCGCGCGGGGACGCGAACGCGCGCGAGAGAGCGCGTTCGCGAGGAACGATCGATCGTGTACACCCACCCGATCGTGCGACTAGAGACTAGAGAGAGACTAGAGACTAGAGACTAGAGAGAGACTACCGCCGCGCGCGCGCGAACATACCGATTCGGTCGGGCGACGCGGAGAACCAAATAATCAATCAAATCAATCAATCAATCGCTCCGACGACACGCGAGTTGATCGTTCGGAAACGATTCGCACGTCTCCGTGAATTCAGTGTACGGCTTATCCAGCTTTGGTCCACACCTCGTCACGAGCGCACCGCCGAGAAGCGCGGGATTCGCGCCGGAGACGGCGAAGAGCGGGTGCTCGTCTTCGCAATCGATAACCGAGCTGGTCGTCGCGACGACGCGCACGGTGGAATCGATAAAGGGTGGAATCAATCGCACGTTACCTGGGCCAAAGTATACGCCGGGGCCGATGCGCACGACGTCTCCGTCCGCGGCGACGTCGAAGGCGTCTTGAATCCTCGCGAAGGGTCGCGTCGACGAACCGTCGGCGCGCGAGACGGATCCGCCGCTCGCGGAGACGTATAAATCGCAAAAGTGAAACGACGTCGCGTCGCCGTTATCGGTGCTCCATGAGTTCACCCTCGCGTCGATCTCGGTGTTGGACGCGCGAAGTTTGGAGACGATGCACGGCGCGCCCGTGCCGTAGTCAATCTCGGCGGTTTCGGGATCGACGACGTCGAGACGCGACGGCGAGACGCATCGAATCTCCGTCGAGCTCACGTACGTCGCCGGGACTTCCACGGTACCGTGCGCGTCGATGAATCCACACGCTAAATGCGCGCTCGGTAAGAAATTCGAGCCCGCGACGACGACTGCCGCGCCGCCGGCGACGCGTCCTCTCGCGCCGTACCGACTCGTCGCCGGCGTCTTGGCGACCGAAATCGTCGTCACCGTCGGCGCAAGCGACGCGTACGCGTAATCCACCTTGGCTGCATTCGTCATGATGCCGACGCCAGTGCCGTCGCCGTCTCCGCCCGAGGCGACCAAGTCGTCGTACGTCGTCCCGTCGTTGGCGAATCGCAAGAGACACGTCGTCGCGTCGGCGCCCGTGCCCGGCCACGGCGGCGTCTCACACTCGGCGACGTCGTACGCCAACCACCGCGCGGTTCCGCGCGCAAATTTCCACCCCCCCGACGCGCTCGCGCAAAACACACCGCACGAGAACAACTCGCCCGGGTAAAACGTCCCCGGGGACGCATTCGCGAGATTCGTCGCCCGCACGCGAACCGTCGTCCCGCCGTCCATCGGTCCCGCGCTCGCGCCGCCGTCGCTCACCACCGTCCACGTCTCCCTCGCGCGACTTCCGACGGCGACCGAGCTCGCGAAACACCCGTAACACCCCGGCGCGCTCGCGTCCAGACGAAGCGTCGCGAACGTGTTTCGCGCGCGCGCGCGTTCGCTCTGACGATGAAAATTCCCTCGAGTCCCGCTCCACGTCCCCGCGACGCCGTTTCTCGCGAAAACTTGCGCGTACTCTCCCTGCACGGCGCCGTGTTCGACGAACGACGGCGTGACGCACGTCACGCGAGCGCTGGACGTCGTCGTCGTCGCGCGCGCGATTTTCTCCGCGCCCGCGCGCGCGTGCGCGAACTTACACTCGACGACCCGTTCATCGAATCCAGCGCCCGAGACGACCACCGACGCGCCTCCCGCGACGTGCACGAGCGACGGTTCGACGGTGCGCACGCGCGGCGTCGTCCGCGAGGCGTCCGCGCGCGATGGGAAGGATTTTTCAATGAATCGTTTCCTCGTCGCGCTCGACGCGCCCATCGCGCTCCTCGGCGCCTCGACGCACATCACGATCGCGAGACACCGCAGGACGGCGAAAAACATCCCCCCGCGCGTTTTCGCGCGCATGTCGACGTCGCGCGCGCGTCGCGCGTCGTCGAAAACGCCCGCGCCCAATTCGAGCGCGAGACAATGGCGCGCGACGATTACGCCCCCTCGCTCACCCCGTACACGCGCGAGGACGCGTCTCACCTCGCCGAAACGCCCGGGGTAAAACGTTTGGACCCGGGCGTGCGCGTGCTCGCCGTGGCGTGTCGCGACGAGCGCACGGGCGCGCCTCGCGTGTTGCTCTGTCATCCGCTTCGTCACCAGCGTCTGCACGACCCGTCCCCGCGCGCGCTCGAGCGCTCGATGCGGGCGAGAAAGTGGCGAGGACGCGGACGCGAAAACGACGCGCCGTCGCCGTGGCCGAACGTCTTCTGGCTCGTCGATCGCGGCGCGGCGAGGCGGGTGGGACGGTTGGAGCACGGCGGCGGCGTGCGGCGGTTGCAACGCGCGACGGACGACGACGTCGACGGCTCGAGAGCGGTGTTTCTGGAGCAACACGACGCGTACGGTAGATTTCGATGGAGTTTGTTATCGGACGAGGAGCGAGAGATGTGCGAGTCCTTGGGTGGGGAACACGTGGAGACGTTGAGAGACGGCGGCGTCGGCGGATACGTCAAAGGGCAGGTGAAGTGTTTACACGCGCACTACGCGTGTTATCTCGCCACGGGGGGACGAAACGTCGTCGGGAGGTGGGTGCAAGAGATGTTAGATCGAGGGGAGGACGAGGAGTGGGCGAGGGCGCAGCGAGCGATGGCTGAGGAGCGCGCCGCGGGCGCGAGGGCGAGGCCGAAAGTGAAGGGGGCGGCGTTCGCGCGCGTAGAATCGAATGAATGAATGAATGAATGCTACGTGTAGTGCGCTACGTATACGCCCGGGTACGCGCGGTTGAATTGCCTAGACTAGGTCGACGCGTCCTCGCTCGGACGCCGCAACACGAGGTCCGGGTAGATGACTTCGTGAAGAAATAAACCTCTCGCCGGCGCGCCCATCGGCGCCCGGGATCGATCCTTGCTCTCTATGATGGCGCGCAGGTACTCCAGGTCGTGTTTCCCGCTCGCCACGACGAGCGCGGCGCCGACCATGTTGCGCACCTGACGATACAGAAACCCATCGCCCTCGACCTCGAGACGAATCAATCCGTCGTCGGCGGGATCGTCGTCGACGACGTCAAAGCGATAAATCGTCCGCGTCGTGTTTTGCCCTTCATTCTTCGCCTTATCCCTCGATGCGTTACAAAATGCGGCGTAATCCATCGTTCCGACGAATAACTCGCACGCTCGTCGCAATACATCCACGTTGCACGGTCGCCATCCCACCTGATGCGCGTACGTTCTCGTAAACGGGTTCGCCGTGACGCGCGCGTCGACGTAATATCTATACGTCTTTCGCACCGCGTGAAATCTCGAATGAAACAACGGATGCGCCTCCCAAAACGCCTCCACTCGAATATCCTTCGCCAACATACCGTTCATCGCCTTTTGACGTCGACGCAAATCGTCCCCGAGCGACGCGTCGACGTAAAAGTGCGCCACCTGTCCTCGCGCGTGCACGCCGGCGTCCGTCCGCCCAGCCGCGCCGAGACGCAATTCCTCTCGACTCTTCCCCGTCATCTTCACCAACGCCCGCTCGAGCTCGCGCTGAATCGTCGGCACGTCCTCTCCTTGATACTGAAAGCCTCTGTACCGCCCACCGTCGTACGAAATCTTCATCGCGTACGCGCGCGCGCCCGCCTTCGTCTTCGCGCGCGCCTCCAATTGGGCGTCGGACGTGGACGCCTCGAACGCCGCGTTCTTGGCGTCGTCGTCGCCGAAAGGGCGCGCGGAGACGATGGAGCGCACGCCCAGATCATCGTTCGTCGCGCACTCGAGCGCGGAACGAGGACTCGCGCGCGTTTTTTCGCTCGAGCTCGAACGTCCCGGCGCGCGCGCGCGGTGAAAACGAACGTCCGCGACGCGCGAGGCGTCGACGCGCGGGGAGAGACGCCGAGGGGACGTCGACCGCGTCGACGTCGACGCGAATTCGACGACGCGCATGCGTCGACGCGTCTGATGGCGTCTCCGCGCGCGTCGACGTGTCGCGAGCTCAAAACCTGAGCGCGTCGACACTCCGAGACGCCCATGTCCGCGACGCGCGACGTGAAGTCGCGATCGACGACGTGGCACGTCTACGTGCACAAACTCCGCGCGTGGGTTCCCACGGAGGAGACGAGCGGGCTGTCGCCCGAGGAACAGCGGCCGACTCGACCGCATTTGATTTTAGTGGTGGACACCGGGGACGGGGCGTTTTTGAGCCACGAACACGAGGAAAACGAGCGCGGGAACGTCTTCGTGCACGAACCGTCGTTCGAAGAGGTCGTGGATTTCATCGAGCGCGTGCGGAAGCGACCGAGGGTGTTGAATTCGAGCAAAAAGGATGAAAAAGAGGATGGTTCGCGCGCGAAGTGTCCCGAGCGCGTGGCGTTCGCGTGCACGAAGACGGCGAGACATCTCACCGACGCGCGCGAGGCGTGGGCGACGTACGAGGGGTGTAAATACGTCGGTGGATGTCGACCGTTGCTCGCCGAGCGCATGCCCGAGGTGAAAGAGGTGACGTTCGCGCCCGTACCCGCCGAGCTCGTCGAGCGCGTCGTGCGGGAACAAATCGAGCCGACGATGCAACCGGAGACGCAGGCGTGGGGCACGCAGCACTTGCCCGGATTGATGTCCTCGGTCGATGGATTTACGTCCACGTTCGGTCGATCGTTGTTCTCGTCCGCGGAGGCGTTCGCGGCGTGCGAACCGTGGACAAAATTGACGAGACGTCGACCCGTGCGCGTCTCCTATCGACTGGCGCTTCGAGACGACGTGACGATGAAACTCACCGCCTTTGTCGGGTACGACGGGAGCTTGGACGAAGAAAATTTCGGATTCACCGTGCACAAGACGCTCACGGAGGCGCAGGCGGCGTTCGAGGTGGATCAAGGGAACGAGGACGTCGAGGCGAGCGTGGAGGGACAGACGTGCATGTTCGCGTCGGCGCCCGAGACGCCGTTCGAGGACATCGACGCGTGCGAAGCGCACGAGTGGCCGCTCGTGCGTCGCGAGGGGGAGATCGGGGACGTGCTCTGGCCGTTGTTTTTTAAGATTTCGTTGGACGACGAGACTGGGGATAATTTGGAGATTTCGCGTCCCGCCATCGTCGAGTTGCAGTGTTTCGAGCTCGCCATGCGCGCCGTCGCGGAATCGATCGCGAGCGGGAAGATTGCCAACATAAGCGACGACGACGACGAGGTTCGCGCGCACAAGGGACCGTGGACGGTCAAGGCGTCCACGTTCGCGGCCAAGGGGGTGGAGGAGACGATCGAGGTCGAGTTGGAGCTTCCCGAACTCGCGCCGATGAAACCCGTCGAGTACTTGTGAGATGTAGAGGAGCGTTGTAAGAGTGCGCGAAAAAGCTCGCAAAAAACATAAAACAAAGTCTTCTTCTCCGTATCATCTTTCATGTCGTCTTCTAGCTAGAGTGCGTGAGCGAGTACCGTCGGCGTCGTTGCGCGAGGTCGAGTCGTTTTGTACAGCGTCGTATCGCGACGTATCGTATCGAGAGTAAATCATCCAACAATCCATCGAATGCTCGTCTAATCGAACGCCCATTGATTCTCCTTTCGAACCTCCTCCTCTTCCTCGGGCGTGAAATCATTCTTAATGTTGAACGTCTTTCGAATCTCCTCCGGCGTCTTCCCCTTCATCATGTTCGCCACCGTCATGCACGTCAAATCCAACAATCCGCTCATGTTCAAGTAATTCGCCGCCAGAATGATCTCAAACAGCGTCGCTTGGTCCACCTTGACGAACGCACTGTTGAACTCCTTCACCTTTTGTTCGCTCTCGTTTTCCTTCTTCGCCGCGACGTGGTATTTGCAATACTCGATCACCTTGGCGAGAATTTTTGAGCTCACGTTCGGTAACGGCACCGGCGCGTCGTTTTCCGTGTCTGCGCGGGAACGAAACGGTCGAACACATCGTCAGTACTCGCGCGCGTCGTCGCGCATCGCGTCTCGAGCGCGAATCGGCGCCACGGAGCCGTCGGTCCCGTCTCCTCGAATGAATAAATAAATGAATGAATGAGTGAATCATCGATTCATGCGCATCCTCGCGTCTCGCTCGCGTTTCTCGCACCCTCGATGATGGACCGAATCGTCTCCGACAAGCTACGCGCGTTCGCACCGACCGCGCTCGTCAGTCGTCGTCTCACACCGCGTCGCGTCGAGTCAAAACGAATGAATGCATGAAATCGAGAAAAATCTCACTCGCGCGCGTCTCGCTCGCCGCACGCACAAGGCGACGTCCTCCTCCACCTCGAAGGTCTCTCCGTCCGAACTGCGCAGGGTGATCGTGTTCGCCATGAGTCGCGCGCGGGTGTGACGCGCGGATGAATGAAATGATCGCGTGTAGGGCAAAAACACCACCGCGAGCACGAGTTCGAGCTCGAATGGACGTCGAGCGCTGGAACGCGCGCGTGCACACCGTGAGATGGTACCGATTAAAAGCTAATGAATGATGTTATCGTATCGTGCGTTGGTTGGTCGTTTTTCGTTCCCTTGGCGAGCGAGACCGAGGCGAGACCGGGCGAACCGGCTCGCCTCGAACGACTCGCCTCGAAGCAAAACGAAAAGAAGGAATGAATACATTTATCGAAATGTGTGCGAGGGACGCGCATCGTCTCACGCGGATTCTTCTTCACCTCCCTCGGCGTTCGCGGCGGCTTCGGCCTCGGCGGCAGCCTTGGCCTCGGCGGCGGCGGCGGCGGCTTTGGCTTCGGCGCGCGCGGCGTCCTCGGCGGCGCGCTCGGCGCGAAGCGCGTCCATCTTAATCTCGTGACGCGTCTTACCCTCGCGCTTGGCGACGAAACGCGTCTTAAGACGCGCTTGTTTACCGACGAGACCGCGCAAGTAGAACAACTTGGCGCGACGAACCTGGTCGATTGGAAAAAAAAAGAGACGCGCGCGTCAGTCGACGGCTCGCGCGAGAGGGGGCCCGCGGCGCGGCGACCCCGTCGACGAAACTCGCGCCCATCACCGCGAACGAACGACACGACAGACGCGCGAGACGAATAATCGAATGAAAACGTAGACGTACCACCGGTTTACCAGCCCCACGAATCTCTTCAAACGTGCACAACGGAGAGTGCACCGGGAACACCCGCTCGACGCCGAACCCTTGGCTCGTCTTGCGCACCGTCACCGTCGTCGCCACCCCAGCCCTGTGAATCGCGATCACGACCCCCTCGTACGGTTGCACCCGCGTCTTGTTCCCTTCCTTGACGGTCACCCCGACCCTGAGCGTCATACCCACGCGAAACGGAATCAAATCGCGCTTCGTCTGCTTGGCCGCCGCGCGCTCGACGTAGGCACTCAAACCCTTGCGATTGGTGTGCGCGTAGGAATGCGGCGTCTTCGTCGCGCTCGCGACCGTCGTCGCGGTGAGACGCCGTGGGCGAAAGACGACGGATGATTTTTGCGACGGCGTCACCGTCACGGCGCGACCGTTCGCGACGCGAGCGCGACGCGCGGTGAGATGCGCCGCGGGGGCGCATCGCGCGGCGGAGGTCGTCGTCATCATCGGCGCGCGCGCTCGGTCGGACGCGCGAGCGTGCGGTCGACGGCGGAGGCGGTGGGGCGCGAACGAGGAAACTCTCGGAAGCGCGCGCGAAGTGCGTCGACGGTGAACGACGACGCGCTGGCGTGTGCGGTGGACGATGGGGCGCGCGCGAGGTTTTAGGTCTTCTTCGGAAGGGGTCGGCGTGGGTGGGTAGCTGATCTTTTCATACCACTACGAATGGTTACATTACGTATAGCATGTCCGAACACGGTATGTGTACACCGACCGACCCACGGTTTCATAAAAAAAGAGAGGACTTTCGATACGTATACACGTGCCTAACTGTAGTATATACCGATTCTCTCAAAAAAGTGCGCCCCGCGCCCCCGCGCGACGTCGACGTCTCGTCACCCTCACGCCGCGTCGCGCGTCCTCGACGCGATGTCGACGTCGCGACCGATCGCGCGCGCGTCCCCGCTCGCCTCTCATCCCTCGTCTCGTCCGCGTCGCCCGCATTCTCGCGCGAGAATCCCGCGCGCGCGCGCCGGCGGCGACGAATCGCGCCCACCCGCGCGCGACGCGGACGACGACGACGCGCGCGCGCGCGCGCCGTCGCGATCGTGGTCCACGACGAACGATTCTCAATACGCCCGTCTCGCCCGCGCTCGACCCGCGAGCGAGACTGGAGAGACGGAGACGCGCGCGGTGGACGCGAGGACGCTTCGGCGGGCGACGACGCGGGACGCGCGTCGACGCGCGCGCGTCGACGAACGCGCGCGAACGCGAGATTCGGACGAGTATTGGGGCGTGGACGATGATTTGAGTGGATGGGCGCGCGCGATGGGGGAGGAACCGAGGAAAATGGGGGTGCGCGAATCGACGACGTCGCGCGCGTATACGCGCGGCGGCGAGCGTCCGTGGGACGCCGCGAGGCGGGCGAGGGAGGCACGGCGCGCGAGGGAGACGGAATCGAAGGGTTCGAAAGGGGTGACGTCGAAAGAGGACGATGCGTCGCCGTTCGCGCGCGCGGGATTACCGATGCGATGCGCGGAGGCGGTTCGACGCGCGGGTTTACGGAGGACGACGGAGATTCAGCGACTCGCGTTCCCGGCGCTGTTGTCCGGGAAGAATTGCGCGTTACTCGCCGAAACCGGGAGCGGGAAGACGTTCGCGTATCTGTTACCGACGCTTTCGAGGATGACGGAGCCCGGGAGGAAAGGAACGAAACGGAGTGGACGGTGTTGTCCCGCGTGCGTCGTCCTCGCGCCGAACGTCGAACTCGGGAAACAGGCGACGGAGGCGGCGGAGCTCGCGGCGTATTGGTGCTCGAGCGACGACGTGCCGACGCCGAGAGTGTTCGCGTTGCTCGGTAAAGAGAAGAAATTGGTGAAACCGATGAGTAAAGGTAAGAGAGGGGCGATGTCGAAGGAGGAGAAGCGTCGAATGAAGAAGCGCGGCGCGCGCGGCGGCGAGACGACGACGAGCGCCAAGGCTGGTAAGGCGAAACTGTCGGGAGACGGGGACGCGATTCCGGAATTCGTGAACGCGGACGTGTTGGTGTGCACACCTGCGAGGCTATTGCGTCTAATCAAGGATGAGTGGGTGCTTTTGGGACGGTTGGCGCACGTCATCGTCGACGAGGCGGACGAGATGCTGACGAGCGGGTTCGCGAGCGACGTCGGTGAAATCTTAAAGCTCACGCACGGCGAGACCGGTGTCAATCGATTCGGCGGTAAGGTGCAGCATATCTTCGCCGCGGCGACGATGCGAGAGGCGAAACCGTTGCTCGACGCCTTTCCGGGAGAGTTGGAGTGGATCTCGACGTCGCAATTCGGTCGCGTGCATCCGCAACTCCGCGTCCGCGTCGACGACGTGCGGGGCGAAGACGCTAAATTCGACGCCCTGCACGCCGCCATTCTGCGACACGACCGATACAAATCGTTGATTTTCGTCAATTCACCCGAAGAGGCGGACGACATCGTCGCGAAACTCGATGCGCGAGACGTGGCGGCGCTCGCGTTTCACGGCCGCGCCAAGGAACGCGGCGTCGTGCTCGACGATTTCATCGGTGGAGATCTTCGCGTGTGCGTGTGCACCGATCTCGCAGCGCGTGGGATCGATTTCCCACGGTTACACCACGTCGCGCAGTACGGCGCGGCGCCGTCGATGGAGATGCATCTGCACAGGTGCGGTCGAACGGCGAGGACGGGACAGGAGGGTCCGTTTCACGTGACGTGCGTCGTGGACTCGAGCGCGGAGACGATGGAAGACGACGTCGCGCTCGCGATGGGTGTCAAGCGAAGGTACGAGCGTCGCTCGTCGAGCGAGGGCGAGCGCGACGACGGCGACGACGCGATGGATTGATGTTGTAAAACTAACTACATGAAAAGAATGGCTCGCTACTCTCTCGCGTTTATCTCGCCGCGGCGGCGGGCGCGCGAGGCGTCGTCCACTGCGCGCCGTGATGCTTTTGAAACGCGACGAGACTCGTTTTCCCGAGACACTCGCCGAAGAGCGTCCCCGTGCTGCATCCGGTGACGCGGACCGCGACGTAGTCGCCCGGTTTCACCGGCGCCGCGTCGGCGCCGTTCGTCGACGCCTTGGTCTCGTCGCCGCCGTACGTTCCCACGGGTTCGTTTTCGAACACGACCCACTTGGACGTGTCCGTCTTCCCGGTCCACTCGTCGGGGTTCTTTTTACTCGGACCCTCGACCAAGACGCAGTGCGTGGCGCCCACCTCCGTGGCTTGTTTCTTCGCCGCGCGCGCTCGAAACGCCTCGATAATCTCCGCCAGTCGTCTCTGTTTCACA
>TARA_B100000674_G_scaffold145950_1_pt1 | contig 12792 bp, 8 predicted proteins | sample TARA_B100000674 | Tara Oceans TARA_B100000674 (sample SAMEA2622759) | marine metagenome | biome: marine biome (ENVO:00000447); feature: surface water layer (ENVO:00002042); material: "saline water (ENVO:00002010), including plankton (ENVO:xxxxxxxx)" | depth 5 m
GCGTTCTGAAATCAATGCCTGTATCGAGCATGCCAAGGAACTTTATGCATCCATCGCATTCAAGCTGCCGGAATGGGCACATTACGGCCCGGCACAATGGGATGGCGAAGCCGATCTGGCGAAATGGTGCCGTGACCATCAGATGGGCTGGGATGTTACCGATTACGGCGAAGGCAATTTCGACAAGCGTGGCCTGATCCTGTTTTGCCTGCGCAATGGCATTCTGCGCCAGCCGGGCGAAGTGCCCTATGCCGAAAAGATCATGATCGTTGGTGAGAACCAGGAATGCCCGTGGCATTACCACAAGGTCAAAATGGAAGACATCATCGTGCGTGGGGGTGGCAACCTCGTGATCGAGCTTTGCAACCTGACCGATGATGGCCAGATGGACCGCGAGAATGAAGTGCGCGTGCGCACCGATGGTAAGCTCAATATCCTGCCCGCTGGTGGCAAAGTTATTCTCGAGCCGGGGCAGAGCGTTACCCTGCCACGCACGTTGGTTCATCGCTTCTATGGTGAAGAAGGCAAAGGCCCGGTGATTGTCGGCGAAGTTTCGCAGGTAAATGATGACCTGACGGACAACTACTTCTTTGACTGCGATGCGCGCTTTACCGAAATCGAAGAAGACGTCGCACCGATCCATCCGCTTTGGAACGAACTGCCCAGCAGCTAAGCGGCGTTTAAGCGACGGTACAGTCCGAAATACAAAAAGCCCTGCGGCAGTGCTGCAGGGCTTTTTGCTTGGATATTGTATATTCCCGGATTACTCGGCAGGTGGCAGGTCTTCCTTGCTGCCAAGGATCTGCGTGAATTCCGGCATGTCGCGGAGCGGTTCGAATTCTTCTTCGGCCCAGGCCGGTTGGCGCATGGCATCGGACAGTTCGACCGCACGCTGCAGATCGGCAAGGGCGGCTTCCTTGAACCCAAGACCGGCATTGGCGCATGCGCGCTGATAATGGCCATTGGCACTTTCGGGCTCCTCGGCCAGCAACCGGTTACACAGACTAAGTGCCCAGTCACGATCGCCAAGCTGAAGCGCCGCATCGGCCTTATAGGCCATGACTTCCGGATCGCCGGGTGCGAGTTCGAGGATCTTGTCATAGGTTTCGATCTTTGCCCGCGGGTTGCTCAGTTGGTTGGCCTGTAGCCACAGGGCATGAATGGTCTGGGTGCGCTCGATCTCGTGCTGATGTTCGTTGATCAGTTTGGATTTCAACAGCAGCTCGTTTTCAAGCGAGGTCAGGCGCCCTTCGAATTCCTGCGACAGACGTTGCAGTTCGGTATTGGCCAGATTGCGCACGCTTGACTTCAATTCGCGCAAGGACTGCCAGCCCAGCATGGTCAGAAGCGCACCGACGGCGGCCACGAAATAGAAGAAATAGGTCACCGTGTTCGACGAATATGAAATCGCCTTGTCGATGGCCTCTAGCTGGCGGTTAACGACCTCGCGCAGCAATTCGGCGCGCATGCCCTGCATTTCGGTGCGCAGGTTTTTCAGTTCATCAAGAACGTAACGCTCCATCAGGGGGGGCATGTTGGAGCGTTCTTCGGCAGAGATCGGTCGATAATCAATCGTCGGGGTTTCGGTCGTACTGTCGGTGACATGGCCATTGACGGTTGTCTGGTCGTCGGAACCGCTGGTCTGTGCCATGGCAGGTGTGCCCGACACAACAAAGCCCAACAGGACGGCGATTGCAGCCATCAAAGCCGATAGTTTCCGCATCTTGTTTTCCCGTTTTTCTTTTTCGGACCGAAGCCGTTTCCCGATGAAAGCACCCCGGGGCAAAGCAGCCTAGGATGCAGACGTGAATAAACCGATAAAATTACAACCTACGCACTCTATACGCGCATGTGACAAAACTGATATAACGCAGGTGCACAATGCGCGTCCCAGACTTAAAGAAGTGCCTACAAATTCCACGATACCACTCCTTCAGGTTCCCCGGAATGCCTCAGCAAGAACAATACCGTCAGCGTTCTTACGCGCTGTCGCGTGAAGCGCTGGAATTAATTGATGAATTGGGTTTGAGCGCAAACCCGATCAATTATGCTGTGTTTTTTGCCTATGTGGAAAAGTCCAACGAAGACCTTGTGGCCCTGATTGACATTCTTCAAAGCAACAAGCGCGCGCTTGATGATGTGAAATGTCATGAACTCTATCAACGGTTTATCGAACCGGGCCGGGTCGAGCTTCTGCGCGAAACCGTTTCAAATGACCTGCTGCAGCAGATGTCAGATCTGATTGATCGCATCTCGAACGGCAAGGACGTCATCAATACTGCCGACCTGCGCGATGCAACCAACGACCTTCTGGGCGTTGGCACGCCATCCACCGCACATCAAAGCACCAAGAAGCAGGAAGACACGGATCAGGCGCCGGTCGAAGTCACCCAGTTGCTTCTCGATCTTGAGGAAATGAAACGTGAAGCTCACACCGACGGGCTGACAGGGATTGCCAACCGCAAGGCGTTTGACGAAAGCCTGCGCGATGCCGCCATGGCAACCATGGAAGGTGGCGAGTGCCTCAGCATCCTTTTGATCGATATCGATCACTTCAAACGGATCAATGACACGCACGGCCACCAGGCCGGGGATCAGGTCATCCGTACCCTGGCAAAGACCCTGCAGCAAAACGTCAAAGGGCGCGACACCACCGCCCGATATGGCGGCGAGGAGTTTGCCGTGATCCTTCCGGCTACGACCTTAAGCGATGCCATGCGGGTCGCGGAGAACATCCGGACATCAATTGAATCGCTGCATCTTAAAAGCATCAACCGCAACGAAGACCTGGGCCGCATTACCGCATCCATCGGGGTTGCGACCTATCAGCTGGGTGAACCACTGAGCCGGGTGATCGAACGCGCCGATCAGGCGCTTTATCTGGCCAAGGAAAATGGTCGAAACTGCGTGATGAACCAGAATGACCTTCTGACCCAACCGATCAATCACGCCGAAAGCGCATAGGGCAATTCGCGCCCAACCAGATCATGCCAGGCCAGTCTGGCGCATCAATTCATTGCTCCGCACCAGAAAATCAGAAACTTTGGTCTAAAGCCCTGCGTTTCATGACTTAAATCAAACCGTTTCTCTATTCGTTTGCATAGGATATTGCCGCGAGTTTCGGAGACATAATTCTACTGCAGGCAATTGATGAGCGCGTACGGGTTTAATCACAACACAGCACAAAGGCACACCAATGCAGCGCTGGCGTTGATGGCAGAACTTGGCGTGATTTCACACCCGGACAATTTCCAGATTTTCTTTACCTATGTCGCGAAAACCAATTTCGATCTTTGCCGGACGATCGACATTCTGCGCAGCAACCATCGCGAGTTCGACGAGGCCCAATGCAAAGAACTCCATACACGTTTCTTTAGCGACAAGCGCGAAAACGAAATCATCGAACGCATTTCAAATGACCTGCGCCAACAACTTGGCAGCATTCTTGATACCGTTCACAAGGTCGGCGTCGATACGCGGAAATATAACAAGGCGCTGGATCATTTCTGTTCCTATGTCGGGGACAAGAACCGTGATCTCAGCAATCTTGAACAGGCGCTTCATACCCTGCTTGGTGCAACGCGCGAGATGGAAGGTGTCAACCGCACGCTTGAAAACCGGCTGACCAACAGCTCATGCGAAATCACGCGCTTGCGCGAGGATATGGAAAACCTCAAACGCGAGGCCCTCACGGATGGTTTGACCGGCATCGCCAATCGCAAGGCGTTCGACATGCAATTGCGCGAAGGCATGATGCACGCCATGGAAGATGGCCAGCCGCTGAGCCTGTTGCTTCTCGATATTGATCACTTCAAGAAATTCAATGACACCTATGGCCATCAAATTGGCGATCAGGTGATCCGGTTGCTGGCGGAATCGCTTAAACGCAACGTCAAGGGTCAGGATACCGCTGCCCGTTATGGCGGCGAGGAATTTGCCATCATCCTGCCCAGCACATCGCTTGGCAATGCGATGCTGTTTGGCGATCATTTGCGCCATTATATCGAAACCCACAAGGTCGTGACCAAAACGGGCCGCACCATCATTGGCAAGGTGACGGCATCCATCGGGGTTGCCGAATTCCGCCCGGGTGAACCGGTGGCAAAACTGATTGAGCGGGCCGACATGGCGCTTTATTTCGCCAAGGAAAACGGTCGTAATCAGGTCGCCAGCGAGAAGCAGATCGCCACAGATGGTCGCGCACCTCAGCCACGTGACATCAGAGATATCGCAGCCCAATAGCAATTTCCGCCACTGGCACTGACAAGGGCACGATTTCCACGTATAAGCAGGTCCGAAACTCATTTGAATGGATCTGACGGGCTTGAAAAAGATTGATGTTCTTGTCATCGGGGCGGGTGCGGCCGGCCTGATGTGCGCGATTGAAGCAGGAAAACGCGGACGGTCCGTCGTGGTGGTTGATCATGCGGCCAAACCGGCGCAGAAAATCCGTATTTCCGGCGGTGGGCGTTGCAACTTCACCAATATCCATACCAGCCCGGAAAACTTCATCTCCGAGAACAAGCGTTTCTGTGTGTCGGCGCTCAAGCGATATACGCAGCATGACTTTCTTGATCTGGTAAATCGCTACAACATCGCCTGGCACGAAAAGACACTGGGCCAGCTGTTTTGCGATGAGTCGTCCTTTGAGATCATCGACATGCTGCTTGATGAATGCGACGCCGCCGATGTGACGATCAAACTCAACACCGAGATTTCCAACATCATGAAGAGCGAAGATGGCGGCTTTGACGTCACCACGCGCACCGGCGCGCAATGGACATGTGAATCGCTTGTCGTTGCCTGTGGTGGACTGTCGATCCCGAAAATCGGCGCGACCGGCTTTGGTTATCAGATTGCCCGACAGTTCGGCATCAATGTCATCCCAACCCGTGCGGCCCTTGTGCCGTTCGTGTTTGATCCCGACCTGCGCGCCCGCACTGGCGAGCTTTCCGGTATCTCGGTCGATGCGATTGTGCAATGCAACAAAAAACAATTCCGCGAAGGGTTGCTGTTTACCCATCGTGGACTTTCCGGGCCCTCCATCCTGCAGATTTCATCTTACTGGAACGAAGGTGATGCCATCACGGTCAACCTCAATCCGGAAGAAGACGCGTTTGATCTTTTGAAAACTGCCAAGGGTGAGAACCCGAAACAGGCAGTGCATACGGTTCTGTCGCGCATTTTGCCCAACCGGCTTGCGCAGATGATTACATCCATCCATGGCCTTGATCGTCCGATTGGTGAAACCGGTGATAAGGCGCTTCGCAAGCTTGCGATGGATGTCAATCAATGGGCCCTGACACCGAGCGGCACCGAAGGATATCGCACGGCCGAGGTCACGGTTGGCGGGGTCGATACCAACGCCCTGTCATCGAAAACCATGGAAGCCCGCGATGTGCCCGGACTTTATTTCATCGGCGAAGTTGTTGATGTCACCGGACATCTAGGTGGCTTTAATTTTCAATGGGCCTGGTCGTCGGGCTGGTCCGCCGGACAAGTCGTTTAAACGATCTTTCACCAACCATTCTTTGCACACCATTTAGGCCGTGCGGGAACAACTTGTGACATCAACCGTTTGAGTTGTAAGCGCGGTGCAAACACCGCTGCAACAAATGTGAGGTTGGAACATGTTTGAATATGGTGGAATTCTCGGACTTCTCGTCCTGATCGCCGATATTTGGGCGATCGTGAATATTATGGGCAGTGGTGCAAGCACCGGCTCGAAAGTCCTGTGGACTGTCCTTGTTGTTATCCTGCCGGTCCTCGGCCTGATTATCTGGTTCTTTGCCGGACCGCGCAGCGGACGCGCGACCGCATAAAACCGGACATCATTTCCCTCAATGACAAAAAGGCCGACAGGAAACTGTCGGCCTTTTTGTTTGTCTATATACCGGCGGCAAAGATCACAACAGCCCCAACGCCAATCAACCCGACCCTGACCAGGATCGGTTTTGGAGCGATCAGCCCATAGGAAATCGCCGTCAATCCAAGCGCAACCTTAAGCCCGGCAACCACCGCCCAAACCGGATGACTGGCAAGCTCGATCAGGGTGCTGTTGGCAATCATGGCAAGCGGCACGATATAAAGCCCGATGCCCAGCGCCATGGCCGTCCCGGCAACCTTGAGCCAGTTTTCCTCGACCATGCCGGCGGCAATAAACACCGCCCCGCAGACCGGTGGCGTAATGGTCGAAAGCAGCGCAAACCAGAAGATGAACAGATGCGCCTGAAGCGGTTCTAACCCCAATTCAATCAGGGCAGGACCGGCGACCGAGACGCAAATGACATAGGCCGCCGTGGTCGGGACTTCCATGCCAAGGATCAGACAGGCAAGGGCAGTTAAAAGAAGGGCAGGCCATAGCATCCCGCCCGATCCGGAAATCAGGAGCGAGGTAATCTTCACACCAAGCCCGGTCAGGCCAAGCACCCCGATCACGATCGAGGCACACAAAATGATCGACCCGATCATCGCCACCTGACGCCCGGCATTCAGGCACACATCGGTAAAACGTTCCTTGCTGCGCGCAAGATCAACACTGAGATCCGCATCAAGCAACAACAACGCCGCCCCGGCCAGAAGGGCCAGGCAGGCTGCATATTGCGGCGTATAGTCACCGACAAACATGCCCCACAGCAGGATGGTAAACGGCACCAGGAAAAAGCCCGACGTAATCAGAACCGCACGCATGTTTGGGCGATCTTCCTTGGGCACACCCGGCAAGTCAAAGCGAAGGGCAAAAGCATTGATGCCAACCCATACGGCAAGGAAGTAAAGCACGGCCGGCAACATGGCCGCGACCATGATATCGACATAGGGCTTGCCGGTAAGCTCGACCATGACAAAGGCCCCTGCCCCCATCAATGGCGGCATAATCTGACCACCGCTTGATGCCACCGCCTCAACCGCCGCGGCAAGGCGTTTGGGGTAACCCAGCTTGGTCATGGCCGGCAGGGTAATCGCCCCGGTCGAAGCGACATTGGCGGACGCTGACCCGGATATCGAACCAAACAGGGCCGATGACACCACCGAAACCTTCGCCGCCCCGCCCTTGAGCCGACCGGCAGCCGCGCCAGCAACATTCATGAAGCCCTGACCGGCCTCGCCGCCATTCAGAACCGCGCCAAAAATCACAAAAATTGCAACGATATTGACCGACACACCGGTCAGACTGCCCCAAAGGCCGCCCTCGGCAATGGTCAGGGTACCCAGCATGCTTTCGATCGGCAGGCCAGCGTGGCCAAACTCGCCCGGGACATGTTGCCCGAACAACGCATAAAGAAGCGCAATCGCCGCCACGGTTGGCAGGGGCCAACCAATCGCGCGGCGCGCCATTTCAAGCACGACCAGCAACAGTGCGACTGCCAGCATGATCTGGCTATTGCCAATCAGAAATCCGTATTGATCGCCAAGTGTCTGATGATTGATGACAAGCCAGCCGCATCCGATCAGACCAATAATGGTCAAAAAGATGCCCGAGATTTTCTGAGCCGGGGTTTTGGCGACAAAGATCAGCGCCCAGGGCAAGGCCAGCGCCATGTGGATCGGACGGCTGACAAGATTGGGCACCAATCCTGAAAAGATCAGCCAAAGGTGAAAGGCAATCGAAACGGCGCCAAGGGCGATCCAGAAGGGGCGAGTAGAGGCTGACATATCGTAAATGGCTTGCTTGATAAGAAATGGCCCGGCAGTTCTGCCGGGCCTTTAACATGTGATCGGATCAGCGATCAGCGCTGATCATCGCGAACGGAAAAACCGACTTCGTCATAATAGCGAAGCGCACCCGGATGCATTTTACCAGTGATGTTGGCAAGCATTTCCGGCGTCACACCATTCCACCAGGATGAGCTTTCACCCATTGCAGTCTTCTGGTCCCAGAAGGTTTTGGTCAGCGCATAAGCCGTGTCTGCGTCCATCTGGGTGGTGGCAAAGGCAACAACCGAAAGCGATGCTGTGGTGATGTCCTCGCTCTGACCGTTATAGGTACCAGCCGGAATAACCGTCTTGTCACGCTTGGTTTCGGCAAGCTGTTCTTCGGAAAGCGACAGCACCGTCACATAAGTACCTGCAGCAGCTTCGATCACGTTCGGAGCTGGCCAGGAGCCAGCAGTTACGAAACCATCGATCTGTCCGTTTTTAAGGGCCGCAACGGCGTTGGACAGTTCGGCATCGGCCAGATCAACCTTGCCTTCAAGGCCAAACAGCTGAAGGTATTTTTCACCTTCACGCGCGCCAAACGATCCCTTGCCGAGCAGGATGGTTTTGCCTTCGAGATCGGCAAAGCTGGTCGCACCGGAATCCGCGCGCATGACGAAATGCATGGTCAGCGACGGGATCGGGAACAGGGCGCGGACTTCGGCAAACTTTTCGGTCGGACGGCCATCGAACGGGCCTTTGCCGTTCTGTGCCAGGCTCACCAGACCGGGCGGGGAGGTAAAGACATAGTTGCCCGGACGTACCATGGCTTCCATGACGTTCTGAACCGAACCCTGGCTTTCCTCGACCGTGACGATGATGTCACCGTCGGTACCGGTTTTCATCGCTTCGGCAAACTGGGCTGCCATCTGATAGTAGGATGAAGCGGCCTTGGCCGATTTCAGGGTGACACGGGTTTCGGCCTGCGCGGCATTTGCCACCGACAGGGCCATCATACCGGCGGCAATCACGCCGAGAGTGCGCATAATTTTCAAGGTTTCCTCCCCTTGTATGGTGGGTTCACCGTCTGGCTTGAATGCCGTTTATGGCCGGTGGACCGAAAGTCTGGTGGCGAAGCGCAAAAACCAACCCCGTTTCAATCCGATTTTGGCAAAATGCGCCTGATTTGGGTCCATAGAAAGCATCAATTCCCCCAAGGTCAAGCTGCTTGTGCGATTTTCACAATTCAAAGGCGGTTTCGGCCCGAAACATGGCCCGTTTACACATAGCAGTTGCGCAAAAGCGGCACTATGCGCGCAAGTTCCGCAGGCTTAAAGAAAGGCAACAAATTTGACGGAACTTCTTGTGCACTGTGGTGTTAAACCCAAAATGCACTTATCCCCTTATTGGCCAAAGGCTTGTAAAGATTGACAGGCCTGATCCCCTACCGCAGGGTGCCTGCCATCTTGAAATTCAAACGAGGAAGCCATGCCGCGTTCGCCGGTCGCCCTGATCATTGCACTGTCTGCCACACTGTTTGCTGCCTTTGCGCTTAACAGTGGGGCGTCATTGCAATCATCGCTTCTGGCGCTGCGCGCCTCTGCCGAGGGATTTGCACCGGTCTATACCGGTATCATCATGGCATCCTATTATATCGGCTTTGTTGCCGGCATCATCTGGGGCGCAAGCCTTGTGAACCGGGTGGGGCATATCCGGACATTTGCCGCCCTGGCATCGGCCGCCTCCGCGATCACGCTTTTGCATGCTGTTCTGGTCGATCCAATCACATGGTCGCTTTTCCGCATCATGACCGGGCTTTGTGTTTCCGGTCTGTATCTGGTGATTGAAAGCTGGCTGAATGCGCAGGCTGACAATACCTCGCGCGGCGGGACGATTGCGATCTACATGACGGTGTCCCTTGGCGGTCTGGCGATTGGTCAGCTGTTGCTCAATGGTGCGCCGGTCAGCAGTTTCGAGCTGTTTACGGTTGCCTCCGTCTTGCTGTCACTGTCGCTGGTTCCACTGGCCCTTACCCGTCAGCCACCGCCTTCTGCGGTTAGTGGCGAACGCATGACGTTCCGTCGCCTGTACAAGATTTCCCCGCTTGGCTTTGTCGCAGCATCTGGTGCCGGCGTGCTTTCTGGTGCGGTTTATGGTGTCGGTCCAGTCTTTGCCGCCGACCTTGGCCTTGCAACCAATGACATCGCCTATTTCATGTTCTTTGTCATTCTGGGCGGCATGATCATGCAGTTCCCGATCGGCAAGATATCGGACATGGTGCCTCGGCAATATGTCATGATCTTTGTTTTGACCGGGCTTGCGATTTCAGGGATCTTCCCGCTGATTGCACCCGATCTTGTGCGCGAAAATCTGACGGTATGGGGCGGGATCACGGGTGTGTTTATCATGCCGGTATACGGATTGGCCGTGGCCTATGTGAATGACTATCTCGAACCCGAAGATATCGTTCCGGCATCGGGTGGTCTTTTGATCATTTATGGTGCGTCGGCTGCCACCGGTCCGCTTCTGGGGTCGAGTGCAATCGGGCATTTTGGCCCGTGGGCATTGCCGGTTCTGTTTTCCATTATCGGTATCTCCGTTGCGAGTTTTGCGATGTATCGCGCAGGCTTTGGTCGTCGTATCTCGATCGAGGAACAAGGTCAGTTCGTTGCTGTTCCACGTACAACGCCGATGGCCTTTGAATTGTCACCGATTACCGACGATGTCAGCACCGAAGACAATGATGAAGGCAACCCGGCCAAGGATGAAACCGGGCAAAAGCCGTTTGATCCGCACGATCTGGAAGATTTGCTAACCCCGGATGGTACGGCCCATCCGGACGATATCGGTCAGGTTCCGGCAGCAGACGGTGATGAAACGGCCGATCCGGAAACGGACACGAAAACCTGAGCACAGGTTACCGAATCACTCGGCACCCATCGGGGGCGCTTCCATAATACGGAAAACATCCCGTAAATTTGAAACAGGCTGTGGACCCGCCCCGGCTTCAACCCATATGTTGTGAACCAACGATAGGCGGGTTGGCTTTGCGGCGCGCGTTGCGCTTGCTGGCAAAACCACATTTGCCGCCCGAAACAGTTCCAAGTCTGGTGAGAGAAAACATGACCCAACGCATCCAAGAAGGTGGTCTTCAGATTGCAAAAGTGCTGCATGATCTGGTGGCCAACGAAGTCATTCCGGGAACAGGGATCAGTTCCGATCAGTTCTGGGCATCCTTTGAAAAGCTCGTCACCGAACTTGGACCACGCAACAAGGCGCTGCTGGCAAAGCGCGACGAATTGCAGGCCAAGATCGACGAATGGCATCTTTCGCGTCAGGACCAGCCGCGTGATCCGGCAGCCTATAAGGAATTCCTGACCGAGATCGGTTATCTCCTGCCTGAAGGTGATGATTTCTATATCACCACCACCAATGTCGACCCGGAAATCGGCCGGGTTGCAGGCCCGCAGCTGGTCGTGCCGGTGATGAATGCACGCTATGCGCTGAATGCTGCCAATGCACGCTGGGGCAGCCTTTATGATGCGCTTTATGGCACCGATGTCATCGACGAGGCCGATGGCAAGGAAAAGACCAAGGGTTTCAACCCGAAACGCGGTGCAGCCGTTGTCGCCTATGCGGCGAACTTCCTTGATGAATGCGCCCCGCTTGCGACCGGTAAACATGCCGATGCCACCAATTACGAAGTCCGTGAAGACGGTTCTGGCTGGTGGACGCTGGTTGTGACCCTGTCAGATGGCAGCGAAACCGCACTTGAACTGCCGTCGCAGTTCATCGGGTACAACGAAAAGGACGGTAAACTTACCGACATCCTGCTGCGTCGTCACAGCCTGCATGTCGAAATCCATATCGATCCGACCCACCCGATCGGCAAGGAACATGCCGCAGGCGTGTGCGACGTGATTATGGAATCCGCTGTCAGCACCATTCAGGACTGCGAAGATTCGATCGCCGCCGTTGATGCCGACGACAAGACCGTTGCCTATCGCAACTGGCTTGGACTGATGAAAGGCACGCTTGAGGAAAAGTTTGAGAAAGGTGGCAAGACGATCACCCGTCGCCTGAACCCGGACCGCACCTATAAGGGTGTTGATGGCAATGAAGTTGTCTTGCCGGGTCGCAGCCTGATGCTGATCCGTAATGTCGGTCATCTGATGACTACCGATGCGGTGCTTGATGCCAATGGCAACGAAGTCCCGGAAGGCTTCCTTGATGCCATGGTGACCAGCCTGATCGCCAAGCATGACGTGATCGGCAATAACGAACTTTCGAATTCGCGCCATGGCAGCGTCTATATCGTGAAGCCGAAAATGCACGGCCCCGAAGAGGTCGAGCTGACCAACGATCTGTTTGGCTTTGTCGAACAGGCGATTGATTTGCCCGAACATACGCTCAAGGTCGGCATCATGGATGAGGAGCGCCGCACGACGGTGAACCTCAAGGAATGCATCCGTGCCGCAAAGGACCGTGTGGTCTTCATCAATACCGGCTTCCTTGATCGTACCGGTGACGAAATCCACACCAGCATGGAAGCAGGCCCGATGGTCCGCAAGGAAGCGATGAAGGACCAGTACTGGATCGCCGCCTATGAAAACTGGAACGTCGATATCGGTCTTGAATGCGGCATGAAGGGCGTTGCCCAGATCGGCAAAGGCATGTGGGCTAAGCCGGACCGCATGGCCGAAATGATGGAAGCCAAGATCGGCCATCCGAAGGCTGGGGCGAAATGCGCCTGGGTTCCGTCGCCGACGGCTGCAACCCTGCATGCCATTCACTATCATCAGGTTGATGTCCGTGCCGTTCAGGACGAGATCGGCAAACGCGAACGTGCAAGCCTTGATGACATTCTGGCGATCCCGCGTCTGGGTGACATCAAACCGATGCCAAGCGAAATCCAGGAAGAGCTTGATAACAATGCCCAGGGCATTCTGGGTTATGTTGTCCGCTGGATCGATAGCGGCATTGGTTGTTCCAAGGTGCCTGATATCAATGATGTCGGCCTGATGGAAGACCGTGCGACGCTTCGCATTTCCAGCCAGCATATTGCCAACTGGCTCCATCATGGCCTGTGCAGCGAAGAACAGGTGATGGAAACCATGAAGCGTATGGCGGCTGTCGTCGACAAGCAGAATGAAGGGG
>TARA_B100000674_G_scaffold498535_1_pt1 | contig 12783 bp, 12 predicted proteins | sample TARA_B100000674 | Tara Oceans TARA_B100000674 (sample SAMEA2622759) | marine metagenome | biome: marine biome (ENVO:00000447); feature: surface water layer (ENVO:00002042); material: "saline water (ENVO:00002010), including plankton (ENVO:xxxxxxxx)" | depth 5 m
GCCGCCAAAGGCATTGGCGCGAAGCTTGGTGTCATAGCGTGAAAATGGGCCGATGCGCGACCAGTTCAGATCGATTTTGACCATCTTGACGGTGGTATAGGGCACGGTGTTTTCTGATTCTGCCTGTTTGGCCTGCCACGCATCGTAACTGATTTCCGGGGTGGTTTCGCAGCCACCAATAAACAGGGCGACACCCATGATCAGGGCTGTTTTCAAAGTCCGGGATTGGGTAAGCATCTTCGCCCTCTGGCAGGTTGATTTTGCACAGACTGTAACTGACATAACGCAATTCGCAAATGCTGCGTTGCTGTTATCAATAAAGGGCATCTCAATCACCCAGAATCGCCATTGCATCAATGCCTTGATAAGGGTGATTGCAGGTGTGAAAGAGTAAGGTTTTTGTCAGCAATACGGGCCAAATGAACGCGATCCATTCAGATTGTTTTCAAATGAAAACAGATGCCTGAGCAAAGTGCTGATCGGTCGTTTAAGGCTTGATTTCGGGGGCGTTTCTGCCTTTTGTTGCGAAAATCTTACATTTCGCTACCATCATTCCCGCTTCGTGTTTCAACCCGCTGAAACATAAAATTGGTTACTACTTGGTGGCGGAACAGCGTGGGCTGCGCTGTGACAATAACTCGCGTAGGGGAACCAGATGGCCGAGAAGCAGATCGAGATCGAACTTAAACTTCGCATCGATCCGAAACATGTTGCGCGCCTCAAAAGCGCGCCGGTCCTGCGCGAGGTCAAGGAAGGTCGTCGTCTGGTGACCACGCACCTTGTTTCCATCTATCACGACACACCGAAACTCTCGCTTGCGGAAAAGGGGCTTGCCGTCCGTCTGCGCAAAAAGGGAGCGCATGGCTGGGAGCAGACTGTTAAGGCAACTAATGGCCTGCGTGAAGCGCTGCCGGAACGCAATGAATGGACGGTCGAGCTTGAAGAAGGTGTTCTTGATCTTGATCGCTTCACTGACAAGGACGTCAAAAAGCTTCTGAAGAAGTTTGTGAAGAAAAAGAAGATCGACCGCATTTTTGAAAGCGATCTTAAACGCGGGGCCGTTGACCTGACATATCGTGATGCGGTGATGGAACTTGCCATTGATCAGGGTGTTGTTCGGTCTGGCGAGAAAGAAGTCCCGATTTCCGAGGTCGAGTTCGAGCTTAAAAAAGGCCATCCGGCCGCGTTGTTCGATCTCGCACTTGAGCTGCAGCGCACAGTGCCGCTGTTGCTTAGCATGCGCTCCAAGGCATCGCGCGGGCGAGATCTTTATCTGGGTAAGGGGCCTGGCGCCTATCGTGCGGCTGCCGTCCAACTGACCCCGGATATGTCGGCGGAAACTGCTTTCCGTGCGGTGATCGCGCAAGGCCTCACGATGATCCTGAGCAACGAGGTATGTGTCCGTCAGGATCTCGATATCGAAGGCTGCCATCAGATGCGGGTGGGTATGCGCCGTCTTCGGGTGGCACTCAACCTGTTTAAGAAAAACCTGCCGACTGGCGAGGCCGTCTTGCTGCGTCGGTTGCTGAAGCTGTGTAGCAAGGGGCTTGATGGTCTTCGCGATTGGGACGTGTTCCTGACCGAGACACTGCCGATGATCGAGGAACGCTTCCCTGATCACACAGGTGTTTCCGAACTGCGCAAGGCTGCTGAAAAGCAACGCGAAGCAGCTCTCGCGAACGCGTGCAAGATGCTCGATCAGCCGGAATACGGACAGTTGCTGTTGCTGCTTGGTGCATGGGCGAGCTATTCGCGCTGGGCTTCGGGGGCGAGTGCCGCACAGATGAAGGCGATGGCGGCACCTGTTTCGGAAATGGCCGAGCCACTTTTGGAGCAGGCCTATAAACGTGTCACCAAGCGTGGCGATCACGTTGCCAACCTTACTACGCCGCAACTGCATGCGCTTCGTCTTGATGTCAAACAGATGCGTTATGGGACTGAGTTCTTTGGGGCCATTTACGGTGCGAAGAAGGTCAAGAAGTTTCGGTCCAAACTGACAACGATGCAGGAAATCCTGGGTCAGCTTCAGGATGCCGCGGTTGCAGAAGCGCGCTTGATGGCGTTGACGCCACAACTTGCAAAAGATGGCATGGTTGCAGTTGGTCTGGTGTCAGGCTGGTTTGCTGCACGGGCTGATCATCGGCTTCTGGGGATTGCCACGGCCATGGCAGACTTTGCCGATCAGAAGATGTTTTGGAAATGAGGTTTCCCGGATTATTCCTTGATTGGGAATTCTTCGAGAATGTGTTTCGGTTGGTTATCCGCCCGATACTGGCGTTATTCTTTATGTTTGAAGCGCCTGAGGCTCTTGACGATCAGATTGTAAGCCGGGCCATGCAGTTGAATATTGCAGAGGCTTCCGGCAGAACAGTGACGTCTGTAAGCGAAGTTGAGCGCACTGGCATCTATAAGGGCGCCGAGTTTGCCCAAAAATGGATACTGGATAATGGGCGGGGGTATGTCCGTATCGGGTTCTGGGATGCAGGTATTCCAAGGGGGGCGGAACGCCTTGCTGCTTCAAGGAAGAACTTTGAAAGAAATACTGCAGTTCTGATTAAACATAAAAAGCTTGTGAAGAAAGTGTCGCATCCAAATGGTGCCGAAGGAATGGTTGCCTTTGGCGACGGTGTAAAACACCAGCGCTGCTCCTTTGGCTTGGCTGTATTAAACCTTGATGCGTATCAAGGTTTCGACACCTTGATTGATACTGCGATATGCTCCAACGGTCCGTTAAAGCCAAACAGCGTTGAAAACCTGATCTGGTATCTAAAAATGGAACCGTGATCAGAGCATGATTACGCAGCAGCCTTTTTCATGTCCTGGTATGCGCCAAGAGCCCGTTCACGGCCTTCCTTGAGGCCGATCAGGGGGGCGGGGTAGGTCTTGCCCAATGTCACGCCAGCGGCCTTGAGGATAAGCGGGGAGGCTTCCCACGGTTTGTGGATATATTGTTCGGGCATGTCGCGCAGTTCCGGTACCCATTGACGAACGTATTCGCCTTTGGGGTCAAACTTTTCGCCCTGAAGAACCGGGTTGAAAATGCGGAAATAGGGGGCGGCATCGGCGCCGCATCCGCCAATCCATTGCCATGAAAACGGGTTGTTGGCCGGGCAGGCATCGACAAGAGTGTCATCAAACCACGCCAGACCATCCTGCCAATGGATCAGAAGGTGCTTCACCAGGATCGAGCCGACAATCATCCGCACCCGGTTGTGCATATAGCCCGTGTGCCAAAGTTCGCGCATGCCGGCATCAACAATCGGAAAGCCTGTCTGGCCCTTCTGCCAGGCGTGAAGGCCTTTTGCGTTGTCTGACCACGGGAAATGCTTGAACTGACTTTGCAGCGGTACAGATCGTAGATCGGTTGCGTGAAACAGGATGTGATGGGCAAACTCCCGCCAGCCAAGCTCTGATATGAATTTCGATGCGGTCTTGCCTTTGCCGGGATTGGCATCGGCATAGTGACTGGCGGCATGCCAGACCTGATAGGGGCTGATTTCACCAAAGCGCAGATGCGGGGACAGCTCGGATGTCACCCGATGATCCGGCCTGTCACGCATGTCGGCGTAATCGGTAAGCCGATCATCGATGAAATCAAATAGCTGGTCCTTGGCGCCCTGTTCGCCGGGGGTGAAACGCTCACCAAGGCCACCGGCCCAGTCGACGGGCTTGGGGGCAAGATCAAAGTCGGTAATGTTGATTTGCCCGGAAACCTCGCCCTTGAACACGGTAATTCTGTCGGGTGCCCCGTGGGGTTCGCGTGGTATCGGGAGCTTCTGACACGCGCGCCAGAACGGACTATAAACCTTGAAATCGGTTCCCGAACCGGTTTTGACATCCCATGGTTCGAACAGAAGACTGGCCTTGTGGCTTTCACATGTCAGGCCGCGGTCCAGAAGGGCTGCTTTGATGTCAGTATCGCGCTTGGTTGACGGCTTGTCATAAACCCGGTTCCAGAAAACAGCCTGAACAGCTTTCTCGTCTGCGATGCCTAGCAGAACGGTTTTGGCGTCCCCCTTAATCAGGCGAAGGGCCCGATCCGATTTGCTGTCGCCAAGTTGGGCAATATCCATATTCAGCGCTGACAGGCTTTTTTCCAGCCACCATTTCGTTGCCCCGCCCAACTGATCGGAAATCACCGGATCAAGGATGAATACCGGAAGCACTGCGCCATCATTTTCCTTGGCCCATTTCACTGCTGCCAGAAGGGCCGGATTGTCCGCCAGTCGAAGGTCGCTTCGAAACCACATAAGGGCGATCGGGCGTTCAGTCATCTGTCTTCCTGTGTACTTTGGCGATTTCCGGGGGGAGTTGAAGCCAGAGGGGGAGAGAGCGACACGACTGTGACAGCGTATAGAGGGAAAGTCGAGGCGCTCTCTCTGGCTCGGGGTACATCAAGATATACGGCGGATGGTTCGGACCAGTTCACCGAAACTTTCCGAAAGCACATCTTTTTTCCATCCGGCAAAACCAATTACCAGTCCGCGTACTGCTGGCGGTTCATTTCCCGCGCGCGGCCGATGGAAATAAGACGAGAGTGCACGGCAATCGAGCCCCGCCTTGACCAGCTCTTCCTGCATTCTGATGTCATCCTGATCACCGGTTGAACGGGCACATAGGTGCAAGCCGCCGTCTGACGGCATCACAGAAAGAATGTCGGAGGCCTGATCCGTAATCAGGTTCATCAGATGAGCGCGCCGCTCACCATATTGCAGGCGCATCTTGCGCACGTGACTGCCAAAGTGCCCCTCGGCGAAGAACGCACCAAGGGCAGCCTGCGTCGTTGGTGCAGGCACACCATCAGCAAAACCGCGGATACCGCGAAAGGCCGCAACCAGTGCCCTTGGCAGAACAAGGTAGCCAAGCCGGATACCCGGGAACAGTACGCGTGAGAACGTGCCGACATAGATCACCCGGTTGTCGGTGTCCAAGCCCTGCAGGGATGAAAGCGGTGGCCCGTCATAGCGATAGTCGCTGTCATAATCGTCTTCGACAATCCAGGCATCGTTATCGCGCGCCCATTGCAAAAGCGACAAGCGCCGCGCGAGCGAAAGCGTCGTGCCCAACGGATAGTTCCGCGATGGCGTGGTCACGACAATCCGGGCCGGCGAGGGCGTTTTACCAAGTCCATCAACATCCAGCCCGTCTTCATCAACGGTGATGGGCTGGACCACAGCGCCGCTTGCTGCCAACACACCGCGAATGCCCTCATAACCCGGATCTTCGGTGGCGATGATATCGCCCGGATCAACAAGGGCACGGGCGGCAAGATCAAGCGCCTGTTGGGCGCCCGAAACAATCATGACCTGATCGGCATCGCAATTGACCCCGCGCGATTGCCGTAACCATTTGGCAATTTCAGTCCGCAGCAACGGCAAACCAAGCGGATCGTCGGGAATGGTCAGGTCAATATCAGGCGCGCGCCATGACCGGCGGAGCAACCGTGCCCAAAGATCAAAGGGAAAGCCATCAAGGTCGGGGGTCGCCGGGTTAAACGGGCGGGCCACGCGAAAGCGTGGAAAGCGGCGCTGATAGGTCAGCATGCGCTGGGCACTTTGGCTCAGCCTTAAGGGGCGGTCCTTTGTTGCCGTGCTTTGGCTATCCTTGGCGGTGTCGCCGGTTTGCATATCCCGATCTGGCAGGGCACGGGCGACAAAGCTTCCAGCCCCAACCCGCGTTTCAAGATAGCCTTCCGAGGTCAGCAGATCGAAACTGGTCACCACCGTATTGCGCGAAATGCCAAGCGATTTTGCCAGATCGCGACTGGCCGGCAGGCGTTCGCCCGGATGCAGACGCCCATCAAGAATGGCCGATCTGATGCCGTGATACAGGCGGCGATAAGCAGTTGTACCGCCGGTGTCCCCGGCATTGTCGGACTGGCTTGGATAAATCCAGCTGTAATCACTGCGTGGCATGGGGGTGGTAGCCTCGATCAAATTGGTTCTGTCATTTTTATTATAATGGACCTTTTGAAAAGTCCAATTTGATCCATGATCGGGCCAAATTCGACGCCTGATATTTTGACTACGAGGTCCCGCCATGTCTGAACAATACGAAGTCCATCCCCACACCAAAGTTGTTCGGGGTCCTAACCGCGCAAGTTATGACCGCGAACAGATCCACGGCATTATTGATGACGCGCTGATCTGTCACGTCGGCACCGTGATCGATGGACGCCCGGTGATGATCCCGACGGCCCATTGGCGGGTGGGCGAACGCATTTATATCCATGGTGCATCCAAAAACCGGATTTTGGCCGCGATTGCGGACGGGGCAGAGGCCTGCCTGTGCATTACGCTTCTTGATGGGCTTGTAATGGCACGGTCTGCCTTTCACCATTCCGCCAATTACCGTTCTGTGATCATCTATGGTAAGGGCACACTGGTGGCTGATGACGCGGGCAAGATGGAACATTCGCGCCTGTTTACCGAAAAACTCGAACCTGGCCGCTGGAAGCAGATCCGCCATCCCAACAAACAGGAACTCAAAGCCACCATGTTCCTTGGCTTTGATTTGAACGAGGTCTCGGCAAAGGTCCGTGCCGGTGATCCGGTCGATGACGAGGAAGACTATGATCTTGATGTCTGGGCCGGGGTTCTGCCGTGTGCAACGGTATGGGGTGCACCGATTGATGATACCCGTCTGAAACCCGGAATTGTGCGCTAGCCTGAAAACCCGACTGACTGAATGTCAGTTCTGCTTGCATCTGGCCCTGTGTTGATGTGTGCTCTAAGCTCTAATGATATCTTGGGGCGGGCCGCAACGCAGGGTTTGATGATGAAAAAGTGGCTGATTGTCGTTTTAGGCCTTTTGGGACAACCGGGATTTGCATTGGCAAATGCCAATAATGTGTCGCTGGAAGAAAACGTGCTTCTGATGGCGACACATGTGGAGAACATCCTTAATCAGACGGATGGTCTGATGCGTCGGTCTGCAGATCTTCTGCGGAATGCTGGCGGCATGAATGATGTTGTTATCCAGGGAAGCCTTGCAAACTATACCTCGCAGGTCGAGGCCGTTCGCGCCCTGTTGTTCATCAACAGCAAAGGCATTCTCGAGTTTGATACAACGCGCCACCCGGCGGCGAATCTTGACCTTTCGGATCGCCCTTATTTCTCAAAGGCGATGGCGCATGGCGACGAACATATTCAGATACAGACGCCAGTTCTTGGCAAGCAATCAGGCGTCCCCTTTGTACCGGTAACGCGTGTTTTGCGCGGTGTGTCGGGTTCGGTTATGGGCGTGCTGGTTGCCGTCATGACGCCGGATGCGTGGTTGCCCTCGGAGCGGGCCTGTCGGTTATGCTTTTATTCGGCCTTTACCATCGAGGGCGAGACAATCATGACCGCGCCCGCGCAGATGCAGCTGGCCGATGATTTCTTTGAAAGTCTGATGATTGTTGATGGGCGTTCGGGGATCAGCGAAACCCGCCTCAATACGTATCCAGCGCGGACAATGTGGCGTCGTTTGCGCGATTACCCGGTTATCGTCACAAGTTCGGTCGTCACCATATATTGATGGTTTCTTGCGGTTCCTTGTCGACCAGATAAAGCAGGAATGCGATTGCCTTCATCTGGTCTTTTGACGTGAACTCATCTGCCGACTTGCCGATATGCTGTTCCATTGCTGACCATATGTCAGCCGGGACGGTGCTGTTTTTTTCACTGACGAGAACTGTCAGCCTTCCAAGATCGTCGGCATGCAGTGCCGGCGGGTTTGTCACATAAGCATGCGTGACCGCGCCGATTGTCGCCGAAGACAAGGCAATCGCAATCGCCATCCCCCAAAGCTGTGGCTTTGACAGGGTTGTCTTTTTTGTGCGGCCCACGAGGGTCGCACTGTCCAGTCGTTTTTGCAGATCAATATCAAGCATGTGACTGTTCCGACGTTCTCAATCTGTGGTCTAAATTACGATCTGATAACTGTAGATAGATTTATACCTAAATCGCAACACGCGAAAGATGTGTAATCTTATTCCCGGGAACTTTTAACAAGGGAATAAGCTTATGGTTGCAATCAGATTTGCTAAAAAGGAAGACGTTTCAACGGTTTCGAAGATCCATGCCTTCTGTTGGCGCGAAACATACGCTTTCATGCCCGAAGCCGTTTTACAAAGCAGAAACCAGGAGTTTAGAAGACTTCAATGGCTGAACTGGTTCGAATCCCGTTCAAGGGGTGAGGCACTGTTCGTGTTGGAGGCCGATAATGACGTCGTCGGATTTTGCTTTTGCTGCCCGAACAGGGACGATGCCATCAAAGGTTCCGGCGAGATGCATGCGGCCTATGTGCTTCCGGATTATCGCGGGCGGGAAGTTGGTCCGTTGATGATGCTTACCATGCTGGATTTCATGGAAAACCATGGTTTGACGCCGCCCACATTGTGGGCGTTCAAGGACAATCCGATCCGGCTTTGGTACGCACAGATGGGTTGGCGCAGCGAGGTGAAACGTGATCGTGTGATTGAAAACGTCGCCATTCCCGAGGTGGGGTATGTTTGCGATGATTGTCGAACACTACGGGCCCGGTTGACCAAGCTGCTCAGCCGCTATGGCGGTGAAACTGTTTTGAAGCAAACTCAACCACGTTTTCGAACGCCTCAACATCGAAGCTCTTTCCATCTGCCTGCTGTTTCTCACGGCAATAGTCAAACAGTGAAAGAAACAGGTCTGCAAACTCGTCAGGATCCGCTTTGACAGCCTTGGATTTGCTTGCCAGAAAGTAGGCGATATTGAAGATAATCTTGCGGTCGAGTTCTTCGCCAGCGGTGGCGGGTTCGTTGACAGGTGCCCCTTGTCCGGTCAGCAGCCATTCGATCGACACGTCCGTTGCGCGGGCAATGGCAACGCAGGCGGATGCCTTTGGGTCATTGCGGCCATGACTGTAATTTTCCAGCGTGCGTGCAGATATACCGGTGCGCTCGGCAAGGGCTGCACGTGAGCCAGCGATCTTTTCGCAAAGGTTGATACGCTGTCCAAGAAGCTTTGCATCATTTTCTGTCATTTCCGACTTCCCAAGCGATTCTATTCTAATAGCGAAGAAGACTACCCCTAAAGTGGGTAATTTCAAATATTTCTAATGCAAAACTACGCGAATTTTTCCTATTTTCGTAACTTAAAGCTGTTTCATCGCTTATTCTACGCGAATTTTGGTGATAAGCTGAATGCAATTCAGGGGAAACAAAAAAGTGCGTAGGTAATGTTAAGCGAACAAATAGAAGAAATAGCCAGTCTCCTTCGCAAAAACGCTAACTGCCATAATGGGCAATTGCAGCTCACGGGCAAGACAACAGATATTTTCCTGTCGAATTTGCAGTTCCTCTCAGAGGACCTCAAGCGCTACGAGAGCTCGGAGCTTGGCATTGATATCCAGTCGCCGGCAATTCCGGCGATCATACGCGAACTCGTCTCGGCAACGGCAAAGCTCGAAGCATCCCGGAATGGTGTACCCGAAGAATCGCACGAAGGCCTTGATGTGCCTTCTGTTGATGCGGTGCGTGACGATTAAGGTACGGCCTAAACTTTCTGAAAAACCGCCAGACCTTCTTAATCCGTCGGCCGGCGTAAAATAAAAACCCCCGCGCACTGCACAGGGGTTTTGAGTATTCATTGCTATTGGAAATGCGCGATCAGGACTCGGCTAGTGAAGCCGCGATCTTTGCACCCAGGCGGGCATTGTTGCGCACCAGAGCGATATTGGCTTCAAGGCTTTTGCCTTCGGTTAGTTGGGTGACACGGGCCAGCAGGAACGGGGTCACGTCACGCCCCTGAATACCTTTTTCCTTTGCTTCGATCAGGGCATCTTCAATCGCCCCTTCGATGGCTTCGCGTGCCAATGCCTTGTCGGCTTCTGGCGGGTTGCCAACCACAGCACCGCCTTCAAGACCGAATTCCCATTTTGATTTCAGGAACGCTGCCAGTTCTTCGGGGGTATCAAGGCGAAGCGGTGCCTTCTGACCGCTTTCAACCGAATAGAATGCCGGGAATTCATCGGTGCCATAGGCAATGACCGGCACGCCAAGCGTTTCAAGGTGTTCGAGCGTTTTGGGGATATCAAGGATCGCCTTGGCACCCGCACAAACAACCGCAACGCTGGTTTTGCCAAGTTCGGTCAGATCGGCTGAAACATCGAAATTGCCCGCAAGGTCACGATGTACCCCGCCAATGCCGCCGGTGGCAAAAACACGAATGCCGGCTTTTTCAGCCAGGATCATGGTTGCCGAGACAGTGGTGGCACCATCGCGCTTCTTGGCAAGGCAATAGGGGATGTCACGGCGCGACAATTTAAGAATGTCGGTTCCCTTGGCGAAGTATTCCAGTTCTTCCGGCGAAAGCCCGATTTTGCAGCGACCGCCAATGACGGCGATGGTGGCCGGAATGGCACCATTATCGCGCACGTCCTGTTCGACCGCGCGCGCCGTTTCAAGGTTCTGTGGATAGGGCATGCCGTGTGAAATGATGGTGGATTCAAGGGCGACGACAGGCTTGCCTGCGGCAAAGGCCTCTGCGACCTCGGGGGCGATATCAATATAGTCCGACATTCATCATGCTCGTCTTTGAGTTAAAGTTTTAAAGGCCAGAATTAAACAGAACGGCCTTTGAAATCCAGCGCAAAGCAGGGTCTTTTGCGAATAGCTGCTGTGCGTGATGATGGCAACCGGTGCCGCGCTGGCACGGCACCTGTGTCAGGGACCGCATTGTAAGTCGCTGATTTGGCGGCTATCGTAACGCCACCACCAACCTACTTAAGGCCCACCCGAACATGCATGCCAAGCCCACCCTGACAACCGGCCTTCTGGCCTTTATGGCGGTTGGAAGCGGCCTGTCCGTTGCCAGTCTTTATTATGTGCAACCCCTGCTTGAACTGCTTGCCCGTGAATATGGGCTAAGTGAAACCAGTGCCGGGTTTCTGGTCACTGTCGCACAGCTTGGCTATCTGACCGGGTTGATTGCCGTGGTGCCACTGGGCGACCACCATGAACGGCGCAAGTTGCTGACAGTCACCTCGGCGCTGACCGCGGTGGGGTTGCTTGCAATGGGGCTGGCCCCGTCGTTTCTGATGCTGGTGGTATTTAGCATTTCGGTCGGGATTACCTGTGTGACGGCACAAATCCTTGTGCCGCTGGCTGCCCACCTTGCAACAGATGACAAGCGCGGCTCTGCGGTGGGGGCGGTGATGAGCGGCCTTTTGTTGGGCATTCTTCTGGCCCGGACGTTCTCGGGGATCATGGCGGAGCTTGCCGGATGGCGGTCGGTGTTTATTGTCGCCTCTGTCCTGATGGCGTTCTACTCGGTGGCCTGTTACCGGATCATCCCGCATATCCCGCCGACGTCGCATACAAGTTACGGCACGCTCTATCTTTCGATCCTGCATCTGTTTCGCGATGAGCCGGTCTTGCGCCGCCGCAGCCTGATTGGCGGGTTGCAATATGCCGTGTTCGGGATTTTCTGGACCTCGATGGCCTTCATGCTGGTGCGGCAATATGGCATGTCAGAAGCCGTAATCGGGCTTTATGGCCTGATTGGTGCGATCGGCATTCTGGCCGCACGGATTGCGGGAAAGCTGGCCGACAAGGGCTGGGCACGGCTCAGCACCGGCGGGTTCCTGATGATGACCGTTCTAAGCTGGGGGCTGTTATACTGGGGGCAATGGTCACTGATTGCCTTTGCGCTTGGTGTGGTCTTGATCGATCTGGGTATTCAGGGCGCACATATCTCAAACCAGAGCGAGGTCTACCGGCTTAGCCCGGAAGCCCGAAGCCGCCTGACCACGGGCTATATGGCCAGTTACTTCCTGGGTGGGGCGTGCGGTTCTGCCAGTTCGGCGATTGCTTACGGCATCGGGGGCTGGCCTGCTGTGGTCGCCCTTGGATCAGGCGTATCGGTTTTGTGTGTCGTGATCTGGGCGGCGACTGAATTGCGGTTCCCGGTCCGGCAGATGAAACACGGCGCATAAAGCAAAACGGCCGCCCCATCGGGACGGCCGTTTGCGTAAGAATGAGCTAAGCGGTGCTTAGTTCTTTTCTTTGTCGACGAGCTGGTTTGCAGCAATCCACGGCATCATCGCACGCAGTTTGGTACCAACTTCTTCGATTTCGTGTTCGGCGTTCAGACGGCGGGTTGCCTTGAACATCGGCTGGCCGCAATGCATTTCCTGAACGAAGTCACGTACGAACTTGCCTTCCTGAATGTCAGCAAGAACTTCTTTCATACGGTCTTTGACCGAAGCGTCGATCACGCGCGGGCCGGTGACATAGTCGCCGTATTCTGCGGTGTTGGAGATCGAGTAACGCATGTTGGCCATACCGCCTTCATACATCAGGTCAACGATCAGCTTAACTTCGTGCAGGCACTCGAAATATGCCATTTCCGGTGCATAGCCAGCTTCGGTCAGGGTCTCGAAGCCGTATTTGATCAGCTGGGTCAGACCGCCGCAAAGAACAGCCTGTTCGCCGAACAGGTCGGTTTCGCACTCTTCACGGAAGGTGGTTTCGATAACGCCCGAACGACCGCCACCGATTGCCGAAGCATAGGACAGAGCAACTTCAAGCGCGTTGCCAGATGCGTTCTGTTCGATAGCAACGAGGCACGGAACACCGCCGCCACGCTTGTATTCGGAACGAACGGTGTGACCCGGGCCTTTCGGCGCGATCATCATCACGTCGAGGTCAGCGCGCGGCTCGATCAGGCCGAAATGAACGTTAAGGCCATGTGCGAACAGAAGAGCAGCACCCTGTTTCAGGTTGTCGCGCAGTTCGTTGGCATAGATCGCAGCCTGATGCTCATC
>TARA_B100000674_G_scaffold408860_1_pt1 | contig 12780 bp, 9 predicted proteins | sample TARA_B100000674 | Tara Oceans TARA_B100000674 (sample SAMEA2622759) | marine metagenome | biome: marine biome (ENVO:00000447); feature: surface water layer (ENVO:00002042); material: "saline water (ENVO:00002010), including plankton (ENVO:xxxxxxxx)" | depth 5 m
GGGTCATTTACGACAAGCGACGTTCATAAGCCTCAAGCGCGTACCAAGGCAAGAAAAACAAAAAGGCAGCCCGGATAAGGGCTGCCTTCTGTTGGTCGGGTTCAATCAGTAACTTGCTTACTGAAGATTGATACGGCCTTTGGTCGTTGGCGTTACCGGGGAGTTGATCCCGATATAGTCGGCAACTGCCTGTTCAAGGTTCGGGCCGAAATCATAGACATCCTTGGCATTATCACGGAACAGGGCATAACCATCACCGCCATTGCGCATGAAGTCGTTGGAAACAACGCCATACATTTTGCCCGTATCAATCGGGGCAAAGCCATCGCCCTGCGCAACCATGACGTTGGAAACGCGCGATCCGGCAGGCTTTGAAAGATCAAGGTCAAACTTTAGCCCCGCAACCTGCGGGAACTGGCCTTTGCCTTCTTCAACAAGCGAGACACCATGTTCAAGCGATGCCACGATATCGGCACCTGAAAGCTTGAAGGTTGCCAGCGCATTCTGGAACGGCAGAACGGTCAGGACTTCACCCATGGTGACGGTGCCTTCATCGATGCTTGCACGAACACCGCCGCCATTCTGGATGGCGATCTGATAATCTTCGCCGGCTTTCCAAAGCATCGCATCGGCAACAAGTGATCCCATGGAGCATTCCATCGCGCGGCAGGTTTCGCGTGATCCGTCTGCGGGCGCAGTCAAGCTCCCAACTTCAAGCGTGCGAACCGCATCAACCTGACCACTGGCCTTTTCGATGACCGCAAGAACGTCTTCAGCCGGGGTAATGCTTGCATCCAGGGCAATCGGGTCACCCGACCAAGCAGTTGCAACACCTGCATCATCAAAGGTGACGTTCAGATCACCGAGATAGCGGCTATAGGCATATGCCTGAACGATCAGCACCGGCTTGCCATCCGCGCCATTTTTGACGACAGGGTAGGGATGAGATGCCTTGTCATTGCTGTTGGAGAACAGAAGGTGGTCATGACCACCAACAATCACATCAACACCGGTGACGTCGCTGACATAGGCAAAATCGGCATAGGAACCCGAATGGCTCAGCGCGACGATCTTGTTAATGCCCTGTGCCGTCAGACGGTCTACAGAGGCCTGAAGCGATTTTGCAAGGTCGTTGAATTTGACGTTCGGACCGGCACTCGAGATATCAGCGGTTTCCGGCGTAGTCAGGCCAACGATGCCAATGCGTTCACCACCTACCGTGATGATGGTTTCCGGTTTGATCAGTTCATTAAGACCATCGGTGGTTGCTTCGATATTGGCCGACAGGATGGGTGTCAGACTCGACTTGATGAAGCTTGCCAGAACGTCGGGGCCATCGTCGAACTCGTGGTTACCGACTGCCATCGCATCATAATCGACAAGGTTCATCAGTTCAGCCGTCAAGGAACCCTTGTATGTCGAATAGAAAAGGGATCCTTGGAACTGATCGCCGGCATCGACAACAAGAACATTGCCGCCTTCGGAACGAGCATCGCGAATGGCCGTGGCAAGACGACCATAGCCGCCAAAGCATTTGCCTTCGGCGTCGTCCTCTGCACTACAGGTATTGTTGTATTTCGTGACGGATTCAACGCGATCATGCACATCATTGGTATGGATCAGACGTAAATCATAATCGGCCAATGCGCTTCCGGCACCAAGGCTCAGCATGGTGCAAGCCGATAGCAGCCCCGCAATTGTTCTTTTCATTCCTGTTCTCCAACAATAATCAGCCCGTCCTGTCCCGATCGGGAAGGGATGTTTTGAAAAATCAAATCTGTGGGTCGGAAAATTTTTGCCCCGCGAGATGCTAGCACCAATTTTCGAACAACGGTATGTCCGGTTGTTGAAGGTGTGGTGAAAATTACACTTTGCCTTGAAGGTGGTGGGCTGCCTGATCCGGCGGAGTTCGGCAGAATCGGTAGCGAACCAATTTCAACTTTCGCTGGTGTGTTTGATCCGATTTGGTGCCCATTGCGTTCATTGCGCTCAAGAAAATTCAGCACTCAGGATTGAAGCACTATCTTCGCGCTGATAAGCATAAAACTAAGGGAAACCCCGCAGATGGGCGATATTCAGCTGTAACTGTGTTAGGTGGATTTTGACCAAACGGACAGGTTTTGTCGAAGTCTTGCGTGCTCGGCTATTTACAGGGCACTATATTTTGTAGTTACCATTAGCGTTCGCAGCATGATCACCCGCGCTATATTGGTTGAGGGACCAAAGCCCGCGTTTCATCTTGCTGTGAGCCACGTTTTTTCGATGAGGGAGTTCCGCCGATCAAGGGAATTGGCGGAAGGCATAATCAGAATTCAAACAATGAAGGGCATCGGAATGAAAAAGCTTCTGACCTCGGTGGTCGCGGCTGTCGCTTGCTATGCAGGTGTTGCTTCGGCTGCAGAAATTAAACCGGCTGTCGTTTATGACCTTGGTGGCCGTTTTGACCGCTCGTTCAACCAGGCGGCATATACGGGTGCGGAGAAATACAAGGAAGACACCGGCACCGAATATCGTGACTTCGAAATCCAGAACGATTCCCAGCGTGAGCAGGCCATGCGCAACTTTGCGCGCCGCGGCATGGATCCGATTGTTGCGATCGGTTTTTCCCAGGCATCTGCACTTGAGAAAGTGGCAAAGGAATTCCCTGAAACCAAGTTCACCATTGTTGACATGGTCGTAGACCTGCCGAACGTTCAGTCGGTTGTCTTCAAGGAACACGAGGGTTCGTTCCTTGTTGGTGTTCTGGCTGCAATGGCATCGGAAACCGGTAAGGTCGGCTTCGTTGGCGGTATGGATATTCCGTTGATCCGCAAGTTCGCCTGCGGTTACGCACAGGGCGTTAAGTATTCCAATGGCGATGCCGAAATCTTCCAGAACATGACCGGCACCACCGGTGCTGCCTGGAACGACCCGGTAAAAGGTGGTGAGCTGGCGAAATCCCAGTTCGACCGTGGTGCAGACGTTGTTTACCATGCTGCTGGTGGTACCGGCGTTGGTGTGCTGCAGGCTGCAGCAGATGCTGGCAAACTCGGCATTGGTGTTGACTCCAACCAGAACGGCCTGCATCCGGGTTCGGTTTTGACCTCGATGCTGAAACGCGTTGACGTTGCTGTTTATGAAGCTTTCGATGGCGCTGCCAATGATACCTGGGCACCGGGCCTGACCGTTCTTGGTCTTGCTGAAGGTGGTGTTGATTGGGCGCTTGACGAAAACAACGAAAGCCTGATCACCGACGATATGAAGGCAGCCGTCGCCGAGGCCAAGGAAGCAATCATTTCCGGTAGCCTTGAAGTACACGATTACATGAGCGATAGCGCCTGCCCGATGTAAGGCAGTCGTCAAAGCAAATCGGGGATTTGTCGTGTCGGATACGATGCATCAAATGCACGGCGCCGGGGAAACCGGTGCCGTGCAACCCGCTATTGAACTGCGCGGTATAGACAAGCGGTTCGGTGCGGTACATGCCAATAAAGAAATCGACCTTAAGGTCGACAAGGGAACAATCCACGGGATCGTGGGGGAGAATGGGGCTGGTAAATCAACCCTGATGAGTATCCTGTACGGCTTTTATCAGGCCGATGCAGGGACCATCCATGTCGATGGCAAGCTCTGTGACATCAGAGGATCAGAAGACGCGATTGCCGTGGGGATCGGCATGGTTCACCAGCATTTCATGTTGGTGGAGACGTTCTCGGTGCTTGAAAACGTTATTCTGGGCGTTGAGGGCGGTGCTGTTCTGCGCGAGGGTGTTGATAAGGCCCGCGAAGAACTCAAACGTCTGGAGCGCGAATATTCGCTCAATATCGATCCGGATGCTACGGTTGGGGACCTTTCTGTTGGTCTTCAGCAACGCGTCGAGATCCTTAAGGCCCTTTATCGTGGGGCAGAAATTCTTATTCTTGATGAGCCGACCGGTGTTCTGACACCGCAGGAAGCTGATCACCTTTTCAGAATTCTTGATACGCTCAAAGAGCAGGGCAAGACAGTCGTCCTGATTACCCACAAATTGCGCGAGATCATGGCAGCAACGGACAATGTTTCCGTCATGCGCCAGGGCGCAATGGTGGCGCATCGCAAGACCGCCGAAACCAGTCCGGAAGAACTTTCTGAATTAATGGTTGGTCGTAAGGTATTGTTGCGACTTGAAAAAGGTGAGGCCAATCCGGCGGCGACCGTGCTCAATGTCGAGAACCTGTGTGTTGATAATGCGCAGGGTGTGCGCAAGGTCAAAAACGCGACTTTCAACGTGCGTGCAGGTGAGATTGTCGGTATTGCCGGGGTGTCAGGCAATGGACAAAGTGAGCTACTTGAAGCGCTTGGCGGGATCCGCTCTGCCAGCGAAGGTAAAGTGGAACTGAATGGTCAGGATGTCACGCCGGGCAAGGGGGTGGATGCCGCCGAGCTACGTCGTCGTGGCGTTGCCCATGTGCCGGAAGACCGTCATCGCATGGCGATGGTTACGGCCTTTAGCGCCAAAGAGGCCGCTATTCTCGGCTACGAGGATGACCCGGCCTATCAGAAGGGCGTGTTGCTTGACTGGAATGCCATTTCCGCCGCCACAGCCAATATGATGTCGGAATTCGATGTACGTCCGGATAATCCGGATTTGAAAGCTGCCAATTTCTCGGGTGGTAATCAGCAAAAGCTGGTGCTGGCGCGTGAAATCATGCGCGATCCGGAATTGCTTTTGGTTGGCCAACCGACCCGTGGTGTTGATATCGGCGCCATTGAATTCATTCACAAACGTATTGTCGCCATGCGGGATGCAGGCAAAGCCGTCCTTCTGGTGTCTGTGGAGCTTGACGAAATCATGTCGCTTGCCGACCGCATTCTGGTGATGTGCGATGGCGCCATCATTGGCGAAGTCGCCGCATCCGAGGCAAATGAACGCGTGCTTGGCCTGATGATGGCCGGGGTTGATCCCAATGAAGCCAAGGCAGCGGAGGGACAGGCATGAGCAAGACTGTCGAACTGCCACGCTGGATTGATGTCGGCGCGTTGCCGCTCCTGAACCTGCTATTGGCTCTTGTCGTTTCCGGGCTTGTGGTTCTGGCGATTGGCGAAAACCCGGTCGAAGTTGTTGAAATCCTGCTCTATGGCGCATTCGGGTATGAAGAAGCTTGGGGGTATACGCTGTATTACACCACCAACTTCATCTTTACCGGTCTGGCCTTTGCAGTGGCGTTCCATTGCGGGCTGTTTAACATCGGTGCCGAGGGGCAGGCTTATGTTGGTGGCCTTGGGGTCACGCTAGCCGCTCTTTATCTCGATTTTCTGCCATTCCCGATCATGCTGGTCGTGGCGATGTTTGCCGCAATGATTTTCGGCGCAGCCTGGGCCTATATTCCGGCTTATCTGCAAGCCCGTCGTGGATCACACGTCGTGATTACGACCATCATGTTCAACTTCATTGCGTCGTCCCTGATGGTGTATCTTTTGGTGAACGTGCTTCGCCCGGAAGGCTCCATGACGCCGGAAAGCGAACAAATCGCCGAACATCTGCGTTTGCCGTTCATTCATGATATCGCAGGTGCACTCGGTATCGAGATGGCTTCAAGCCCGCTCAACCTGTCATTTGTGTATGCCATTGTTATTAGTGTGATGGTCTGGCTGTTCATCTGGCATACCCGTTGGGGCTATGCGATCCGCACAGTGGGGGCCAACGCGGTGGCCGCGACCTATGCGGGGCTTGAGCCCGGCCGGTTCATCATCATTGCGATGATGATCTCTGGCGCGCTGTCATCGTTTATGGCGCTCAATGAAGTCATGGGCGTTCAGCATCGCTTGCTGATCGATTTTACAGCGGGATATGGCTTTGTCGGTATTGCTGTCGCACTGATGGGGCGCAACCATCCGTTTGGTATCTTCCTTGCGGCATTGCTGTTTGGCATGCTGTATCAGGGCGGCGCGGAGCTGTCGTTTGAAATTCCTACCATCTCCAATGACATGGTTGTTGTTATTCAGGGTCTTGTCATCCTGTTTACCGGTGCGATGGAACATATGTTCCGTCCGCGCGTGACAAAGATCTATACGGCGTGGCGCCTGCGCCAGGATGCCGGGGAGGCCGCGTAATGGATACATTTCAGCTGATTATCCTGTTGCTTGACGCAACACTTCGGACCTCGACCCCGCTTATCCTTGCAGCTCTTGCCGGTATGTTCTCTGAACGATCCGGGACGATTAACCTCGCACTTGAGGGCATGATGCTGGGTGGCGCGTTTTCGGCTGCGGCTGTTGCCTTTTATGTGGGTAGCCCGTGGGTCGGCCTTCTGGCGGCAATCGCAACGACGATTGCGCTTTCGCTTCTGCATGGTTTTGCCTGCATCACGCATAAGGGCAACCAGGTTGTTTCGGGCATGGCGATCAATATCCTGATGTCGGGCCTGACCGCACTGGTCGGGATTGCCCTGTTTGCACAAGGCGGCAAAACGCCAGCCCTTGATAAAGGATCCCGTTTCCAGCCGATTACTTTCCCGGGCGCAGACGCCGTTAAGGATGTGCCGGTTGTGGGGCCGATCTATTCCGAATTGCTAAGTGGTCACAACATTCTGGTCTATGTCGCCTTCATCGCGGCACCTGCGGCCTGGTGGGTAATGTATCGCACCCGGTTTGGATTGCGTCTGCGTGCCGTTGGTGAAAATCCGGGTGCAGTTGATACCGCCGGCATCGGTGTTGTCGCCATGCGCTATCGTGCGGTGATTTGCAGTGGTGTGCTTGTCGGTATGTCCGGTGCGTATCTTTCAACAGCACAAGGGGCATCCTTCCTGCAGGACATGACTGCGGGTAAGGGCTATATCGCACTGGCCGCAATGGTGTTTGGTAAATGGCGTCCGTTCCCGGCATTGGCTGCATGCCTTCTGTTCGGTTTCCTTGATGCTGCGGCAACCCGCTTGCAGGGTGTTGTACTGCCGGGTATTGGCGAAGTGCCAGTCCAGTTGGTACAGGCATTGCCATACATCCTGACGGTCATTCTTCTGGCGGGCTTTATTGGCCGGGCCATTCCGCCAAAGGCGCTTGGTCGAGCCTACGTCAAGGAACGCTAAGCTTTTCGTGGTTCGGGTCAGGGCATATGATGCAGGCAGGCCCGAACCACATTTTTACGACGTCTTGCGCTTTGGTCAGGCGCGATAGGTAATCAAAACAGGATCAAAAAATGGTTGCTCAGAAACAGGCTCCGCGCGATCTCATTGACGCGGCACTTGCGGCCCGTGACAAGGCCTATGCGCCTTATTCGAACTTCTTTGTCGGTGCGGCATTGCGCACGGCCGATGGCAAGGTCATTTCGGGCTGCAACGTTGAAAATGCCGCCTATCCGGAAGGTGTCTGCGCAGAAGCAGGGGCGATTTCGGCCATGGTGCTGTCGGGTGAAACTCGGTTTGACGAGATCGTCGTTGTCGGGCTTGGTGATATTGCTTGCACGCCGTGTGGCGGTTGCCGTCAGAAAATCCGCGAATTCACCGGTTCGGATGCGACCATCTTCATCATCAATGATGCAGGTGAAACGCTTTTGACGCTGAGCCGTGAAGAACTCATTCCCCATTCCTTCGGGCCGGAGAACCTCAAATGAGCAAAGTGAAAGCAGCTCTTGACGTTATTGCCAGTAAGGCACCTGGTTTTAAGGCAGAGGTCGCATTGGTTCTCGGTAGCGGATTGGGCGGTGTTGTGGACGCCGTCAGTGATGCGATCAGCATAGCCTATGAAGACTTGCCGGGTTTCCCGCGTCCAACCGTGGTTGGGCATGGCGGGAAGCTTGTGCTTGGTCGCATTGGCGGGGTGTCTGTCGCGGTGATGCAGGGACGCGCGCATTACTACGAACATGGTCGTTCCGATCTGATGGCAGAGCCGCTTGAAACACTGCGTGAATTGGGCGCAGAGCGGTTGCTTCTGACCAATGCCGCCGGGTCCCTGATCCCCGATGCAGTACCGGGCAGCCTGATGCTGATTACCGATCATATTAGCCTGTTTGGCCCGAACCCGCTGATTGGCTATCACGGCAATGACCGGTTTGTCGGCATGGATGTGCCTTATGATCCGGAAATCGGATCGGGCCTGCATGATGCTGCGGCAAAGCTGGGCATCAAGCTGTTTGAGGGAACCTATTGCTGGTGCACCGGACCGAGTTTTGAAACACCGGCTGAAATCCGTGCGCTTAAGGTTCTTGGTGCCGATGCGGTTGGCATGTCGACCGTGCCGGAAAACATCCTTGCCCGTCGCCTTGGCTTCAAGGTGGCAGCTGTTTCAAACATCACCAATCTGGCGGCGGGCATGAGTGCGACGCCACTTAGCCACGAGCAGACATTGGAAATGTCAAAAACCGGTTCTGCCAATCTTATCAAGATATTGCTGCAGTATTTTTCAAGCGCTTCCTGAAGTCGTGTGACTTCAAAGCTGCTGATCTGATTTAACGACACGTGTGCAGGAGACAGCATATGCTGCCCCAGGAAATCATTCGCCGCAAACGCGAGGGCGAAGTTCTGACAGATGCCGAGATTGCCTTTTTCGTTACGGGCATCACGGATAACAGCATCAGCGAAGGGCAGGTTGCAGCCCTTGCGATGGCAGTCTTCTTTAACGGAATGACCATGGACGAACGCGCGGCACTCACGCGCAACATGCGCGATAGCGGAACGGTTCTGGACTGGAAGGTGCTTGGCCTTGATGGACCTGTGGTGGACAAGCATTCGACCGGCGGGGTTGGTGACAAGGTCAGCCTGATGCTGGGGCCGATTGTCGGTGCCTGCGGGGCATTTGTGCCGATGATTTCAGGCCGTGGTCTGGGCCATACTGGCGGGACGTTGGACAAGTTTGATTCCATTCCGGGATATCGCACGACACCGACACTCGAAGAATTCGCCAAGGTCACCCGCGAAGTCGGTTGTGCGATTATCGGTCAGACTTCCGATCTTGCCCCGGCCGACAAGCGGTTCTATGGCATTCGTGATGTTACGGCGACGGTTGAAAGTATCCCGCTTATTACGGCATCCATCCTGTCAAAGAAGCTGGCAGCTGGGCTTGATAGCCTTGTGATGGATGTGAAGTTTGGTTCTGGTGCCTTCATGGCCGAATACGAACGCGCCCGCGAACTGGCCGAAAGCATCACCGAAGTCGCCACCCGTAACGGTGTTCCTACCGTCGCGCTTCTTACAGATATGGAGCAGGTGCTGGGTGATACGGTTGGTAATGCGCTTGAAATGCAGGAAGCCATCGACTTCCTGACCGGTAAGCATCAGGAGCAGCGCGTCTATGACGTCACCATGGCACTGGCCGCTGAAATGCTGGCTGTGAGTGGCGTGACTGCTGATGTTTCTGATGGTCTGCGCATGGCGACAGAGGCGCTCAAGAGCGGTAAGGCCGCTGAAACCTTTGGCAAGATGGTATCCAGCCTTGGTGGTCCGGCCGACTTTGTTGAAAACACCAGCAAGTACCTTGAAGACGCCCCGATTATCAATACAGTCACCGCGGCCAAAACCGGTCGTGTACTGTCGATGGACGCCCGCAAGGTTGGTCTGGCGCTGGTGTCGCTTAAGGGCGGGCGGACGCGTGCAGATCAGAAGATCGATTTTGCAGTCGGCTTTACCGATTTCATCAAGGTTGGCCAGCCCGTTTCGGCTGAAACACCGATTTGCATGGCCCATACGCGTGACGCGGCACAGCTTGAAGAAGCAACTGCCTTGCTGCGCGAGGCAATCGTGATTGGTGAGGGGGATGTTGCTCCGACGGGCAGTGAGCCGGCGGTACGTGAGCGGATCGTTGCGCGCAAAAAGGCGTGATAGTCACCAAGTGACGAAAAAAGCCGGGGCATTATCCCCGGCTTTTTGCTTTCTGAGACGAACTTAACCGACTGCTGCGGCCTTGATTATGGCCGCGGCCTTTTCCGCAATCATGATAGTTGGGGAATTGGTGTTGCCTGATGTGATGGTCGGCATGATTGAGGCATCGGCGATCCGCAATCCATCAAGACCGCGCAAGCGCAATTCAGGATCAACCACGGAACCTTCATCGGCCCCCATCCGACAGGTGCCGACAGGATGGAAGATCGTCGTGCCGATATCTCCAGCGGCCCGCACGAGCTCTTCCTCGCTTCCGAATGACGGACCCGGCTTGAATTCTTCGGGCTTGTAAGCCGCAAGCGCTTGTTGGCTAGCGATTTTGCGCGTCAGCCGAATGGAATCTGCAGCAACCTTTTTGTCTGCCTCTGCCGAAAGGTAATTCGGGGCAATGGCAGGCTGGGTCCTGTGGTCCGGGCTTGTGATATGGATGCTGCCACGGCTTTGCGGCCGCAGGTTACAAACACTTGCGGTAAAGGCCGGGAAGGGATGCACCGGATCACCGAACTTCTCAAGCGAGAGTGGCTGCACATGATATTGCAGGTTCGGCGTTTCATAAGACGCGTCTGATCGGGTGAAAATGCCAAGCTGGCTTGGTGCCATCGACATCGGGCCGGATTGGTTGAACAGATATTCAAGCGCGATGCTGGCCTTGCCAAACAGGCTGCTGGCCTTTTCATTCAGCGTTTTGATGCCTGTGACCTTGAAGGCACATCGGAGTTGGAGGTGATCTTGAAGGTTTTCTCCAACCTGCGGGCTATCAAGGGTTTGTTTGATGCCATATTGCTGCAGGATATCACCGCGCCCGATCCCGGAAAGCTCCAGTATCTGCGGTGACCCGACCGCACCGGCGGACAACACAGTTTCGTGGTTGGCGTAAACGGTTTCTGTTTTACCGCCGCGCTCATATTCAACACCTGTAACGCGGCCTTCGGAAATGATCAGGCGGCGCACGTGGGCATTGGTGCGAACTTCAAGGTTCTTGCGTTCAAGGGCAGGGCGCAGAAATGCCTTGGACGTGTTCCAGCGAATGCCGCGTTTCTGGTTCACATCAAAATAGGATGATCCTTCATTGGTGCCGCGGTTGAAATCGGCCACCTTGGGAATACCGGCCTGTTCAGCCGCATCCTGAAACGCTTCAAGGATTTCCCAACGTACGCGGGCTTGTTCAACCCGCCATTCGCCGCCTTCACCATGAAGGTCATCCTTGCCGCGATAGAAATCCTCGGACTTCTTGAAGTAGGGCAGAACATCATCCCATGCCCAATTCGTGCAGCCGGCCTGACGCCACTGATCATAATCATTGGCCTGACCACGCATATAGATCATGCCGTTGATCGAGGAACAGCCACCCAACACCTTGCCGCGCGGATAGCCAAGTGCGCGACCATTCAAGCCGGGTTCGCGAACGGTTTTGAAACACCAATCCACCTTCGGGTTGCCGATGCAATAAAGGTAACCAACCGGAATGTGAATCCACGGGTTGCGGTCCTTGCCGCCGGCTTCCAGCAAAAGCACGTTGGCATTGGGTATTTCCGAAAGACGGTTGGCAAGGGTGCATCCGGCCGAACCGGCCCCGATCACGATATAATCAAAGCGATCCATGTGCTGCCTCCATATAAGGGAAGGCAGCTAAAGCGTGATTGGGGCGAGCATGGAATTTCACGGATGGTTCCTCTCTGATGAGCTTCATAGAGCTTGTTTTGTTTTATCTGTTTAGGTGACGCTATCACCGATCCTAGCGTCTGCAAACATAATCAAAGTGGTTAGTTTTTCCGTTATGCGGAAAAATTGCCCCCAAGATGCAGGCTGGAATAATTCAAGCAAAATCAATTTGATATCAGGCGAGTTTGATGCAGTAATTCTGCGATAATCTGCATTTCCGTCTGATGAGTTGTGAGCGCACATTAATGATACGGTTTCGACTTCTGGAACGTCTGCCCATATCGGCCACCGGTGCCAACCCAGCGTCGCCACGTCGTCCAGGGGCTTTGCGCCGTCAGGTTGGGTTTTGGGCCGGGATCATTGTTGCACTTCTTCTGATGATTGCCGATCCGCCAGATGGCATGCCGCAACCGGCCATGTATGCCGCAGCCATTGCAGCATTGATGGCGATCTGGTGGCTTAGCGAGGCGATCCCGATCGCGGCAACTGCCCTTGTGCCGATTGCGATTGCGCCAAGCCTCTCGGTGGCGGGGATCAGCGAAATCACCAAGCATTATGCCAATCCGTTGCTTTTCCTGTTCTTTGGCGGTTTCGTAATTGCGATTGCGATGGAGCGCTGGAATCTTCATCGACGCATTGCGCTATTGATCCTCAAACAGGTGGGCTTCAAGCCGTCATCGCTTGTGGGTGGTTTCATTACCGCGACGGCGTTTCTATCGATGTGGGTTAGCAATACTGCGACCGCGACCATGATGCTGCCAATTGCCCTGTCGCTTGTTAACCTGCTGCGCGACGAGGAAAAAACTGCACCAGTAAAAGACAGCGACGGTGATGGTCCCATTCCGTTGGTGCCGTCTGTTCGGAACTTTGCCTTTTCCCTGCTGTTCGGGATTGCCTTTGGTGCCAGCATTGGCGGGATTGGGACGCTTATCGGAACGCCGCCAAACGCGCTTTTGGCGGCGTATCTTGCCAGCAACTTCGGGGTTTCCATAGGGTTTGGCCAATGGATGATCATCGGTGTGCCATTTGCAGCCCTGATGTTGACCCTGTGCTGGGTGGTTTTGACGCGGATCGTCTATCCGTTGGAAGAAACTCTGCCCAGTGCCGCGTGCGAGGCTCTTCAAAGGGACATGGACGCCCTTGGCCCGATGTCACGCGGGGAAAAGTCCGTGGCACTGGTTTTCATCGTCACGGCCTTCCTGTGGCTAACAAAACCGTTGATCAATGGCGTTTTGCCGGGGCTGCATTTATCTGACGCGTCAATTGCGGTCATGGCGGCAATTGCGCT
>TARA_B100000674_G_scaffold165959_1_pt1 | contig 12775 bp, 13 predicted proteins | sample TARA_B100000674 | Tara Oceans TARA_B100000674 (sample SAMEA2622759) | marine metagenome | biome: marine biome (ENVO:00000447); feature: surface water layer (ENVO:00002042); material: "saline water (ENVO:00002010), including plankton (ENVO:xxxxxxxx)" | depth 5 m
ACGATTAGTTTATAGATATTAAATATATACGGTTTTAAATATAAACCAAAAGGTTTTAAAAGTATTTGACTTTTTTAGAAGTGTATATATTTTAAATTGTAGTTATTGGCTGGAGGTATTCAATTGGAAAAAGTTCTTTCAAAAAAATTGTCTTATCAATCTGTAATCTTAAGTCTTGGTGGAGGTGAGGAATTTAGAGAATTTGAAGAAGAAATACTCGATGATTTAGAAGAAGAAATTGATTATGATGATGATATATGGGAAGAAAATGAAGATGCTGATGATGAAATTGAAGATGATTATAGTGATGATGATGATCAAGAAGAAGGCGAATTTGATGATCTTGAAGAAATAGATGATTTTGAAGAACTTGATGATTTAGATGAAATTGACGATTTTGATGAAGGCTCAGAAGAAGAAGATGAATTTGAAGAAGAAGAAAGCTAAAATTGATTGCCCGGAGCCGGACTCGAACCGGCACGATGTTGCCATCGAGGGATTTTAAGTCCCTTGCGTCTACCTATTTCGCCACCCGGGCTAACCAAAATATTTATTGATATTACATGAATAGAAGGTTTTAGGGAATATATAAATTTTATTCAATTCCAATAAAATTCAGATATAGTTAGATAATGAATTTTTTAGAATCTTTTGAAGAGTTTTATGAATCAGCTGCAAAACATTTAGATATTCCAAAGGGTTTGTCTGATCAAATTAAATCTTGTGATTCTGTATATCATCTTAGATTTCCAATTACATTAGATAATGGTGAAATTGAAGTTATTGACGCTTGGCATGGAGAACATAGTCATCATAGAAGCCCATTAAAAGGTGGAATAAGATTCAGTAGCTTAGTAAACGAGGATGAAGTAAAAGTTTTGGCATCTTTAATGACCTTTAAATGTGCTTTAGTTAATGTGCCATTTGGTGGTGGTAAAGGTGGGATTAAAATTGATTCCAATAATTATTCGAAAGCAGAACTAGAGAGAATAACAAGAAGATATACGTTTGAACTATTTTCTCGTAATTCTTTGGGTCCAAATACTTATGTACCTTCAACTGATTATGGAACAACATCTAGAGAGATGAATTGGATTTACAGTACCTTTAAAACTCTTTCAAATTCAAATATTGACTCTGCTGCCTCAGTTACATCTAAAAGTGTAACTCAGGAAGGTGTAAGCGGGAGGACAGAGGCCACAGGAAGAGGAGTTTTTATTGGTATTAGGGAACTATTAAATGATAAAAATGAAATCTCTAGAGCAGGTTTACAACCAGGTGTTAAAGGTAAAAATATTGTTGTTCAGGGTTTTGGAAATGTTGGTTATCATGCTGCACTTTTTCTTCATGAAGCTGGTGCAAAAATAATTGGAGTTTGTGAGTATAATGGTGCAATTTACAATGATAAGGGTATAAACCCGACCAAACTAAAAGAATGGATAAGATCTGGAAACAAAGTAACTGATTTTGAGGATTGTGAAAGTTATGAAGATTCTTGGGAAGTATTTTATAAAGAATGTGATATTTTAATTCCTGCAGCATTAGAAGAAGTTATTAATGCAACTAATATGTACAAGATTAAAGCAAAAATCATTGCAGAAGGAGCTAATGGTCCTGTTACTTTTGAAGCAGATAAATATCTAGCAAATAATGGTGTAATTGTTTTACCCGATTTATATCTTAATTCTGGTGGAGTCATTGTTTCTTATTTTGAATGGCTTAAAAATTTAAACCATGTAAGATGGGGGAAGATAGAAAATCAAGGTAATAATGAATTAAAAGAAATAGATTTAATCAATAATGCACTTAACGAAACTATGTGCCAAGCTTTCAAAGAATTAAGTGAAAAAAGAAACTCTACTGGTAAATATATGTCTTACAGACAAGCTGCTTATAGACTTGGAATAGAGAAAATATCAAATACTTATATTGAAATGGGTCTATTCCCTTAAATACTAAATCATTTAAAATCTAAATTGTGGGTATTTACGAATGGATTTCTTTATCTCTTTTATGTTTTTTTGGTGCTATATCACCAGGCCCAAGCCTAATAATTATTTTAAATTCTGCAATAAACTATGGTAAAAAAGCCTCTCTATTTGCCTGTATTGGTCACGGATTAGGAATATTCATATATGCATTCAGCGTAACTATAATTTTAAAAAATCTATATACAGAATATGAAAATATAATATTAATAATTAGAATATTCGGTTCAGCTTTTTTAATCTATCTTGGGATCAAATTAATTATTAAAAAAAATAATAGTAATTTTACTACTAAGAAGAATGGTGAAAATTTTATAAATGGATTTTTAATATCAGTACTTAATCCAAAAGTTATTTTTTTCTTTTTATCAGTATTTGGTCAATTTGTAAATAAAGAAAACAGTATATTACTAAATTTTAAAATGGCACTAATCGCGGCATTTATTGATATTTTTGTTTATGTAAGTTTTGTAATGATAATATTTTATGTTTTTAAAATAGAGAATTTTTTAAAATTTATATATAGTATCAATCTTGTATCAGGGATTTTTCTAATTATTTTAGGTGCATTACTTCTAATGATTAAAATTTATTGATAAGTCCCCCCAGAAATAAATCCAGGGGGGTTTTTATGCTAATTCATTTTTAGCATTAATCTAGTAAAAGAAAGATTCTGATTTTTCATTTTCATTGCTCTTTGATAAGATTTAAGTGCAAATAAATGAACGCTACGAGAAATTCTTTCTCTTTTAGATATTTTTGTCACAGACGCAACTGTAGGTTTGGGTGATTGTTTTACAACACCTCTAAATCCCACATTTTGAACAGTCTTAAGCATATCAAATACCTCCAGTAAAGATATTTGAACTTTTGACGCATGTTCTATGCGAGTCTTTTAATCCATGACTTATGGAGAGCTTTTGACTCATGCTCTATGAGGGTCTTTGTAGCCATGACCCATGGTTCTAAAATTATAACAGAAAAATAGTTTTTTGATATCTGCTTATTTAAAAGGCGGTGCCCGGATTCGAACCGGGGTATAACGGTTTTGCAGACCATCGCCTTACCACTTGGCTACACCGCCATTTAGGAACTAATATTTATACATTAAAAATGATTTTTAGTCTATCAGAATAGTATTTTTAAAAATTTTTGAATGTACAGTTGAAAAAATTAATTTATTTTTTTTAGAATATAAAAATTTTGAATAACCACCTCTTTTTGAAAGCTGAATAAAATCAATATTTTTTACATTTAAATTATCGGAAAAAAAATAAGGATATAGAGTACTTAGAGCACTTCCAGTAGCTGAGTCTTCATCATATCCAAGTTTGGGGCAAAAGAATCTATAATATATATTATCTTCATTTTTGAAAGTGACTATTAGTCCCCTTTTATTTGAATTCAATAATTTTTCATTATCTACTTTAAAATTAATTAAATTTTTCAATGAATCTATTTCTAATATCAAGTCCAAGTTACTTTTAGAGAAACCTAATATTTTAAAGTCTTTTAATTCCGAAAAAATAAAATCATTCTTATCCAAGTTCAAACATGTAAATAAAGGTAATTGAATTTCAATATTATTTTTCATTATTTTTAATTCAAAAATATGTTTTGAGGATTCAATTTTAATATTTTTTATATTGTTCAAACTTTTAATTACTGCAGCTGCGGCGATTGTTGCATGTCCACAATAATCGACTTCTAATACAGGCGAAAACCATTTAATTTTAAATTTATTTTTGATCTTTAATACAAATGCAGATTCGGATAAATTAATTTTTTTTGCAATTTTTTGAAGTAATTTTTTATTGTTAAATATATTTTCATTAACTAATACTACAGCAGCCGGATTTCCCTTAAGTAAAGATTCATTAAAGGAAGTTAAAAAAAAACATCAAATTTATTCATAAATATTTAGCTCATTGTACAGAGCGTCTCTTTCAACAGGTAAGTAGCCTGCATCTTTTATCATTTTAACAAAGAAGTTTCTAGTATGTCCAATTTCTGATTTTGCTCCAGCATCATGAATAATCTTTTCCGACATTATTGTTCCGTCTGCATCAGAAACTCCATAATGTAAAGCCACCTGTGCAGCCTTCTCACCAAGTGTAATCCAATAAGCTTTTATGTAAGGAAAATTATCTAAATATAATCTTGCTAGTGCATGAACCTTTAAATCATAAGAGAAAGGAAAAGGTTTTATATTTTTCAATCTTGTATTATATGGTTGAAATAAAACAGGAATAAATGCAAAAAAACCATTGGTATCATCCTGTAATATTCTAAGTTTATTAATATGATCTATAACATCATCAATTGATTCTAAGTGACCGTATAGCATTGTTGCATTAGAAGGTAATCCTTGAGCATGCGCCTCTCTATGTACTTCTAGCCAAGAGTCTCCTGTAGTTTTTGGAGTACAGATTTTTTTTCTAACCTCAGGTGAGAAAATTTCTGCACCACCTCCTGGAAGTGCATCAACGCCTGCATCAATTAAACTTGAAATAACTTCAGAAACTTTTTTTCCTGAAATTCTTGAAAACCAATCAATTTCTACTGCAGTAAATGCTTTTATGTGGGCATCAGGTGCATTTTTACTAACTTCTCTTATAATCTCTAAATATTTTTCAAATTCCCAATCTGGGTGAAGGCCACCTACAATATGAATTTCTTTCAATTCATTGCTAACTAATGATAAAATTTTATCCATGGACATCTCATAAGCATCTTTGTGGCCTTTGGGTTTACCAAAAGCACAGAATTTACATGAAATGGAACAAACGTTTGTTGGATTTATATGTCTATTAACTACAAAATAAACTTTTTTTCCATGCATTTCTTCTTTCTTTGCTGAAGCTAAAACACCAAGAGAATTTATATCACTGGTTGTCATGATATTTTTTGCATCAGAAAGATTTAAGCGTTCAGAGGAAACTATTTTATTTTTAATTGAAATAAGATTTTTATCAAAACACAAACTGTCAAAATTATTTAATAAATTTTCCATTTTTCATTGACCAATTTTTTAATGTCATCTGACATTTCTATAACATTAGGGTACCAATCTTTGAAAGTTGCGTCTACAATTAATTGACCATTGAATTGAATTGTTGATTTTTCAACTTTAACTTCTTTAAAGTACATATCAATTGATGGATCAAACCTCGTGAAAATTCCCCATAATAATTCAACATTAGAGCTTAATTCAACATCATCACTGACAATAAAAATAAATTTAAACTCATTTAAGAGATTATTGTTTTTGATTTCTTGAATAGCTTTTTCTTTATTTATATTAATTTTTATTACAATTATATATTTATTTATAACTCTATATTCATGTATGAAGCTTATTTTTTTTCTAGGATCATCAATTTCAGGTGCTGAAAAACATGAGCTTTGAAGTTTTCTTCCATCTCCAATACAATTGAATCCAACTTTACTTCCAACATGCATATTGCCACTTGTAAAATCAAGGGTATCAAGAGGAGTAGTTTGCAAGAGAGTTAAATCTCTCTTTGGATCAAAATTCTCTCCAAGATATCCAAAAACTTCGATGATGTCTTTTGCATCAACAAATTTAGGAACTGTAATGATACATTTCGTCAGAGAAAGTTGACCTGTTCCCCAAATTGACATCATAGCTTTGACTGAATTCTTCGGATATCTCTCATCAACTGAAACCACAAGCAAATTATGAAATCCAGCCTCATAGTAAGCCCATAAATCTAATACCTCAGGATTAACTAATTTTATTAAAGGACCAAATATATCAGTAGCTGCATCTCCTAAAAACATGTCCTCCTTTGGGGGTCTGCCAACAACTGTAGCAGGGAATATTGGATCGATTTTTCTTGTTATAGTCTTAATATTTAAGTAAGGAAAATTTGCTTCCATTGAATAATATCCAAAGTGATCACCAAAAGGTCCCTCAAGTTTTGTTTTATCTTGAGGAACTATACCTTCTATTATGAATTCAGCATTTGCAGGAACCATAATATCGGAATTTTTTGATTTTACTAAATCTATAGGCTTATTTTTTAAAAAAGCAGAAAATAAAACCTCATCGATATTTTCTGGCAAAGGTGCAATAGAACAAAAAATTAATGATGGATCACCACCTAAAACTATTGATACAGGTAAATCTTTACCTAGATTACAAGACTCATAATAATGTGCAGCACCACCTTTATGGGGATGCCAATGCATACCTAGTGTTTTATTGTCATGTTTTTGTAATCTATACATGCCCATATTTCTTTTATTTGTTAGTGGACTCTGAGTTATTGTAAGTCCCATAGTTATAAACTTACCTCCATCTTCAGGCCAACATTTCAATATAGGTAAGGAGTCTAAATCTTCATTTCCATCAATTTGTTGAGACATGGCATTAATACTTATTGTCTTTGAACGCAAATTTAAACCTCTCTTTATAAAAGGTAATGAATCATAAATAGTTGATAACTTTGGAGGAACTATTTTTTGAGCGAATTCTAAAATTTGTTGACCCAGTTCTTTTGGGTTACAACCTAAGGATAACTCCATTCTTTCCTTTGTTCCAAAAAGATTTGCAACTAAAGGATATTTAGATCCATTTACATTTTTAAATAATAATGCGGGGCCACCTTCTTCGATAGTTCTTGAGCAAATTTCAGTTATTTCTAAATTAGGGTCAACCTCACTTTCGATTGTTTTTAAATCACCGATTCTATCTAAAAATTTAATGTATGATTGTAGATCATGAAAATTATTACTACTCATCTTTAATCTTTTCGGTTCTCCATCCGGACTTAGGGTGGACACCGACAAGACTCAATATTTTTTCAGAGAATGTATTTTCCATATCTTTGATTGTTGACTCACCCATATAAACTCCAGGGGAAATTGGAGCAATTATTGCACCAGCTTTAGAAAGTTTTAAAGCATTTTCTAGAGTTATAGGATCAAGTGGAGTCTCTCTTAAAGCAATGATGAGCTTTCTTTGTTCTTTTAAAGCGACTTGTGCCATTCTCGTTATAAGACTATCTGATATCCCAGAAGCTATTTTGTTTAGAGTTGATATAGAACAAGGAATAATAATTAAAGAATCAAAGTAATTACTTCCAGAAGCAAATGGTGCTGCAAGATCAGAATCTGAAAAAGTGTTATCTACCATTGATTTAAGCTCTTCGAACTTAAGTCCAAGTTCTTCATGCATTACCCTTTTACCCCATTTAGAAGCAACTAAAAATTTTTCAGATGGACATTTCTCAATTAAATTTATAGCAAAATTTGAGCCTGATGCACCAGTTATTCCAATTATTGTTCTCATATATTAAATATATCCGATATTGTTAATAATAAAATTAGAAATCCTACATATGAATTATATTTAAAAAAATCGTATCTTTCATTGCTAGAAAAGAATATTTGTAAAATAAAGTTTAAAAAAATTATCAGTATTATAATTTGACCAAAAAATGATCTATCTAATATGTTTGTTTGAAAAAGAGATATAGAAAATATACATATTATAAAAGATATAAAAGAAATCATTATTGATTTTTGTTTTCCAAGAACACCGGGAATTGAGAAGACTTTATTTTTATAATCAAAATTCATATCTTGTAAAGCGTACAAAACATCAAATCCACCAACCCAAAAAAGAGTAAATACCATCAAGGGAATCAAATCAAACATTCCGTTCAATGAACAATTAAATACGAAAAAGCCTGCTAGTGGTGCAAGAGATAAAATAAAACCTAAAAAATAATGACATAAGATTGTGAATCTTTTTAGAAAAGGATAAATATAAAAGAGAATTATAGGTATTGGAGCATAATATAAAGTATCAATACATAAATAAACTGAAGGAATTAAAAATAGAAAAAAAGAAATCACAGATAAAACCATTAGAAATTTTTTTGATATCAATCCTGATGGAACCGGCCTACTGGAGGTTCTAGGATTTATCCTATCAATATCAGCATCAATAATTCTATTAAATATAAAACCGATGTTCCTTGCACCCATAGTTGCAATACAGATGAGAAAAATATCGATATAATTAACTTCTCTGGAGATAAATAAATATCCAGATATTATCAAAGGTAAAATAAATACTGTATGAGAAAAGGTTACAAGTTCAAATGCCAACCTAGTATTTTTAATGTTAAACATTAAAATATATTAACAAATTTATTAATGGTGTTATATGCATACTGAAACAATTAATAAAATAAAAAAATCTTTAGATATTGGAGATTCCTATCAAATCAAATTGGAATTATCTAATAGAAATCCAGCTGAAATAGCCAGTATAATTATTAGTTTTTCAGATGATGACATATGTAGAATTTTAAATACTCTAAACTCAGATAACATTGCAGAAATTATTCTTGAACTACCTGAAGATATAAGATCAAAAGTCCTGAAAAGACTTGATAATGATTCTATATTAAGCGCAATTGAAAATTTAGAATCTGATGATGCAGCTGACCTAATATCTGAATTGGGGGACGAAAAGAGTAAAAAAATTCTTGAGGATATGAATCCACAAGATTCTAGTGATGTTCAGTCATTACTACAGTACGATGAAGAATCTGCCGGTGGTATAATGCAAACTGAACTTGTTGAAGTAAAAGATAGTTCACTTATTAAAGACGCAATTAACTGGATAAGGTTGATTGCAGAGGACGTTCCCGACTTCTATCAAATTTATGTAACTAATGAAAATGATAAACTTGTTGGAACTGTATCACTTAAATCTTTAGTTTTAGCTAGTCCGTCCTCAGTTATCAAATCTATTATGGAACCAATTGAGATAAGCGTTGAACCCGAAATTGATCAAGAGCAGGTATCAAAAATTTTCTCCGACTATGATTTAGTTTCATTACCTGTTGTTGATAAAAATGAAAGATTAATTGGCAGAATTACATCTGATGATATCTTAGATGTTGTAAATGAAGAAGCTGAAGAAGATCTTTTTGCACTTGCAGGAATAAATGAATATAACCATCCAATTTATTCAAGTTTTATATCAAAAACAAAATCAAGGCTTCCTTGGCTTTTAATCACCCTAATCGGAGAATTAATTATTGCTTATATAATAGCAATATATTTTCAACCAACACTTGAAAAATTCATACTATTAGCCGCATTTATGCCAGCAGTAATGGCAACAGGTGGTAGTGTTGGTATTCAAACTTCTGCAATTGTTATAAGAGCACTTGGTACAGGGACTATAAACATTAGTCAAACATTAAAAGTAATTATTTCAGAATTAAAACTATCAACGCTATTAGGGGTTATTTGTGGTCTTGTAGCAGGCGTAACTGGATATTTTATTACAGGAGCCAAAGATGTTGGAATTGATTTTTTTAAAGTTATATTTTTATCTTTATCAATTGCGTCTCTAATGTCGGCTTTTTTTGGTGCTTCATTTCCTTTATTACTAGATAAAATCAAATCTGATCCAGCTAATGGCTCAGGACCCTTCGTTACTATGGCGAATGATTTATTTTCTGCAATTGCATATTTATTAATAGCATTATTTATAATGTAGATATGGCAAATAAAACTAATGCTTATATTTTATCGAAGAAAGAATCTGGTGAATCGGATTTGGTTGTAACATTCTATTCAAATACTTTTGGTAAAATCGATTTATTTGTCAAAAGTGCTCGAAAAAGTAAGAAAAGATTTCAAGGAAAGTTGGAAAATTCTAATCAATATTCGATTGAATTTGTCAAAGCAAAAAAAATTAATTCTCTTAATTCACTAACATCCATAGAACAAGCAAAAAATATCAGATTCTATGAATTTGATAAAAGTATATATATTTACAGATCTATAATTCTTGAAATGATTGATAAGTTCGAAATTGATAACCAACCTAATAGTGAAGTGTTCTCCTTAATGGATTTTTTCTATTTAAATATTAATTCGAATAATGAAATTAAAAAAATAAAGACTACCGTTAAAACAATTAATAAATATCTTAAAATTAATGGTGTACAGCCTACAATTAAAAAGTGCTATAGTTGTAAAAAAGATTTAATTAACATTAAATTTTTTGATTTAAAAAATGGTGGAAGTGTTTGTAATAAATGTAAATTAAAAAATAAACCATTTATATTGAACTTAAATAAGCCGATTAATACAAAAACCTTAAACAGAGATTTTAACTATTTAAATAATTTATTAATTATTTTGTTAAAATTTTGTGAATATCATTCTGGAAAAATCTTCAATTCTGTTAAATACTTAAGAGTAATATGAATAATGTTAAAGGATTTAGCTTTTCAGGAATCTCATGTGGGATTAAAAAGAAAGGTATTAAGGACTTAGGATTAATTTTCTCATCTAAGGAATGTTTGGCCCATGCTGTTTTTACAAAAAATAAAGTTATTGCTGCACCATTGATAGTTTCAAAAAAAATATTAAAAAAAAATAAAATAAAAGGAGTAATTGTTAATAGTGGCAATGCTAATGCATGCACAGGAAAGAAAGGAATTATATCAGCAGAAAAAATTATAAATAATGCAGCTAAAATTAAGAATTTAGAATTTAATAATTTTTTTATTTCATCTACAGGAATTATAGGTGAGCAACTTGATAGTAAAAAAATAATAAATAAAATTCCTGAATTATTTTCTAACTTAAAGCCAAATAATATAAAAGATTTTGCAAACTCCATTTTAACTACTGATAAATACATAAAAATTAAATCAGCAAAACTTAAAATTGGTAATGAAACAGGAACTATTCTTGGGATTGCTAAAGGTGCTGGGATGATTCATCCAAATATGGCTACAATGCTTTGCTATCTAGTAACAGATATAAAATTTGAAAAGAAAACCTTTATAAATTTTATAAATAATGCAACAGATAAAACTTTTAATGCAATTAGCGTTGACGGTGATACATCTACAAACGATACTGTTTTAGGACTGTCCAATGGATTCATAAATAATTCTCCAATAAAAAGTAATACAAAAATAGGTAATCAATTATATAAAGAAATTGAAAAAATCTTTTATTATTTAGCTTCAAGCATAGTAAAAGATGGAGAAGGGTCTACAAAGTTTTGCAAAGTAACAGTAAAAGGTACACAAACAATTATTGATGCAAAAAAAGTTTGTGAAAAAATCTGTACTTCTTTACTCTTTAAGACTGCATTATTTGGTTCAGATCCTAACTGGGGAAGAATAATAGCTTCTGTTGGAGCAACAGGGCTAAAATATATTGATCAATCAAAAATAGATATCAAAATAAATAAAAACAATGTTGTAAAAAAAGGTATTGGATGCAAGCTGACGAATAAGATAAATATGTCAATGAAAAAGAAACAGATAGACTTAGAAATTAATTTAAATAAAGGCAGCAAGGAGTCGACCATGTTTACAAACGACATTGGTCATGAATATATCAAAATTAATTCATTATATAGAACTTAAATTTTATCAAATATAGCTTTTAAATTATTAAAATACTTATATAAAAAATTTAAAAAAAACAAAATTAGAAGACCAATAAATATATATCTAAAATTCATAATATTAATGGGTGGATGACGGGATTTGAACCCGCGACCCTCGGAACCACAAACCGATGCTCTACCCCTGAGCTACACCCACCATCCTATACGCCACGAGGGATTCGAACCCCCGACCTACGGATTAGAAGTCCGTTGCTCTATCCAGCTGAGCTAGTGGCGCTTTTATTATTCAAATAAAAAGAATAATCAAAGTAAATTACACTAGGTTTTAAGTTTTGCAAATTTTCTAGTGACCCTCCCAAATATGATTTTAGTTTTCAATTGATATACTATTATCATATTAAATTTAGAAAGTATTAATTAATAAAGTTTAGTTATTTATTATAAAGAACTTCTTTCTTGTCAGCGAAGAAAATAGATTTAGTAATTATATAAATTAATGCAACTAAAGATATCTGCTCAACAACCATTGAGGAGAGTTTTAAGATAGCAAAATCAGCAGATATAAACCTAACAAGCCAACTAGATAAAATATCTAGCAAGCAGGCGGAAAAAGAGACTACAATAAGCCAAATCTTAACAACATTTGATAAATTACTGAAGAGCATTAAATGATTTAGGGTCATCAAAATAATACCCATAGCAAAAAGATGGAAGTGTGTCTCTTCTACAATTGACCCATAGCTTTTTGGCTGTCTAAACGTTTCAGGATTACCAAGGTAATAATTAATAATTTCTTGAATAGTGAAGCCAATTTTTGTCATAAATAAAAAATTTGTAACAATAAGGCCAATAAAGAACACCAATGAAAATAATATAATTAGTTTCAAAGCAAAATTCTTGTTTAAATCTTTTGTAATAAAAAAACGCATTTAAAAACTTACACTTAGTTATAAATCAAAGAGTATAAATTAGCAACTCTCTTGATAGCCTTTGTAGTTTCGTTATAAGAGATTGTTGAGTTTGCAACCCTAATAATCTCATTATACTTAGGCATTTGAGCGGGGAGAGTTTTATTGTAAAACTGTTTGAACCAACTGCCTGACATTATGTATTCTTCAGGTTCATAAAAAGCTATTACTTCAGAGGACTTCATCCTTCCACCGTTATCAAAAACAATGAACAATGTTTGAGTTCTTGTTCTAAGTTTATGAGTAATGACAAAAGCAGTAAATTTCCTGTTCGATCCACTAGCAGCTTCATAATAAGTAAATACTCTACTTTGAAATCTAGATTCAGCTTTCTCAGTTAAATCTTTAGCTAATTTTTTTGTTAAATAAACTTTTTCTTTTTTAATATCTAA
>TARA_B100000674_G_scaffold459672_1_pt1 | contig 12773 bp, 3 predicted proteins | sample TARA_B100000674 | Tara Oceans TARA_B100000674 (sample SAMEA2622759) | marine metagenome | biome: marine biome (ENVO:00000447); feature: surface water layer (ENVO:00002042); material: "saline water (ENVO:00002010), including plankton (ENVO:xxxxxxxx)" | depth 5 m
AGCTATCACTTCAAATAAGCACCGATTCTAATTTTTTAACACCGACGACAATTGTAACAGCATCATTTAAAGAAGGGATATATGACTTTTACAATGCTATTGATGACAATCCAATAAAAGAACCTCGAGGAAAAAAATATAGTTTAACGCTTAAAGATTTTCCCAATATGGGTGGTTCATATTATTTTAGGTTTGTACAAGACACATATGCATCAAACGAAGCAAATTGGGCAATTAGATCAATTGATATAGAATATTATGATGGTCAAGTTAATTACCCGTTATTGGTAGATTCAAATAACGATCCTGTTGGAATAGCCATAAGAAAAAGATCAATTGCATCCCAAAACATGATGTCAAATCTATCAGGTTCTGGTCGGTTAGTCCAGGGAATATCTGATGTAATAATGCCTTATGCAGAAAAAACAGAAAATATTTCTGCTTTTAATGATAAAAATGCTAACGAAGAAAAAGAAAATATTTTCTTTCAAGGTGGAACACCCGCGTCAGTCCTTCCCGGCCTTGATTTTCCAACGTCCGGTAAAACAAAATTTATAATTGATTTAAGCCCAAGCGAAGAAACAACTGTAGGTATGACCAATCCACTAGCAGTAACTGAAGCAAATGCTAGCACTGATACTTCAAAAAAAGGTTCTCAGTTAATGGTATACTGGAATAATATTTTAAAAAAATGGGAAAAAAGAGGCCAGCCGCTTCGTGGTTTTAATTCACCTACGCCTACATTGGCAAATTATGCAACAATATTAACAGGAGCCTGCGTAGGCTTTTCTGGTGTAACATTGTTAGGGACAGCATCAGTTGCCGCCGGCGATGACTTTTCATTTTTATCGAAAGATCAAATTTCTTTAAGCAATAAACAAATTGATCAATATAATTTTCCGTACGGTGAACAATATTACGCTACAAGTAGTCAATTTATTAAAGCAAAAGATTTAGGAATAACAAAGCCTTTTTTACTTGAAAAAATTTCACTTGAATCTCAAATTAAGCTTGAATCACCTGGCTCAAATAATCATACCTTTTCATATGTATACTCTCATCCTAAGTTTTTGCGCGGAGATTCTACAAAGTCGCAATTAGGATCAATGTTTAGGTTAAAAGTTATTACTCCTACGTTTTTTCTATTAAGGCAATTTAATGATAACTATACAAAAACTTCATTTATTCAATCTGGTTCTAGTGTAAAACATTCTTATACAATCAATTTACCAACGCAATCGTTTTTAAATGAAGGAGACAGTAGTACTGTTTATGTTGACAAAAATAGAGAAATAATAACGTTTGCTCAAAATGCTTTTTTTGTAACAGGAACTCTTGGTCCCGGAGCCTCCGGTGAATCTAGCGATGTAGTTACTAAATTACCTGATGACTTCGTAGCTGCTGGTTTGTTATACGATAATATTACAACTGTCAATGTCAGCGACATGAGAGAAGACTTAAGCCTTACACAAAGCGTAATAATTAATTCAAGCGTAAAAAATACATCTAAATATCCATTAACCTATTCAACAAGATATTACGAGCAAGCAGTGTCAGGTATAACACAATTACTTTTTGGTAAAGATAGTTCTTCGAGAAATGATGCCAGTGTTAAATCAAGTCGTGCTATTACTAATGGTTTTTCGGCAACAGAACCTGGAGAGTCTATTATCGTGCCAGGAGAAAAATCTACTGTTCCTAAACAATTTATAACCGGACCAAAATCAGAGACTCTATTACTTAGTTCGCCTTATCTTATACTACCTGAAGATGAATTAATTTTAGGTTGGCAATATCCTTTCCCGAATCAAGGGGCAGATTTTGGAAAAGGAGTAGATCCAGGAACTGATTCTGTTGCTTTTAATTCAATGACACTTTTTGGAAGATCTAAGCTTTATCTTTACGGTTCTCAAATTGCGCTAAATCAAGAATTCCACGAAACTACAAATCAAAATTTAACAACTTGCGCTGTTTATGAGCACATTATAGGTAACGAAAAAGTAATTGATCAATGGCAAATGGCATATCGTGGTGAATTAACAGGTAGTAATTATGGCCTAGGTATAGTCAATGCTTTAGGCTTATTTGATGACAACACAAATACAAACATATTTGCTAATGCACTTTTACAAAGATCATATGTTTATGCAAACTCTAGTCAGCGAAAAAGCACAAGCTATAGAATAAGTGATTTTGAAAAATTAGCTGGTCAAGATGAAAATGGTTATGCCAATGCAGCAAAAAGAATTTCTTTGCCTATTTTTTCGGCTTTTGGAGGAAGAGCCTCTCTTTTTAACACGTTAAGACCTTTTTATGGCTCAGATTCAGCCGCAGACAGTACTGTGGACCAGATATATCCTTATCGAGTAGCAACTGCGACTAATGCAATAAACTTAAAAGACCAGTTTAGGATATTTATTGACTCTGATCAAAAATTTATCGGTGACTTTTATGATGATTCATCATACGGTGTTCACATCGGGCCTTTACCACCAGCCGAAGCAGCCGGCACAGGATATGCCGGCTTTTCAAGTATTCAAATTCAAAGGCTTTTTCATGATCATTATCCAAAATATTATTTTGATACAAAAAAATTTGGACAATATGCAAATATAATCCGCCAGGGGTTAGATGGGAATATGACATTTAAAGCTGCTAGCGGAATATATTCAGAATTTTCTTTTGGTGAAATTCTAGAGTTAGCACGCCCAGCTGTTCAAACAAGATTTGTAGAAATAAAAGTAGACGAATTAGGTGTAAAATCATATGAAAATCGATCTATTAGTTCATTTATGGAATCTTTTCATTTTCAAAGTTCTAATATCAATACAGCAATGACTAGCTCAATACCATTTATTGATGATGATATACCAAGAAATCGTACATATTTATCTGAGGAAACGTTTGTTGATACAACTAGTTAGTTTTAATTTTTTTTAAAGAGAATAAATAATAATATGGCAGGAATATTAAATAAAAAAACAAGATTTATTGACTTGGTTGTTACACAAGAAGGTAAAAGGCAAATAGCATCCGGATTGCTACGCGCAGAATTTGCATCTGCTAATGACTCTCAAGCAGATTATCAAGTATCTGATAAATATGAAGATGCTGTTAAGAAAATATACTTTGAAGTCATGGAGAGGCCAGAAAATTCAATTACATTAGAAGTCGATGACAGCGGAAAATTACTTCAATTTGACATGTCACCCACGGGTAGTATTGTAGGTAATAAAATATTTCAACAAGGTACATTTGGTGAAACACAAGAAGATGTTAAGTTAATTAAGTTGGCTACCGGATCACAATTTGCTAGTTTATTCAATGGCTTATCTAAAAACGTTATTAACAATTTTAGCAAAAACTATTTTGTAGGCAGTAAAGATTCGATAAATTTTAACAATACTTTTGAAATATCACGAGAAAATGCTATATTCACCATAGTAGACACAGTCCCTTTTAGGAATGGCCCAAGATCGAAAACAATAAATGTAAACGATGCAGATCCATTTTTTCTTGATAAAAAATTAACACACTTACCTAATTTTAGTTTTTTGCCTCCTGTTAATGAAGACGGGTCTCCTTATGGAGTTTATGAAGATTTTAGAAGTACAAAAAATTTAAATTGGGAAGACATTCAAGAAGAACTTGGAAAAAAACCGTTTAAAGATCAATCACTTGATCTTGCCAGATTTGCAGCTGCACATTTTGAATCAAGAGGTATAGGTGGGGCAACATTAAGCGAAAATACAGAAGGTGATGAAAACATAATAGCGTCAGAAGAACCTATTAAAAAACCTTTTCAGGTTATAAACTTTACAAAAACATCTCAAAGTAATAATTTATTAATACAAATCTTTGAAAATTTTAATGACAATATTAAAAAATTAGATATAATAGATGGCGGAGTATTTTCTGTACTGGATGATGCAAATGGTAATTTTGAAAAACAAATTTTTTACGTAGGAAAAGTTTATTTTGATGATTTTAATACTCCTACATTTATCAATCTATTCACATTAGTCTTTGAGTAAATAATGTATGCAATTAAAAAAATAGAAAATGTTTCAAATGTTGTTTTAGACTTTAAAGTATCAGGTATTATTAAGACAGATAAAATAGAAGATGTAAATACGGGTGTCAAAGAGATAGAGCATACATTATTATCTGAAATCAATATTGATAAAAAAAGTTTAATTTTAAAAAATATTAAAAAAGCAGAATTGTACATATGTAAGTTGTCAGCTGATGAAATTTCTCAAAGGGCACCTCAAAATGCATCGTCAGAAAGCAATAATCAATTCAATGAATCAGTCATTAATAGTAATTTATACAGGCTTAATAAATTAAAAACGCACTTTGGCATGAGTGATATATCTAAAGAAGACTTTTTATTTTTAGATGAAGTTGACTTAAGCTTGAATTTAAATAAATCTACAATAAACAAAGTAAAATCAAGAAGAATATCAGATGCTGATGCTTTCGGTACAATTGAAAAATATAAAATTGTTGACAATAATTCAAATAAAATAACTGACAATGCCGAAACTAAACTTAAAAAAAATTATTTTAAATATATTGATAATATAAATAGGGAAAACAATATACAAAATTACAATTATCAACATGTCATTAAAAATCTTAAGGTAGCTGGTATTGACGTATTAGGGAATAATACGTCCGGACTAGGCAAATACATTGAACAAGAAAAGAATGCTGCATCATTTCAACAAAATATATCTGGTAATTTTAATAAAATATTTTATAAAAGCAACAGGCATCAAACTTATAATAATTTATTAAATAAAATTAAAAGCGATCATTTAAATGCTTCGCAAGAATATTTTGAAGATACCAACCAAAAAAAATTATCAATTGTTAAAGAAGTTAATCGATACGAAAATGTTAAAAAACAATTTACTTTTAATAATACAATTTTAGACGGAAGTGCTGCATCTTTATTTCTTGTTTTGTATGATAGTAAAGGAATTAAATCTGAAGTGTCGATTATTGACTTTGATATAAATTCTCTTGTTAGCAGTTTTAAATATCCGGATTTTGATTATGAATTTAGTGTATCAAAGCAAGATGGTCGCAAAATTATAGGGAATATATACAACAATGAAAACATACAAAGAAATTATGTGATCACGTATCAAACGTTAGGGGAAAATAATTTAAACATATACAATAAATCTGTGATAAATAATGAACTTAGTAACAAAAAAATAATATCAGTTCCAGCTAAATCATCTAAATATTTTACTTTAATTAGTAATTGCAAAAACAAAAATTATTTATTTTATGCCAGGCTTCAGTATGGCGGAAAAATTTATGGAAATGTTAAATATGCAAGATGCAATAAAAACAAGTCGAATACAATGCCAAGATCATCTTTTATTGACTTTCATTGTCAAAATATTATTAATGGAATTGAAGTAAAAATTAGAAAAAATATTTATGACAATGACGTTGCTAGCTTTATAGTACATAAAAGAAATTTAACAAAAAAACAAAAAAACTTTCAAATGATAGGTAGAGTAATTTCTAACTCAAGTAATAATTTTACGTATTTAGATTTTGACTTAGAAGATAAAAATGTTTATGAATATAAAGTTTCTAAAATCAATCTAAAAGGTTTGTCACAAATGAGTTCAAATTCTTTTATAGAAAAATATTGTTTAAATAAAAATCTAGGAACTTTAAAAGTCAATGTTTCAAAGACCAGTGAAACAATTTCTCAAACAGATTTTAGTTTAAATATTGATTTTATAAAAAAAGAAAATGAAAATGACAAATTAATTAAGGCGCTGACAGGTAACTTTTTTAGTCTTTTTGAAAATGTTTTAACAGAAATTAATCAAGACTCAGGCATAATAATAGATGCAGTTATTACTGCATACGATCATGTTTTAGGAGAAACATTAAATATTGATATCGTTACTTTAATTGACAATAAGGCATCTGTTAACTTTTCTTTGCCACAATCAATATATACAATAAAAGTATCAACAAGAATAGAACTGCCTGCCAATTTATTAGAAGCAATAGGGAGTGCACAGCAAACTGGAATAATAAACAATGATACTTTTTTAGACAAAGAAACAGGAAATACATTTTATTCTTATCAAAATACTTTAAGTATTTCTAATGACATGAAAAACATAAAACCTAGCCAAGCACAAGTCAATTTAGTTAAATCAACACTGCAAAAAGAATCTAATCAAAAAAAGGAAAAGAATTTTTTTAACTATTTTGAAGCATTTTTTTCTATTGAGGGATATTATAATTTAGACTATATGATTATGTCTTACGTTGAAAACAATTACACACCTGTAATATACGGTTTAGGTTATGTCCCACGCGTCAATCAGGAACAACAAACATTAAGTTCTATTTCAAATTATAGTTTTTTGTATAAAATACCTGCAATGAAAGGAAATGTTGCTTTTCTTGCACAACCAGTTTTTATTGATGGCAGCCTAGGCACACCTTTTGTAATAGGTAATTTTTTAAGAGAGTAATTAATGGCAATTAAAACAAAAATTAATTTTGCATCTTCCCAGCCAAAAGAGGCATTTAGCGAATCGTCAGATAGTCTAGAAAAATCTATCACGGTTAACTTAGAGGAGTTTGTACAAGTAAGTTCAGAATTTTTAGAAACCACTATAAGATCAGACGCTGCTTTAAGATCTATTCTTAATGCACGATCTGCACCTAAAACAGCATTAGAGAAAAAATTAGGCGATCTTGGTGTTGGAACTAGGCCAGTAATATTAGGATCAAACGAATTAATTCCGCTTAAAGCAAATTCTGACTCAACAAATGATGTAATTGATAATGTAAATATTAATTTTGGAGAAGACAATATTGTTAGTGTTACAAATATTGTTAGGTTAATAGAATTACAAGATATATTAAACAAAATAATTAATAAGTTAGGTTCTGACATTATTATTGAAAGTGCCTTTGACGAGACAAGAGGGTTCAAGGCAGCTTATCAAAATGCTGATTCTGCGTCTCAATTATCAATGAAAGAAAGCATAATTACACTTTACAACAGTATGAAAAATACTGTTTTTACAAATCAATCGTTATATTTTTTGACAACATTGTCTAAGATTGAAGCAATTAATAAATTAATTAATGAAAATAATCACCTTGAAATGGCAGATCCTTTAGACAGAAATTTTGTAGATTTACTAGCTAATATGGCAATTAATGATGTCTATATTAATTCAATTAAAAATTTTTATCTTTTGTTATTTGTGTCAAATCAAAGCTTTACAAACATGATTGATATTTTGCAAGTGCCTGCATTTTATAATGAAAACTTAAATAGCATGTCAGAACTTTTTAAAAATAATCATATAACTGTACCGACGTCAATCTCGGATTTGCAAAAACATTTTCTAGGAAAAGATTTTAAACCTTTATCATCTACTAATAGATTTAGCAACATGTCTAATTTTTTAAATTTAACGGCACGTCTAATTAATTTTTCTAACTTTTTAGAAACTAAAAAAGTTACTAAAAATCAAAAAGCGTCTGGTGATCAATTATCGTATAATATTGTTCATATTGGGTCAAAATTAGACTTATATAAATCTTTTCATTTATTAAAGCAAATTAACTTAGCCAGTTTAATAAGTCCTAGCTTAAGAGAAGAAAGCAATTCTAGCAAACCTGAATTAAAAGGTGCTGACATTGAAAGAATATTTAATCAGCTGGAATCAGGAAGTCGCATGGAACAGATATCAGAAATTCTTTCTGCCATCTGTTTTGACCATGTAATTGGTGCAAACGCAACTATAAATACAGAATTAAATACAGATTTTTTAAATTATATTGCAAACAACATAATATTTTTTCCTCCGGAAAAAATTCTTTCTGGGGAAGCTTCTGTTAGTTTTTTTGCTGATGATTTAAAAAATCAAAATCAAGAAGGCACTCTTTTTTCCTTAATGTTTGGTGAAAAATCTAATCAAGAAATGACAACAATTCCTCATGAATATAAAAATGCGCTATTGTTAGACATATATTCAGATAATGTAACCGCAGATAGTTATAATTATTTTGTTTTGTCTGCAATAGGTAAACAAGATTATAATTTAACAGAGCTAGAGTCCTTCTTAAACAATCAAAAAATAGAAATTGAAAACATAATTAAGAAATTTATTGATTATACTTCTATTGGTTTTGATGAAAAAGGTAGAAATCCTAACGAAAACTTTTCTTTTTCATTGGCTAATTTAAACCCAATGTCTTTTTTAAATTTTTATTTGCAAACTTTTGCAACTGATATTAGAGATGGTTTGCAAAGCATAACAGGGGATTGGGAAGAAGGACACAGGATTGTTCCGCACTTTGCAATGGCAGCTCATGCTGCCAATAATACAGACACCGCTGTAAAAAGTTTTAAATGTGCTTTCTTAGGGGCGTTAATGGATGTCAAAAATAGCTCAAGTTATCTTTTTGAACAAGGCGATAGTGCATTTTCTGAATATTATAACAATAAAGACACAGAAGGTAGCCTAGACCCTACAAAGTCATTGTATAATGGCATAGTAGGTGTATTAAGAGAACAAATATATCGAGATAGCAATGAATTAATTCGTGGTTTCTGGGCCAACGGTTTTGACATGAACGATCAGGCAAATATAAGATATGGTTTTCGATACGATGAAGAGTTCACAGGAATTTCTGACAGAGGAGATCTTATTAGCGGTTGGAAGCCAACGACAGATACATACCAAAGCGGGTTCTTTGAATCAGAGGAAATACCGAATTATGATAGTTTTTTTAACCAAGCTTATCTTGAAGAGCAGTGTTTAAACAGCATAACAGAACCGCAATTTGAAAATGGTCAAGAAAGATTTTGCAGATATGTTGATTATTATGGTGAGTTTATTGGTTCGATGAACGCAGATCCAGCCTTAATGAATTATTTAGATGATATATTTACTGATAGACCTAAGTTTGGTGACAATGGAAGAAGCATCGATGCTAACAACATAAATGAAAACAAAACAGCTGAATCAACTTCCGAACAAGCACAAAATACACCTGAACAGGTTTCTATTAGTGATATTGAGTCAGAAATAATTGGTGATGTACCCGGAGTACAGTTAACAAAAAAAGGTAAATTACATTCTGCCTTATTGATTAACAAAGCTCTTTTAAACAATTCTTCATATCAAAACAATAAAATGAGTTATCCTGACATTAATAATTTAGGAGATGATGAACTTAAAAAACTTGTTAAGCGAGGATATTTTATGCCAACAGGCGCTTTTAGAAACGGCTTAGGTTTTAAAGCATCTGCATCTGCATCTGATACAGCTTCGGGTGGTCCTTTAGGGACAACTACTTTGCATTTATCTTTAATATTTCATTTGATGATATTGGAGGTGATAAGAAAAACTCAATCAATAGGCTTGGGTATTCACGATCGTCGATATGCAACAGGTCCTGCAATTCACTATAGTGTTCACCAAATTATAGGGCTAATGAATGCATTTCAAGGAAGAACTTCTTTATTGACACAAGAAAAATATTATGAAATATACGGAAGTAGAATTTCACCTCAAGAAGCATATATATACAATGAAATATCTAATGACGCTAATTATATGACATATAGAAATGCATTTATACGTACTAAAAACATGTTGCATTCGATTAAATTTTCAATTATATCTAAAAGCAAAGAAATGATTAAAATACTTTATGCTTTTCAGAATCAAATTCAAAAAGGAATAAACCTGTTAGACGATTTAAGAGCTAAAATCAACAGTGCCAACAATCTTATATTAAGAGATATTGCAATTACGATATCAAATAATAATAATTCTTTAACATTGGATAGCTTTGTAAATGCATCTAGTTTAAATTATGCGCTACAATCCTATAATGAAAAATTTAGTATAAGCGTTGATAATTTTCCTTTGCCTACTGGCAATATATTGTCTGCACAAAATAATGATTTAAAAATCATGTATAAGATTTTGACTTCTCCCGGTTACGGTTTTTTATCATCTGAAAATTTTGGAAGTAAAAGAATTTTTCACGTAGGTATATCACAATTAGCATTAAATGACCTATACAGGCAACTAGGGGAAAAAAGTAATTTAATATGTTTAATCGTTGAAAGGAAAAATAATATTAATTTAAATGAAAAAACAATTCCTAAATATTTTCTATTTGACATATCTAAATTTATTTCACCTACATATCAAATAGAAAACCCAGTCTCTGGAATAGAGCATCAAATATCTAGCCATATAGGCAATTTTTTACCTAGTTCAAACTTTGAAAGTTTAATTAACAGTATTGAATTTTTAGAACTTAATGATTCAGTTTTGACAAGTAAAGGTACAGGAAAGTCATCGTTAATTAGTAACGCAAGCTTAGGATTAATACAAGATAATTATGATGCACCTACAAAAGAAAAACTTTCAAAAGAATTGCAAATTAATCATATCTTTGACTACTATTTAAAATTATATACTAAAGCAACAACCGAATTAGATTTTAAAGAAGTAAATTTTGCAATTAATGACACTGTAAATTATGAAAATACTATAGATGATTTTCCACAAGCAGTAGATTTTTATATTAAAACAGTCAATAATATAAAAAATAGAATTGATAGCAGTTTATCTGTTGATGAAAATACAATTAAACAAAGCGAAAGAGCAAAAAAAATTATAAGAACAGCTGGCATATTTAATTCTAATGCTAGAGCAGAAAATAGTTTTTTAAATACAGGAGTATTTTCCAGGGTTTTTTCTTTTTTAATAAACGATGGTGATTTTATCAAATATAGTAATTTAAATGATCAAAGTATAGATGATTATAATTTTGGTGCAAAATTAACTAATAGTACAGAATTAACAACAGTTGAAGATGCGTCAATTTATAGCTTTACAATTAAAGCTGCATTGTTAAAGAGGTGGTAGTATGGCAGGAAAAGAAATTTCTCCAAGCGACATGACAAGAAACTTGTCAAGAGAAGAACTTTATTCAAGTGAAGTAAGAGGTTACACTAGTACACAAGGAGAAAGCAATCAAATATCAACTGAAGCAGGTATCGAAACTGTTGTTTTTGGTGAAACATTAAAGCACAAATCAAAAATATCAGATCCTATTTTTATATATAAATTGCCAAATGTAAGGCAACCTAACATAGATTTTATTTATAATTTTTTTGTCAAAGATGAAAGAAAAATTAAAAACAATGACAATGAAGCACAGATTGTTATTGAATCAAACAATAGCGATAATTTTGATTTAGACTATTTATTTTCTAAAGCAAGAAATAAAAGTAATCCTAGGCAAATAAATATAAGCTTTAAAAAACCTACGTTAATCAATTCTGAACCTTTGACAAATATAGAAAAAACAGCCGTTATAAATGCCGATCCTGGTGATATAATAACAGAATCTTCTGAGGGTAATTCAAAAAATATATTTTTTGGTTTAGAACTGACAGATAGAGGTACTGAACAGAGAGTAATTGAAAAGCTTAAACAATCTTCGCTAATAGTTTTAAATGAGTCACTAAATGATCAGTCATATACAGATCTAGCAGAATCAACGCATGAATTAATCGATTCACCTTCTGGTATGTCAGGCGCCGCGAAAAAAACATTTTTTGAAAATATTAATGCTTTAAGAAGTAAAGGTTTTGCTTTGTCTACGGGAGAGAACGAAGAAACTTTAACAACAGATCCAATATCATATGAAAATTTTTCTATTAAACTAAATAAAATATTTACAAAAAATACGCTAAGATACGCAATTACTAGCAATACAGGTTTGTTTGAAGAAGAACTAACAGCTGTTGAAAAATATATTAAAAACTTCAAAGAAAATGCTTTAAACAATATAAAATTATCAGGCGGTGTAGACTCAATATCTGAAAGAGATCAGGCGGTTGTTGCAACACCTATTTCTATTAATGCTTCATCAGAATATTCTGACGAAGAAGCAGACCAAACAAAAATTAAGTTGGCAGGATATTTAATTGAAAAAGTTGAACAGCTACCAGATGAAACGTTAATAAGCAGAAGATCAATTTTTATCAATAATCCTGAACAAACAGGCTATGTTGATAGTAATGTAAGATATGGTGGAAAATATTTATACAAAATTAGAGCAGTTTACTTATTTGAAACAGAAACTGTTTTAATTAACCCAAATGACCCAACAGGCAATACAGATCAAGCTGTTATGGCAAAATTTCTAGTAGCATCATCAGGTATTGAAGTTGAAAAATTTTGCTCTGAAAATATTCCTCCTAAACCTCCTTCCGGCATACGGTGTCGATTTGATTTTAAGATTAAAAAGCCTGTCATTAGTTGGCAATTTCCTATTAATAAACAAAGAGACATTAAAAGATTTCAAATATTTAAAAGGAATAGTAGCAACTTACCTTTCACATTAATCGCAGAATATAACTTTGATAATTCAGAAACGCCAACAGCTGTTAAAGAGATCGCACAAAGTAAAAATTTATATAATTTAGAGCCTAAGGTACCAAAACTTTTTCATATCGATACAACTTTTAACATACAACAAAGCCCAATTTATGCAATTGCTTCTGTTGATGCTCATGGTTTGACGTCAAATCTAAGTACACAAATTCAAGTAAAATATAATAAGTATGAAAATAGATTGCATAAAAAGCTATTTAGTCGTGAAGGTGCACCAAAACAGTATCCTAATATTTACATTAATCAAGATACATTTCTTGACAATATTAAGACAAG
>TARA_B100000674_G_scaffold463902_1_pt1 | contig 12745 bp, 13 predicted proteins | sample TARA_B100000674 | Tara Oceans TARA_B100000674 (sample SAMEA2622759) | marine metagenome | biome: marine biome (ENVO:00000447); feature: surface water layer (ENVO:00002042); material: "saline water (ENVO:00002010), including plankton (ENVO:xxxxxxxx)" | depth 5 m
GTGGACGATGGCGCCACCCTCGTTGACGAATCCCTCCCACTGGGATTTCTCCTCCTTGGGGACCTCCTCCTTTTTGATTCTGGCCATTTCCTCGGGCTTTTCCCTCGAAACGAAGAGTATTCCGTGCATCAGAAATCCATGACCTGGAAAGGTGCAGACGTAAGGGTACTTGCCCTCCTGGTCCGGAGCCCGGAAGCGCGCCATGGCCTTCTTTCCCGGGAGAACTACCGGGGTCGAGGCAAGAACCTTGTCCGATTGCGGCACGTAATCAAGCCCGGGGCCATCGGCGCCCAGGGCGATCGCGGCCTCGACTATCTCGAGACGGGTACCAGGCTTGACCAGGACGAAGTTGTGCATCATCTCATCAACGTTGTCGAAAGTCAGTTCGACCTGCTCGCCCGGCTGGACGTGAAGAGCTTTCGGGTCAAACTGTAGCCCGGGCTTCACCCCAAGGGTAATCTGCCTCGCTACGACCACATTGAGGAACAAAAAGGAAACCCCAAAGGCAGTGAGAAGAAATTTTCGTTGTCTTAAAAGTAAAGTCACAAGCGGTGATTTTGATGATTCGTTATCAAAAGACAAACTAGATTAGTTCCATTCAGATAAAAATCCACGGGTGCGCCAAACGAACAAAGAATAGTCTACCATGCCTCAGGACGTCCGCTTATCAGACGGCAAAAAAATGGTAAAGACGCTCCCTTTGCCGACCGTACTCTTGAAGGTCAGCCTGCCGCCATGCTCGCCAACAATCATGGAATGGGCGAGAGCAAGCCCCTGTCCGGTCCCTTCACCGACCTTCTTGGTGGTGAAGAAGGGCTCGAAGACGCGTCCTCTGATCGAATCGGGAATCCCGCAACCGTTGTCACTGACCTCGACGCAAACACCGTCCTCGGCGGCGAGGGAGCGGACCGAGATCTTGCCCGTGGTTTCCCCCAATTCAGCCTTGAGGATAGCCTCATAAGCATTAGCCAGGAGGCTCAAAACGGCATGACTGACCTCGCTAAGGGCGCAGGTAATCTCGGGCAAGCCCTCGCTCAGGGATGCCCTTACCTCGACTCGTTCCCTGTCTATGTGCGACTTGGACAACACGAGCGCATTGCGAATGGCCTGGTTCAGATCTCCGGGCTTCATGGCCCGGTTCGTTCCCTTGTTCGAAAATCTTCTCATGGTTGCGACCACGTTTCCGATCCGGTTCACGCCTACGATGGAGTTTTTGACGGCAACTGGGAGGTTTTCCTTGATGAAGTCGGGAAGATAAACGCTTGAGGGGCCCTTGAGAAGCTCATCGAGGGATTCCTCGATGAACTTGAGATGATCGCCTACGAATTGGGCGGGGGAATTGATTTCATGGGCGAGACCGGCCGCCAGTCGCTCCAAAGCCTCCATTTTCTCGGCATTGGCATCTGCGGGCTTGGCTCCGTCATTGGATTCGGCCGATGCCTCCAGGGCAGGGGAGGAACCGGACATCCAGCTTGAGGCGACGTAATTCTTGGGCGGAGGAAAGGCTTCCTCGTTTTCCTCGCTCATCACGGAGCGACGTAACTAGGTGAAGGCCCGGACATATCCGATAAAGACTGCCTTTATTACCTGTTTTGTCAATAATCCGAGTTCTAAATGGAGAAGTCCTCCGGATCTTCCTCCGCCGTCGCCGGATTGGAAACCGGGAGAAGGACGTGAAAGGTCGTACCCTCTCCCTCGACCGTGTCGAAGAAGATTTTTCCCCGGTGCCGCTCGACTACGAGGTTATAGGAAATGGCCAAGCCCTGTCCGGTTCCCACGCCCATTTCCTTGGTCGTGAAAAAGGGCTCGAATACCCTCTCGGCTGCATCTTCGGGAATGCCTCCGCCATCGTCGGCCACCGAAACCCTTACCTGCTCTTCATCTTCCATCGTGGTGCTCACCCTGATTTTCCCGATCTCGTTCTTCTTGAAACCGGAAATGGCATGGGATGCATTCAAGATCAAATTGAGGACGACCTGACTTATTTCGCTCACGCGGCAGGGAACGAGAGGCAAGCCATCGTCCAGTTCAGTTTCCATGGCGGCAGACTTCTTCCACTCGTTTCGGCTGATGGAAATGCAGTCCTTAATGATCAAGTTAAGCTCCGTTGGCGTGAGCGAGGACCGCATGTCCTTGTAGGAGAAGCGCTTCATTGCGGAAATGATCTCCGTAATCTGATCGAGTCCCTTCTGGATGCTGTTTAAGGCTGTGGGAACGTTCTTTTCCATGAAGGAAGCATCCTGGAACTCGATCTTGGAAAAAACCTCTTTCTCAAAAGATTCCTCGACGAAGCTCTTTAGGAAACTCAGGTGATCGCCCGCAAACTGGGCCGGGGTGCGGATTTCGTGTGCAATGCCGGATGCCATCTGGCCCACCGCTTCCATTTTTTGGGCATGCTGCAGGTCGGCTTCCAGTTTTCTTCGGTTTTCCATTTCATCCTGAAGCCTTTCGGTGCGGTCAGCGAGCTGCTTGGTCCTCTCGTCCACCGCTTCCTCCAGCTTGTGCACGAGTTGCCAAAGCCTCGAGGACAAGGTCTCGATTTCCTTGGGACCGGTCTCCTTTCGGAAAAGGCTCTTCACCCGGGAACGTCGCGAAGAGCCCGCAGGCACCTCCTTGAAGGAGCTTTCGGTGAAGGATTTCCTTTCACTCAATGCCTCATCCGCCGCCTTGGCCATCCTGCTCACGGGGATGAGAAAGCTCTTGTGAATGAGGTAGCCAAGGGCAAGCATGACCAGCAAATACGCGACGGAGGCAATCCCGATGAGGGAAAAGGAGTCCTTGCGGGTTTCGACGATTCGTGCCTTCGCCGCCTCCATCTTTTCCTTTTCCTCAATAATGAATTGCTCGACCCAACTATCGAGTTTTTCCACTGCCTGGACGAAACTGGCCGAGGAACGACCGATATCGGGCTGGGGGAACAGTTCGCTGTTCTCGGCAACCGCAAGGGAGCCCAATTTGACCGAGGTCCGATTGAAATCCTCGAAGGCCTTCTCAACCTCACGGACGATCTCATCGGGTGCACTCTCGGTTTTACGGAGGAGCTTGATGCTGTTGCCGAGCTCCTGCAGCATATTTTCGACGAATTGAAAGAGGACGGACTGCTCGTCGGCAAAGAAATCCATGGCCATGACGACGTCCCTGCTTTCCCGGGATACCTTCATAGCCTGCCTCCATAGGGGGGACGCCTTGCCGCTCGACTCGACCAGGACGCTGAAGTCTTCGTCCGCGAGACTTGCCTTTCTCATTTGCCTCCAGGAAACGTACAGCAACGCAAATGCACCAAGCAACGACACCAGCGTCATGAAAAGCAGGTAATGCTTGATCTTCATCGCGACCGAGGCTTAGGGCGGTCTATCCGCGAATGAACATGGCTGCGATCGGCTATTTTTTCTTCTTCCTGACCAGGACTTGAACGGCTTGCGGGAAAGGATTGTCCTCGTAGGTCGCATAATAATTGTGAAGAATGCGAAGAAAATGCTCCTCCACTATGGTGCCCTTGGGGGCGATCAAGGTCTCGTCTGGCAAGCGCAGGTCCTGGTTGATCTCCATACCTTTGGTTAACTGCTTCGGGTCTACCATGTCGATGAAATCGTCTTCGACCGAGATGTTGTAGGACTTAGTGAAGGCGGAAATGATTCCGGGCAGATACTTTTCCTCCTCAGAGGCCAGAAGCTCCCGGATCTTCGCATTGGACCTTCCTTCGGATGCATAATGGTCGTAATCCCTGGCAAATCTGAGGATTGAGGCCAGTTTGCGAATGCCCGTCTTGTCGATGACGAGCGGGTTGTAGTCAGAGTCGATCGATTTTATGATCTCCGGGATGTCGGCCAACCGTGGGATTCCGCCCAGGATTCCACTGATGAAGGACGGGAAGCCATCCATGATTTCCCTTACCTCGCCGGGAAGGGCATTTTGCTTGTAGACGTCCTCCTGGATATTGTCGGGCAACCCGACGTGACCGAGGTATGAGAAAGTAGCGGCCAACTCGAGCCTCCAGGGATCGTCCACGTCGAGCAATTCGGCCAAATTGAAGGCAACCTCCTTGACCCTCTGAGCTCGGCCGAAGAAAAGCGGCTTCGACGCTGCCAGGATCGAGGTCATAGCCCGGACGGCCCCGTTGAGGGTTTGCTCAAGCATATCCTTTTCGGCCCGGATCAACTCGTATTGACGAAGAGCCGCATTGATGTGCTCCTTCATACTGTCCGGCTGACAAGGCTTGCCCAGCAAACGGAATATTTGACCATGGTGGACGGTCTCGGATACGTTCTCGAAGTTCGCCGCGCCCGTCAGCAGCATGGTGACCACTTCCTTGTCCTGCTCACGGATTTTTTGCAGAAATTCCGCCCCCGTCATGACGGGCATCTGAAAGTCGGAAACAACCACTGCAAAGGGTCCTTGGTCCTTGAATATATCGAGGGCCTCGGTTACGGAAGCGGATACGGTAACTTCGAAACTCCGTCCCAAGGTAAGCTCAAAACCGCTCAAGATAGTGTCTTCATCGTCAACGAAGAGTATCTTCTTGGAAAAGCTCATGGTTATGCGGGTAGGGGGATTTTGGGAGAGAGGGCTGGATGATTTAATCCTTAAAACCAAGAATCCGTCAACTACTATAATCCTGATTGCAGATGGGCTTAAAACCAGAGAACGACCAAGGATGCGCCGTTGGTTCGGATGCCAAGCTCATCCACTCCAGCCCCAAGAAAACTCAGGCGGGTGGAGCCACCTTGACCAGCTCCATCAGATCCGAAATTCTAATCCGCCTGCGCTTGCTGTCTGGCAAAGTGTAGGTGGGCAGAATTTTCGAGTGAATCATCTTTGCAACGGGACGGTTCGTCTTGTACCCGAGAAAGCGGGCCGCCTCCGAGACGGAAACAAGCCTTCCATGAGGAATATCCGTATTCATGGTGATGTCGCGTAAAGAGGGTTACTCGTACTTGCGCGGTCTTCCACGGCCCCGACTCACAACGGTTCCGCACAGCCTCATGTTTTCCGCCTTCTCCTTAAGGGCGAAAACTTCGCTCAACAAGACCCTGCGCCGGATCACGTGAGGCAACCGGTAGCCAGTTAGGGCTCCGCGCTCGATCATCTGGTTTACCGACCGGTAATGGGCAAAACCCAGAATCTCGGCCGCCTCGGTGATCTTGATGAATCTATCCAAGTTTTGTTCTTCCATAGTTATTTTATCCGTTTTGGCTTGCGGAGCTTTTGTGGATCAGCGCCATGACGTCGCTCTTTCGCACCCTCAGGCGATCGGTATCCGGCAACTCGAAGGCCGCGAGCGTTCCCGCCTTAACCATTTTGCTTACCCTCGAGTAGCTCCTGATGCCGAGTATTTCGGAAGCCTCACTAAAGGTAATGAAACGCTCGCTGCGGTAATCGTCCATCAACCCCATCCTGTAGCTCATTGCCCTCTTTGAAATTCGTTTAGCCCTGTGTTCCAATTCCTTGGCTTAGGACTGAGTGGATGACTCCGGTACGGCAACCTTCATGACTTCATGCAGGTAGAGTCTTCTTCTTTTCGTGTTGGGGATTACGTATTCCCTCAAATGACCTTCCTTGATCAACCTGAGAACCGAACGGTAGTTCTTATAGCCAAGAATATAAGCCGCCTGGGTAAAGGTAATGAGCCTGTTTTCAATTTCGTCCATGTTTTTAGCTATTGATTGACAAAAAACATACCCATAATTGCATATTCGGGTCATTGCAATTACAAATTTCAAAAAAATGCAAATCCGATCCTTTCAGTGATCTCCTCTTGTGACGGAAGCGGATGAAGATTTCTTCATGCTTAGGATAAGGGCCATGAGTATCAGGCTCGAGCCTACACCCAGTCTTACGAGACTTTCCTTGGAGATATCGTCGATTTCGCCGAATACGAAGAGGGAGAAGGCCATGGCAAGGGGAACCGCCGCGTTGTTGAAGGCGGCCAGAGTTCCAGGACTGGTCCTTGCGGCCCCCTTGTTCCACAAAAAGAAACCAAAACCGGAGGCGACTACCCCCAAGTAGAGGATGGCTCCCCATTGCACTTCATTTGCCGGGAGCTCGCCCCATTCGGTGAAGTATAGGCTGAACTGGAGGGCAGTCAGGGCGCCTCCAGCGGCAAGCAGGGAGAAAACCTCCTGGTCCGCTACGCCCGGGTTTTTCCGTTTCCAGTCACGATAAGCCACCTGACCATAGGCGAAGGACAGCCCGGCCACCTGCATGAGGCCAAACCCGATCCAGAAATCGCCGGCAGGAACTTCCTTTGCCTTGATGGCCACCGCGCCCGCCACGGACAGGCAGGCCGTCAAAAGCCAACGGGGGGTGAATTGACGCCGGCGCAGGTCGTGAATGAGGACGACGTACAAAGGCGTGAGGATGGAGAAGAGGGCGACAAGGTGGGAGGGGAGGTACTGAAAGGCATGCATGTAGCAGGAATACATGAGCCCAAACTGGATGGCCCCGTAGGTCATGAGCTTCCCGCAGTCCTTCCTGCGGATTTTCCTCGAGCGCAGATAGGGAAGAAAGAGAAGGGTGGCGCAAAGGAGACGCAGAGTCGCTACGAAGAAGGAATCCACATCCGCCAAGGCGCTGCCGATCAAGCCGAAGGAAAAAGCCCACAACACGGAGACGACGGCGAGGTAGACCATGCTCCCGAGCTACGGAGGGGGGCCTTACCAGCGGTAGGTCGCCCCCAGAGAGAATTGATCCCCCCGGCCCGGCGTGCCCGGGACGTCCTGGAAGTCTTCGTCCCATGGCTTGTCGTAGGCGACGAAGAGCTCCAGGTCGTCCATTTTGACAGGGTAGTAACTGGCGGCCAAGTGGCTGTAGGCGGACCGGTCGGGGCCTTTGCGCAGGGAGCTGGCCCGCTGCTCTCTCCATTCGTTATCGACCCGGAGCTGGAAAAGCTCGCTCGGCTCAAAGACGAAGCCAAGCGTGACCCGGTGCTTGGGAAAATTGAGGGCATAGAAACTGCCGTCGACCGCGGCATTGTCGTAGTCCTCGTCCTTATGCAGGTACGAGTAGCTCGCTATGGCTTCGAAGTTCGCCCATTGACGGGTAGCGATGACTTCAAGCCCATAGGTTTCAACGTCTACGTTCTGGGCGGAACGGGCCCCGGCTCCGCTATAGGTCCAGTCGACCAGGTCGTCGTCCCGCCGGTGAAAGACCGCTCCGGCCAAGCTCCACAGGGGGCGCTCGAGGGCGTGGCCCAGCTCAAGGCTACGCGTTTTTTCGCGCAGGAGGTCGTGGTTGCTGCGGAAAAGGCCACTCGTCTCGCTTCCTCCGATGGCTCCGTAGCCGACCGCCTGGGTGGTCTCGGCAAAGGAGAGATAGGTGCGCTCGGAGTTACCCTCTCCATCATCGGTCAGCCAAGTGACGTCGGCAAGGGGAGAAAACCTCGAGTCGTTTCTGTTTGTGTCGTTAAAGGAGGCTCCGGCCCGCAAGAACATGGTTCTGCCCTCATCCAGTTCGCGGCGAAACTCGGGAAGGATGCTAAGCTTGTAGTAGGTGCGGCTGGTAAACTTGCCTTGATCGAGGGCACTGGACTCGATTTCGTCGCCCGTAGCCTGAAACCCGAAATGAACGGCAAAACCATCCTCGACATCATGGCGACCGGACAGGGCGAAGGCGGCAACGTCCGTTTCATGGACGAAGCTGTTGTTGGGGGAGAAACGGTTGAACTGATAGTGGTCGTTGTTCCTGCGGTAGTAGGCGGTCGCCTCCCAGGTGCTGCCTTCTCCATAGGACTGCCGATGATTGACCAGCAAGAGGCGGGTTCTTACGTTCTCCGTCTCATACGGGTTGAAGGCGGTATAGAGGTCGCCCGTGTACATGCCGTAGAGACCGAAGAACTTTGACTGGTAGCCGGCGAAGAAATCGGTTTGCGAATCCGGCCCGACGAGCTGGAACCGGCCCGTAAGGCGCGAGAAGTCGTGGTCGCCGTAGGGAACTGCGCCTTCGCCCTCGGAACGGGAAGTCTCGATCTCACTACCCCAGGTCCAGCCTTCGGAGGCCCCATAGGGTCCGGTCCATGCTTGGTGCAAGCGCTGAAAATTGAGGTCGTGATCCCCTGCGCCAAAGGTCGCGCTGCCCCCTTGCGTCATCCGGCTCCAACTGTAACCAACCGTTGCCACGCTGCTATTGAACCCACGCAAGGCATTATCCGTTCCCGTAAATACCCCGGGCTCGCCCAGCATCTCCGGAGCAATGGGAAGTTCCGTGGAATAGTGGCCCGTCTGTGGGTCGAGCAGGGTAGCGGCTCCCACCTGGATTCCCGTATTCTCGAAAATTCCCCCACGGATGCTTAGGTCTCCCTGGGCTTCCGCCATGTTGCGTGACTGCATGTCGACACGGGGATCGAAGTCCAGGTTGGAGATGGGCGACTCGTAGGTCGAAACGGGGCGTGCGTTTGCGGTCTTGCGGTCCTTTACCGTCATTACGGGCAGAGCATCAACGGAAGGATTCACCGCCTTTGCGGTCTCAGCCTGGCCGAAGCCCAGGCCGGGTATCGTGAGGGTGAGAAAGGCGATGCAGGAGGATGTTCTTGCGGTCATCCGATGACATAAAACACGCCCGGCAAACTCTTTCAATCGTTAATTACAACAACCATAAAAATTAACAATTCTTACTTCTGACACGACGTACATATAAGGCTTGAGAAGCCATCGTCGGACCGTAAAAATTCCCAGCATGTCCGCCATTACCCGCAAATGACCGGCAAAACCGAAGAGCTCTTTCTTGCGGGCGGTTGCCTCTGGGGCGTCCAGGAGTTCGTCCGCCACCTGCCGGGCGTGGTTTCAACGGAGGCGGGACGGGCCAACGGCTCCAGCAAGGATACGTCCGGTGACTACGACGGCTATGCCGAGTGCGTGCGCACCGCCTTCGACCCAAGGCAAACGTCAGTCGGACGATTGATGGACCACTTGTTCGAGATCATCGATCCCTACAGCTTGAACAAGCAGGGCCCGGACGAAGGGGAAAAATACCGCACGGGCTTGTACAGCAGGGATGCGGTTCACCTCGAAGCGGCCCGCAAGCACATAGAGGCCAGGGAAGACGCCCATAGGATCGCCCTGGAGGTGTTGCCCCTGACCAACTACGTCAAAAGCGACGAGGAGCACCAGGACCGGCTAACCCTCCATCCCGACGACAAGTGCCACATCCCCCGCGAACTCCTTCTCAAGTACCGCATAAATTAAATACAGTTGGGAGGCATCACAGGACCCATTAACCGAAGAGAAGCTAAAGAGGACGCGCTATCCGTTTCGGCCCTTTCAGTGATTCCTTTTATCGGATGTGCAAAATCATCTGAATCATTTTCAGTGTCAAAAAGAATGAAGGCAGATGGTGGTTGGTAGACCCACAGAGCGAATTATTCTGGTTGATTGGCGTAAATTACGTTGATCCTGCCGAACTTCAATATCCTGATTCGGAGGGTATATGGGACAGTAAATTTGCTAACAGCATGCAAAAGTGGCTCCCGGAAGTACTGAAGGATTTGCTCGAATGGGGTTTTAATACGATGGGCTGAAATCGAACGCATAGGTGCTGGAACTTCAACAAACGAGCGAGTGTCTGCACATTGGCTCCGGACCCTTCTAGATCACTTGCAGGTCTGTCCGCTTAGGTATGAGTCCAACCGACATGGAGAAGTGGCTGACCTCGACGGTAAGCCACCTTCGTTAAAATCAATCAAGTTTGCCTTAACTCCAATGGATTACTTGGCTGTGTACTTGCTTTTGCACTTGGAGCAGCAAAAAGCAACGGTAACAGCCTTCTTGCTGCCTTTGCCGCTGATCGGGCATTTCGTGTTTACTGGCTCGGAGTCACCGCCGCCTTTGTTGTCGGAGGTCAACTTGCCAAGGGTACCCTTTACGTTCTTGGAAACCTTCTTTGCGCAATTAGCGCAACAAACGCCAATTCCAATAGTTTGATCAGTGTTAATTGCCTTACCACTGACGGGACATTTTTCGTTGACGGGAACAGCTTTCTTCGCGGCGAAAGCATAGGCGCCGAAGCCAAGAATGGCAGCAATAAATATCGAGACGATTTTTTTCATGATGTTATCCTATCAGTTAAATGGTTATTAGGTTTCTGGTTGGATAACACAATCGTATGATTCAACGCTTCTTCAAGCAAAATTTTACTCAAAATAGATTCAAACTGGTCCCTCAAGGGGATCCTCTCCTCGGTCAAATGTAGGGAAATGATTCGTAATTTACCTTAAGTTGAAAACTTGACCAAGGTATTGATCAAGCTTCCTGAATCTGATCGTCTGATATTAACTAGAATTGTCAAAAGATCGGAGAGTCTCAGCAACGAGTTGGAGAAGGCGGTTTTGAGGGTGGTGGTGGATGGGTAATTAAAAACTATTATCACTAAAGAGTAGCATGCTGGTTGTATGCATGATCAGCGACCTGCTTCGTTTGTTTTGCATCTAGTTTTTCGTAGTATGGGTTTGATGACTAATTTACCAAACTGCCACCCAATTATGAGCTCTCTTTGCGATGCTGAGGGGTACAGTGGTAAATCAGGTTTCTAGAGTCATCAGGTTTCTAGAACTATTATACTAATACCTTCCAATGAAGAGGCTTCTTTTTCCAGTTTTGACTTTAGCGACATTGGTTGGCTTATTGCTTTTTAGCGAGGGTATAGCTGCCCAATTCAGCGAAAACTTGGAGACGGTCGCTAAGATCTATCTCCGCTACGGGCTGCAAGCCGCGATCTGGCTTTCCGGAGCACATGTTGTGACCCGCTTGATCGAGGTCGTGTTGTGGGATCGAATCTCGAAGCGCCTGCTGGCTAAGGAACCACCAAGGATCTTCAAGGACATTGTGACTCTGCTTGTATACGCCGTCGCCATTTCGGGAATTGTAGCAACAGTCCTAGACCGTTCCATCACGGGGTTGTGGGCCACTTCGGGCATCTTCGGTCTAGTAGCGGGCTTTGCCCTCAAGGACATGATACTAGACGTTGCATGCGGGGTTGCCCTGCAAATGGAGAAACCTTTCGCCATAGGAGATTGGATCGAAATCCAAGGTAACCGGCCGGAAAACCATGTCGTGGCGTGTGTAACCCAAATCAACTGGCGAACCACTAGGTTCAAGACCACCAGTAAAAACATAGTCGTTGTCCCTAACCGTAAATTGTGCGACGCCACTATAACTAACTTTCGAGCGGAAGATCCTACTTGTCGAGCGGATATCTTGCTCGTATTCGATCCACTCCTTCCTCACCATGAAGTTTCGGAGGTATTGCTAGACGCTATGCGAAAAGTCGCGGACGGTGAAAAAATCCTCCACAAACCCATACCAGAAGTTAGGCTTGGGGACTGCACTTTGGCGGGCCAAGCTTATGAAGCGAGGTTCTTTTTCTCAAGCATGCACCTCTCCCCTGGCATGGCAAAGGACTTGGGCATGCAGGCCATTATGAAAAGCCTGAGAACTGCTGGGTTGCAAACCATACACGGATTACTCCCGATTGCCGCACAAGCAAGATAAGTGCATGAGGTAGATCGACGGGAACGGATAGGCGCTTGGATCGAGCAATACCGCAAGCTTCAGGGCTTGCGCGCTGGGACGGAAGCCCCTCTCCACTCGTAGAAGACCGGTCGTCCGTTTGTGGAACCGAGCAGGTAGAGAACCTTCAGGTTGGACCTAGGAAAGAAAGGACCCTACAAAGACGAAATGGGACGATATGCTGACTTCCATAGCCTACGATACACTTGGGGTACTTATTTGCAACGAAACGGGGTCAATTCGCGAGTCGCCAGGGAACTGATGCGACACTCCGATCAAAAGCTGACCGACAAAATTTACACGGACTCGAATTTGCTCCCTTTGGGGGAGGTGGTTCGCAATTTGCCCGACGAGGAAAATTTGATCGAGGTATTGACTGAGATTATCGGAAAAATGTGACGAAACGGGTCGCGGGTTGACGAAATAGAGCCACTTGAAAAAGCGGCCAAAACCGCTCTGAATGCCTCTCCCAGACTGGAATTTTCGCAATCTGACGACTCTGAAACTTTGGTGGAGATGGCGGGAATCGATCCCTTCTCAATGCCTGGAAGAAAGAGGTTCAGGCCGAGCCCATGAATCCCAACCCCCTTGTCCAAGGAACCAAATAAAAGAAGAACATTTACTATCAAATAATGAAAACTTCATTCTAGGCGTGAAATGCTTAAAAAAGTAATTGTTTATTTATTTGCTTTTGAAGGATTATCTGCTTCAAGACTTTCATCAGTGTACAGCCTCGTTTTGACTTCCCTTTGTTTTTTTTCAACTGTCCTTTTGGCAGAAAATTCATTGGTTTCTCGAGTTGAGGCATACTCCGTACTGACACCCGCAATTGAAGATAATTTATCTAAGAACAAAAAAACAAGCGGGCTGGAAGGGAAAATTTTTACTGGATATCAGGGTTGGTTTCGTGCACCCGGGGATGGCTCAGGCCTTGGCTTTAGTCATTATGAGAAAAATGGGAAATTCGAGCCTGGTTCATGCTCCATCGATCTATGGCCAGACATCCGGGATTTTACGCCGGAAGAAAAATTCGCAACGCCATTCCGACATGCTGATGGCAGTACGGCCCATGTCTTTAGTTCGCTCCATCCACTTACTGTCAATCGGCACTTCCAGTGGATGAAGGAATACCAAATTGATGGAGCCTTCGTTCAACGGTTTGCCATACATGGCTCAAAGGAGCAAAAGAATCATCGGCGACTCAAGTATGAGAACCAAAAACTAATACTTTGCCGAAACGCGGCCAA
>TARA_B100000674_G_scaffold194082_1_pt1 | contig 12741 bp, 13 predicted proteins | sample TARA_B100000674 | Tara Oceans TARA_B100000674 (sample SAMEA2622759) | marine metagenome | biome: marine biome (ENVO:00000447); feature: surface water layer (ENVO:00002042); material: "saline water (ENVO:00002010), including plankton (ENVO:xxxxxxxx)" | depth 5 m
CAATGTGGTTTACCAATGCGCGCCCATAATAATCTAAGATAATCTTGGATTTCAGTGACGGTGGCAACTGTAGAACGAGGGTTATGGCTACCTTGTTTTTGGTCTATTGAAATAGCAGGTGATAACCCTTCAATACCGTCACAATCAGCCTTTTTCATTTGACCGATAAACTGTCGAGCGTAAGAAGATAGGCTTTCGACATATCTCCGCTGACCTTCAGCATAAAGGGTATCAAAAGCTAGACTGGATTTACCCGAGCCTGATACACCAGATACCACTACGAATTTTCCGCGTGGTAATTTAACATCGATATTTTTTAGATTATGAGTTCTTGCACCACGAACGGTAATCCAGTCTTGATCATCGCTCATGGCCTTACCCACCCTTGATTGGATGTCAATAGTTCAATAAGTCCTCTATTTGAATTAATGGTTTTTATCACAATATATTGAATGGGTGAGGTGATTCAAACCTCATTGGTTCATCAGAATGAGGGTGAAGAAATTCTAACGATGTCGCATGGAGACAAATCCTCGAAAGTGGATTGGTTTGAGCGCCGTGTAATGAGTCCCCAATTATTGGATGGCCGATGGATTTCAAGGCCATGCGTATTTGATGTCGTCGGCCGGTTTCAATCATAAGGCGGAGCAGTGATGTTTTATCTGTAGATTGTAATAGTTCCCAGTGGGTGATTGCTTGTTTAGCATATTTGTTAGATTTCGTAGTGAATTTGATGTTGAGTTGCTTATCTTCAACAAGAAATTGTTCGATAGTCCCTTTGTCATCGGTTAATTCTCCCTCAACCATTGCGTGATATGTTCGGTATACAGACCTTTGAGCAAATTGTTCTTGGAGATATTCTTTGGATTTTTTATCCTTTGCAAGCAGCATAATTCCTGATGTTTCTTTGTCAAGTCGGTGTACTATGTAGGCCCATGCCTTTGCATTATTCTGTTTAACATAGTCAACGCATTTTGAATGGAGGGTTTTTATTTCTAATTTATCAGTGGCGACAGATAATAATTTAGCGGGTTTTTCGACAATTAAAATATAATCATCTTCGTAAATTATGTTAATTGAGTAGTTACTGAATTTAATTTCAGTCTGTGGTTCTATCTCTTTCTTAGGTTTGTCAAGTAGTTCAAAGGTGTCATCAACACTGAGTAAATATTTAGCTTGATGAATTGTTTTTCCATTAATCTCAATACGGCCAATAGAGAGCATTTTTCTTAGTTTATTTGTCGAAGTCTTTGGGAAATTCTGTTTTAGAAATTGGAGTAATTCAATTTCCTTAACAATGATTTTCTTCATTATTTCACCTACAAGAGTATAATTCTGCAAATATCGCCTTGCCGACCTTTTGCTTCGGGTTCAATAAATGTCAAACCATCACTCATGGCAATACCTGCAATATTACCTGATCCTTGGTGACCTTTTAGTCTGGCATAGGTTTTACCGGATTTTTGAAAAAGTTGGACTCGTCTAAAGGTAGTAAAATCGTCTTGAGTCTTTATGTCTTCATCAAGTATTGCAAAGGTGTATTTATTGTGAATATCTTTTGAATTGGTTATTGCTGTTAACCATTTTGCTACTATCGCTCTAAACACTACGTGACTGCTCACTGGGTTTCCCGGCAAACCAAAAATAGGTGTATTATTCCAAGTTCCGAAAATCGGTGGTGAACCTGGTCGCATCTTAACACGCCAAAATTTGATCTCGCCTTCTTGCTCCATTAAAATCCTAACAAAATCTCGGTCACCCATAGAAACACCACCTGATGTAATGATGCAATCATATTCTGCTGAGGCTTTGTTTAGGACAGCGCGTAGTGTATCTACATCATCTACTACACTTGGAAATCTTATTGCTTCATGCCCATATAGTTGCACTAATGCAGATAAACCATAAGAGTTTGATTCATAGATTTGCCCATGTTCTAACTCCTCAGTTAAACTTTTCAGCTCATCTCCTGTTGATATTATAGCAATTCTTAATTTGCAATAGACCGTTACTTCCGCAACGCCTGCAGCAGCACTGAGAGAGATTCTCTCTGGAGTCATTATATCGCCTTGAGAAAAAATGGTTTCGTTTTCAGCAAAATTCTCGCCGAGTCTTCTGATAAAATGCGGCTTAGAGGGTTCTGACAAAGTTACTGTTTCACCTTCAACGGAACACGCTTCTATTGGTAATATCGAATCAGCCCCTTTTGGTATGGGTGCGCCAGTCATAATTCTAACCGCTTCGCCATCAGAGATTTGTTTAAAATCGTGAGAACCAGCATTAGATGTCCCAACGATAGTAAGTTTTGTTGGTGGATTTAATGTGTTTTCATAAATAACTGCAAAACCATCCATGGAAGAATTATCAAAACTAGGATCATTGACTCTTGCTTTTACTTCGGATGATAAAATACGGTTTAGGGATTGTTCAATAGGAATTGTTTCCGATGGAAGTGAAATTAAGGAATTTTTGCATAAGTCATTTGCTTCACCCAAAGAGATGTAGTATGGGTATGGTTTGACCATGTGTCCCCCCAAAACCAAATTTACTTTGATATTATGGACTGGATTAGGGATAAATCTGCAATATGAGTTATATTTGCTGTTTGCTGGATTGGTAATAATCGCAGCATTATACTCAAGTGTTGGACATGGTGGAGCATCTGGATATTTGGCACTGCTTTCGCTAACATCGTATGGAGTTATGAGTCATGTATGGTTGAAACAACATGTTTGGGTGATGAATTTAGTTGTTGCATCTATTGCTTTTTATCACTATAATAAATTGGGTTATCATAATACTAAACTTACCTTTCCATTCATAATTGCTAGCATTCCAATGGCCTTTATTGGTGGTGCAATAGCAGTTGATGCTGAGATCTATGATATCTTACTGTCACTAACATTGATTTGGGCATCATATAAAATTCTCAATATAAGTGATTTTTCTAACATTAAAGCGAGCCATCCTGGGAGTTTAGAATCGTATCTTTGGGGCGGTGGAATTGGGTTTTTTAGTGGGATTATTGGTGTTGGTGGGGGTATCTTTCTTTCCCCAATTATACTATTGAAGGGTTGGGCTGACGTTAAAACTGCTGCAGCTACGGCAGCAATTTTCATCTTTGTTAACTCGCTTTCTGGATTATTTGGAATGGCAGCAGCAGCACAATTACAAATTGATTATTCTCTACTATCAATCCTAATAATTGCGATAATTATTGGTGGATTTTTGGGTTCGTTATATGGTGCTAAATATGCCGGTAATAAGAGGGTGAGGAGTTTATTGGCGGTGGTTTTGATAGTTGCTGCTATGAAGCGTGTGATCGAATTAGTTGTTTAATGATTAATTAATTTTGAAAAATGTTGTGTAGTTTTTCCGCTTGTTGCTGTGGTGAAAGTTTCAATTCTTCGATTCTTTTTCTACCAAACTCGGTCCATGATCTTCGAATCTCAGGTAACTTTGCTTGTGATAAGGCTTGATGCCAACTTCTCACATCGTTGCGTTCGAGTAATCGACCACATTTTCCATCAATAATAGAATCTCTGAAGCCACCGTCGTTAACAAAAATGGCGGGGGTTCCAATTGAAAATGCCTCTATTGGACTCAAGCCAAATGGTTCTTTATGAGCCATACTTACAACCGCCAATGATTGTTGGATTAATATCGATAATTGCTGAGAAGATAATCTTGGTGCAATCCAAAGTTCAACTCCATTATCATCTGCATGGGATCTTAAGATTTGAAGTGATTCTGTAGTTCCGCCGCCTACATGAGCAACGGATATTTTGCTGTCTGATAACATAGAAATCACCTCCATGGTGCCTTTTGCCCAGTTAGCGGTACCGATAGTAACAACATAATTCATTTCTATTGAGTTGGTAAAGGGGTTCTCGACGCCGTTTATATTATCTGAATATTCTTTAGAATCGACGCAAGGATGTAAGTATGAGCAGTCGATTCCATAGACTTGTTTAATCCGTGCTGAAGTGTATGAGGAATTACCAGATATTACTGATTTTTTCCGGTTTGAGAACTTCTTGACAATTTTCAAATCGTTTTTCCTTCCTTTAGAAAGTAGTATATTTGTTAATATCTTAGGTCTTTTCAAATTCCCATATAAGTCCCTGTGTAATGAATCCTCGTGATATCCTCGATGTGGTTCTAACAGATGTAAGTGCGCTTTTTTATCATAAGGGATCATTTCTAAAAAACCCAAATACCCATCGCCGCTAACAACATGAAAATAGTCGAATTTGGGTATGTCTGATATTAAATTCGGACAGCTCTTCCACGCTTTAATCGATGTTGTATGGATTTTATCGAGGATTTGTGATAAACTGGTGTTGGGTGGTTGCCATGGTTGATTTGGTTGGTATAATCTGATTCCATATTTATCACACACTGATTCTAAATCTTGGCATGATGATAGTGTTGCAACTGATATGTCGTACCAATTTGTCAAATGAGGTAATACGCGCAATAAATCTCGCTCTGCACCCCCCATCCTCGATATGATGCCTTTGGCAATTAGTAGCGATGGTTTTCCACTAGGCACATTTGTAGGGTGGGGTTTCAACTATATTTCAACAACTGCACAATGTATGAAAAATTGTTGAAATAATGGAGGATATAGGTTTATATTGTAGACTGGGAAGAAAATAACAATACAAAATTATACCCGCTTTGGAAAGTAGGTTCATGTAATAGGAAGTTGTGGAAGAATGACTAGGTTAGTGTATATTGGAAACGATAAATGGCACAGTTGTTTCGATTCGTTGATTAAAGATGAAGGTTTAGAAATCGTTCATTCCTTCATACCAAATGATTCATTCTACCTGAAGAATATGTGTGAGCAAAATAATTTAAATTACACATTAACGGAAAATGTAAACCATAATTTTGAAATTATCTCGACGTTGGATTTTGATATTTACTTGGTAATAGGCCACCCATTTCTACTTGATGAAAGGCTACTAAATCATAAACAAGGAATTGGTTTCCATCCCTCACTATTACCAAAGAGGCGAGGGCGGGCACCCATAAATTGGGCCATTATTGACGGACTGAAAGAATCGGGAGTTACCCTTTTTTATTTGGCTGAAGGAATCGATAATGGTGGTATAATTTTTCAGGAAAAGTTCGCTATTAATGACCAGGATACTGCCGCAATTTTGATCAGGAAGATTTGTGCAATTTTGGTTAACAATTTGAAAAATATTCTGCATAGTTGGCCTGAATTACAAGTTATTCAACAAGACGAAAAAGAAGCAACTTATACAATTAAACGAAATCCTAGCGATGGTGAGATAACCAGAGATATGAGTGCAAAGGATGCAGAAAGGATGGTTAGAGCGCTTAACGGACCTTACCCATCGGCTTACATCACTATGAATAATGGAGAACGACTATACATTAACGAGGCGTCAATAAATGAGTTCGAAGAGTAATTTTCCCTATACCCCATTCTCATATGATGAATATAGACATATTCTACAACAATTGTTAGATAACTTACCGATATTAGACTATGGTGAGATAAATAATGAAACTGGTAGTTTCTGTATCATTAGGCATGATGTTGAATTTTCTTTAGAAAGAGCTTTGAAACTAGCAATTATTGAACATGAAATGGATGTTAAGGCTAGTTATTTTATTCAACTTAACAACAGTACATACAATGCAATATCTCATGAAAGTCTTAACATAATAAGAAAAATTAGTGAATTAGGACATAAGATTGGTATTCATTTTTCTCCAAGTAGTAGCAACGTAGATTTAGTTAAACAAGAGTTTTACTTTTTCCGAGATTTGTTTGAGAATAGATTGAATACGACAATCGACCGTTTCTCATTTCATAGACCCAATTTAAATCCACAATTATTACAAAATAACATAAAAATTGACGGTGTGATAAATGCTTACGGTGATTTATATTTCGAATATTTCGATGGTAATGTTCCAAAAAATCCGGCGATAAAATATATTTCTGATTCAAATCATCAGTGGAAGTACGGTCATCCATTAGATGTAATTGAATCTGATTGTAAAAAAGTTCATATCTTAATACATCCATTTTCTTGGTCAAAGATTGGAGGGGATAATTTGGCTAATTATCAGTCTTTATTGGAAGAAAAAAATAATAGTTTAATGATTTCAATTAATTCAGAAATATCAAATTTTCCATTTGATGAAATAATGAAAAATAATGATATTTGAACAGTTTAAATTTAGTTATGAAAAATTATCCCATCATCACCATGTCCTGAATTAAACATTTGTTCGAGTGTGGCAACGCCAACAGTGATTGGGTATGTAGAATCCTTTGATGGAATGGTGAGTTGGGTCAAATGTTTTGGTATGTTGTCGACAAAATCTGTTAAAGTAACACCTGCTACATTAGTTATGTGATGGGGGAGAAATTCAACAATTAGGGTGTTTGTATTTGAGAGAATTTCTTTCATCCCCCGCATGGCAAAATATTCTGAACCTTCTATATCTATGAGTACTAGATCAAAATTTTTGTTTGAAAGATATGAATCGAGTGAATAGGCTTCTACACCTATAACCTCTGGATTGTCATATGTATACATGTAGTTATTGTTTACTGGGACTCTTTTACTGCCGCCAGAATTGACTGTATTCAACTGAAATTGTATTATCTCTTCCTTTTCACTTGCGGCTATATTATGGGCAACAATGTTTGAAACATTATTTAATTTTATATTCGTTTCAAATAGTTTGAAATTATTTGGGTTTGCTTCTATTGCAGTTACTTCTGAACATATTTTAGCGACTGGTATTGCTAAGGAACCAATATGAGCACCAACAATCAATACCTTAGAATCATTGTCAATATAATTTGATATTCGATTGATTTCGTCGATTCCATACTCGCCTTTTGTCCTTAGTTTAGCGCCTACTTCAAGATCTGCGGCGTCAACAAGAAAGGTCCCGTTTTTTGTGTTTACAGTTAGTGCCGAAACATTACCATCAAGGCGTTTTTTTAACCGTTTAGATTTTCTATTTTTCAAGAAAAAATTTACTCGCCAATAAAGCGATTTAAGCATTATAAATCCTCAATCGAATTTCATTACGTGATTGCATTCAGGATATGAACAGCTCACTGTGTATCTCTGTTTCTTGGGTTTAGGAATTTTTAGACGGCAGCCACACATATCACATTGAACAACAAGAGTTTCGGGTTCTGATGGTTTCGGAGCATCTTCTAATACTCGTCCAGCTGCAGATTTTGACCAGCCTAATGAATCAGTATAATCGTCGGTCTTCTTGATTTTATTTTGTCTTAATGAAAGGCGCATCTTTCTCTTCTTTTTACGTGGTTTTTGGTTACCGCCACTTCGAGTTGGTCTTTTCCTTGCCATGCCAATCGAATACCGGTAAGGGTATAACTATTCAATCGCTTCGCAATATAGGTTGTATGATATTTTACATTATTTGATAAACTAAAGCGATTAATTCATCTTCATGCTAAAACGATTAGTTGTCTTGCTTGTATTCGCAGTCACAATGTCTGGAGATATTGGTCTGTTGCAGGATGAAGGAGAAGTACACACTGTTACAGTAGATGGTTTTGGCACAAATATTAGGTTCGTCCCTGATACTTTAACAATAAATGAAGGTGACACTGTTAGGTTTCTTTGGAGTGGTCAGTTATTACCACACAATGCTATTGAAGTAAATGAGTTGTTCAATTCTGGAGACGCAATGAGAAATGTTGACTATACATACACATTCAATTATACTCAATCTGGAGTGTATGAGTTTTACTGTGAGCCTCATAGAGACCTTGGAATGCTTGGTCAAATTACCGTTAATGATGTACAATTAAACAACACCACTGTAGAAACTGGGATTGAAACTAAAAATGATGATGTGTTAAATCAAAATGATTCAAAAATTAGTACGAATTTACTATTGGCCGCTGGTGTATGTGTTATTGGTTTGATTTATTTTAGAACAAGAATTGATGATATTGCTAAAATTTAACCTTATTCAATGATGTATGAATGACCATTCTCTGGTGAATGGGTGTTGATTCCATTGCTCTCCAATTCCTCTACTAAGTGGGGTCTGGAATTATTGGGATCTGTGTGGTAAATTATAACGTCTTGTGGATCACATGAATAAACGAATTCAGTTATTTCTTTGTGACCTGCGTGGGTTGAGAATGAAAATTTTTCCCAATTAAGGGGTATGTTAACTTCTTTACCAAAAATGTCTAAACGTGACTTGGTTTGCAGTTTTCTACCTCCTGTGTCTTTTGCCTGATAACCAGTAAAGAAAATTTCATTTTCCATATTATGCCTTAGCCTGTTGAGATACCATATTGCTGGGCCGCCTTGCAACATACCTGATGTTGATATGATTACATCGGCTTCAAGGGCTTTTTTCCTATCAGATTTACTTGATACTCTTTTTGACCAGTTCCAAGCATCATTAAGTGCAGATGGGTTACGTAAAAATTGATTGTGTTCAAGGTGTAATTTGGTTATTCTTTTACCCATACCATCAATGTGAACATCAAGCTCGGGACAATTCTGGTGGAGTCGCATCATCATATCTTGCGTTCTACCGTTGGCAAAGGCTGGAATTAGAATAGTACCACCATTATCTGTTACTCTTATTACATTGTCAATAAACCTGGATAGTTCCAATTCTTGGTCTGCATGGTTCCTCCCGCCATAAGTTCCTTCAATGAATAATATATCTACATCCTCGGGTTTTGCTCCTTTTGTTAATGGAGAGTTTCTAGTATCAAAATCGCCAGTGAAAAGAATATTTTTGTCATCAGTTTCTACCTTTAACATACCTGCACCAGGAATGTGACCGGCGTTGAGTAATGTTAATTTCCAATTTTCTTGTATCCATGAATCGTTAAAATCATGGGTAATCCATGAATCCATAGCAATATCAATGTCTCTTTTATCCCAAGGAAGGGGATATTTTTCAATACTGCTTATTTTGTAACAATCATTCCACATCATACGAGATATTTCTGCAGTGAGCTCTGTACCATGTAAATTGGTGTTATAATTAGCAGGCAGCCATGGTGCCATTCCTAAATGATCAACATGTGAATGAGTGATAATTGCATTTTTTACAAATGGTGCTTCTTTTGGATATTTTGGAGGTGAAGTGGGAGCAATTCCATAATCTAGAAGCAGTCTATTTTTCGTTTTATCTTCTAAGACTACACCAACGTTACCTACTTCATTTCCACCACCAAGATAGTGATAGCGATACCCTGAATTAATCTGATCTTCAGAATATTCTGAGGTCCTACCTGGGTTGTAAAATACCATTCTGTATCATTATTGCTAAATTGTCATGTAACATTTAGTTGATGGATGAATAATAGATCCCACCCCTTTATTTCTACTGGAAAAAAAATTTACAGATTGAGTATCTTATTTCTATTTGTTGAGGTAATAATTTATAGACTACTTTTAAGATAAAACAGATGCCGTTTTCACTATTTCTTATTTTTTTACCATTTTCACTCTTAGTAAATTACAGTATCATCTTCAGTGGAAATAGGGGGGTCTTAACTTGTATACATCCAATAATAGAAAAATCGGAAAAAACGTTTCCAGTGGGATAAATTTTCAATCAAAAATCGATTATTGTTTCTTTAGGAACCACATAAAATCAAAATGTAATTGATTGTTAGCGGTTTTATGGCAAGAGTTGTCGACCATGTCTTTCACGTTGACGAAGACAAATGCTATGGCTGCGGTGCCTGCATAGCTCTATGTCCAGTCAATGTTCTAGATCTTCATAACAGAATAGCTGTCGTTGATGAAAGTAATTGTACTCACTGTGAACTCTGTATCCCATCATGTCCAGTATTTGCATTAGACATAATACCGGAGATTACCGTATGACCACTATTGCTATTATTGGTAACAATCTAGTTGGCTTGTTTTGTGCAGGAATACTATCAGATAATAATGAAGTATTGATAATAAATTCGGAATTAGAGTTGGGTTTTCCGGCAAGTTTTCCAGGCTCATCTAATGATATAAATTTTCTAAAAAACTTTCTTTCAGATCAACAAATTGATCAATTATTTATCAAAGATTCTCTAGATTCTAGTAATTTTAGGTCTGAGTGGTTCAGTAAACTAGTTACTCATAAATTAGCAAAAAAAGGGGTATTGATTGCCAATAGAACAAGAATATCTGATATCAATAATGTCGATGGAAACTTAATATTATCAACAACTGGAGGCTATCTTAATGTTGAAAATTTTGAATGTAAAACAATTCTAGATTTTTCTGAATATAGTTACAATCCACTTGCAAGTAAAACTCATCAATACAAATTAACCGATCGTAATATTATCAAACCAAAAATTGATACTAAACAATTTTTTGTCGGAATATGTTTGGAAAGCGAAGCACATAACCTTTCAAAATATCAGTTAAAACTTCCAAGAAATGATGGTTTGGTAGAAACTTGGTATGACAAAGATAACTTAGAATCACCAACTAAAGGATGGATAGAATCAAAAACCGTCAAAGCTTATTTTGAATCTAAGATTATGCTTGTAGAAGATTACTTTATCAAAGCCCAAGAAATATGTAAAAATATGGTGATACAATGAATACTGAAAAATTATACATGAACGATATTGAATCAGCCTATTTCACAAAATTCAACGCCAAGGTTATTTCAGTTGAAGGCAATAAAATAGGCTTAGATAGGACCTTATTTTATCCACTTGGCGGTGGCCAAAACTGGGATTTTGGGCATTTTAATACAGATAATGGATCTGTTAACGTTACCGAGGTTAGAGGTAGAAATCTAATTGAGCATCAAGTAGACGCGGATCATCAGTTGTCAATAGGTGATGAAATAACTGGAGAAATTGACTGGGATAGGAGATACTCACACATGAGAATGCATACTTCTCAACACTTGATGTCTGGACTTGCATACGAAATGTTCAATGGTGTTAGGACTGTTGGAAATCAAATACATACATCACATTCTAGAATAGATTTCAATCCAATTAGTTTTACTGAAGAAATGATGGATAAACTTTCACAAAAGGCGAATCAAATAATTAAACAAAACCTCGAGGTATCAGATTGTATAATGACTAGAGAACAAATAAATTCCATCATGCCGGAAGATAGGACAAATATGGATTTGTTACCTAAATTCATAACAGATCTTAGGGTTGTAAAGATAGGTGATAATGTTGATTTGTGCCCATGTGCAGGAACCCACATATCAAATCTGTCAGAGCTTGGTGAAATTTCTATAATCGGTAAGAAGTCAAAAGGTAAGGGGACTCAAAGAATAACTTATGAATTAATCAACAATCCAAAGATTATAACCCCAAACTCACAAATCATCTAATATTTCGTCTAATTCATCGATTAAATTATCCCACTTCTTACGAGCTAAATTTTTATTTTGTACTTCCAACCCCCCTTCAATAGAAGATCTAACTCCAATTAGTCTATCCTCACCAACTCTTTCGTTTTTATCAGTGGGGTTTATTGTTTTACTTGGGATAGTTCGCTTACCGTCGTAATTCTGCATTGCTAATTCTTCATCAGTCCATGTTTCATCTCCAATCATCTTGGCAATCTCATTACTCGGCGGGTTATTTTTCCAAACATTTTTACTACCTAAATCTTGTAACAAACGTTTTGATTGAGATTCATTTTTGTTATATAATTCACTAATATCTTCAGGATAAACATAACCACCATCAAAACTCACACTACCGATTAACGATTGTTGATAGGTCAATTCTTCTCCATGAATCTCGTCATTGTCAAACATTTCTGGTTTTGACAACATAGAATATAATTCCCTCATATGTTGAATCAAGACAGAATCATCATTACCGATTATAATATTTTTAATTTTTTTATGATAATCTATACATATTTTACATCGAAGCAAACCACTTTTATCAACAGCATCGCAACGTAAACAACACCCTTGAAATCCTAAAGATTTCATTGCTTTGCGTGGCTGCGCCATTATATCAACCATATTCACCTAAACTCTCATCATATAATAGGATTCAATAAACTGGAGGCTTTGTAACCATCATGGCGAGTCGTGACCCAAGAGCCGACATCGTCGATAACAATCCATTTCCTAAACCAAAAATCCAACGAATACATTCTGGAGGCAGCAGTAGTAAAAATACAGTTTACACCATGGATGATTTGAAAAATATGTTTACTAGTAAAACCCAGAAAAAACCTCAGTTAAAGCAAGTTTGGGAATTCAGTGATATAGAAAAACAGAATCTTCTATTAGCAACTGCAGCCTTCACGCTCGCCTTAGGATTTGTCTCTGTTAGGGGTTTTTGGGGAATTAATGAATTAGGGGCTACAGAATGGATATTGATGTTATTACTATCTATGCCTGTAATGCTGCTTGCTGTCGGACCCGCTTTTCTATTACACGAAATCGGCCACAAAATTATCGCTAAACGTAACGGCTGTTGGGCTGAGTTTAGAGCCGATCCAGGTGGTTTGAGGTTCGGTCTCTTACTATCGTTTTTCTTCGGATTTTTATTTATGGCTCCAGGTGCGGTAATGTGCCAAGGCCTAGTTACTAGAAGGGAAAACGGGCATATCGCGGTAGCTGGCCCATTGACTAATTTAGGATTATTTCTTATCGGTACGCCAATATGGATACTTATTATTGGATTATCCGGTGCTTTAGACTCAAACCCACCCTCTATGT
>TARA_B100000674_G_scaffold451010_1_pt1 | contig 12741 bp, 11 predicted proteins | sample TARA_B100000674 | Tara Oceans TARA_B100000674 (sample SAMEA2622759) | marine metagenome | biome: marine biome (ENVO:00000447); feature: surface water layer (ENVO:00002042); material: "saline water (ENVO:00002010), including plankton (ENVO:xxxxxxxx)" | depth 5 m
GGCTTTTTCGCGGCTGGTTTCTTGGCGGCCGGCTTTTTCGCGGCTAGTTTCTTGTCAGCGGCCTTTTTAGTCGTCGCCTTCGCCGCGGGTTTTTTCGCCGTAGCAGACTTTGCTTTAGGCTTGGATTTAGTCGTCTTGGCCTGTGCCATCACTCACTCTCGATTGACTCTCTCTGCGACCGGCGAAAGGACAGGTATGTTCACCCTTTCCGCAACATATGCCCAACCGAACGAATATCGTGGCAAAGACTGGAAATCAGGATGAGTTTTGACCGCCTGGGTCTCCACCGATCAAACTTTATGCGTGGATATCACAAAATGCGGTGAAATAACAGTGTTTTAGGTAGATCGGCGTGTATCACGACCTGCTATTACGCGTCAGCAAAGCTTTAAACGCATCAAAATCCTACCACTAATTGGAAAGACCGGGTCTCTAAACGCTGTTAAGTATCTTTAGGCAGGAGCCAGACGAGTCAGGTCCCCTGACCGGGGACCTCGCTGAAGTGTTCTTCGAACTTGTTTTCCTTGTCACGCCATTCCTCAGCATCGGGCGGCATATCCCCTTTTCGGGTGATGTTCGGCCAAATATCAGCGAATTTCCGGTTCACTTCTTGGTATTTGTCTGACACGTCATCCGTATCGGGGTGAATGGCTTCGACCGGACATTCCGGCTCGCAGACGCCGCAATCGATGCATTCATCAGGATGAATCACGAGCATATTTTCACCCTCGTAGAAGCAATCCACCGGGCACACTTCGACGCAATCCATAAATTTACATTTGATGCACGCATCATTGACGACGTACGTCATACTGATCTCCGTAATCTCTTTTCAGGCGTATCGCCTGCGCTGTTTATCCCCACGGCAAATGCCGCATCCTTGATGGAACTCATCACGGCGCTGGTCAAACTAGTATTTTTTATGACTCCGACCAACTACTTTTATAAGGCCCCTTCCTCGCCGAAATTATCGGCCTCAAGACGGGCGCGGACCCGCGATCTAGCGACGCCGCTGTCACGGTCGTCGACATAGATCAGTCCGGCGATCCGGCGCATCAGCATCGCCTCGTGCGCCTCCACGACCTCGTCCGCATAGACGACTTCCCACAGCATTTCCATCAGATGGATACGCTCGTCATAGGAGAAACCATCCTTGATGGTGCGGGTAAAGCGCAGAAGCTGCACCGATTCCTCGGCCTGGAGTTCCGCCGCCTCGATCAATGAATGCGCCTCGTCATGCGTCAGGTCGAATCTGTTTTCGCACAGCCATTCAATCCGATTGCGTTCGAGCGCATCGAATTCTGAGTCGATTGTTGCGGCATGTACCAACAGAGACGCCGCGGCAAGATGAAACTCATCCGGTGTGTGTGTCCCGTCGTGGCTGGCCGCAGCCTCTTTATCTTCGAAAAACGCTTTGAATCTATCAAGCATTGCGCGTTCGTATCACAGCGGCAAGGCCTCGGCAAACATATGCATAAACGGCGTAACTGGGGTATCGTCGAGGCATGAACCTCCCGTCAGAAAAAGCCCGGCATTTTCCCGCAACCGTCCGAAATCGCGACGCCATTGCGGCAGTACTCACCCGCGTTTTGCCGGATCGCGGGACCGTCCTCGAAATCGGCAGCGGGTCGGGCGAACACGCCCACCATTTCTCGGAACTGTTCCCGCATCTCACCTGGCAACCCAGCGATCCTGACCAGCTGAACTTGGACAGTATCCTGGCCTGGGTGGACGCGGCGGGTCGCCCCAATCTTCGCCCGCCACTGTCGATTAATGCGTCGGACGTGATCCTGCCGTTAGACAGCGCGGATGCAGTAATGTGCGTCAACGTCATTCATATTTCGCCGTGGGACGCGACCGAAGGCCTAATGCGAAACGCGGCGCTCGTGTTGCCGCCGGAAGGGCTGCTGTACCTATACGGTCCCTACCGGATTGCCGGCGTCCACACCGCGCCATCGAACGAATCATTCGACCGGTCGCTACGCGAGCGGAACGAAACCTGGGGGGTGCGCGACCTCGAAGACGTCATCTCGGAAGCCGATAAAAACGGCCTTTCCTTTATCGAGCGGATCGAGATGCCGGCCAACAACCAGTCGGTAATTTTCCGGAAATCCGTTTCTTCCGTTTAGCATAACGGATCTGAGTTAGAGGCAGGTTCCAACGACGTATACAACGTACGGGCCTCCGTCGCAGGGCCACGCCTGGCCCCCAGTGCCTCTATCCTGACCACCTGGACCTCACGCGCCCTGGGAAATGTCAACACGTCACCGACTCGCACGGTGTAATGCGATTTACGGACGGTTGCACCATCAACCCGAACTTTTCCCGCCTCGCAAATCTTGCTGGCGAGGCCACGACTTTTGAAAAACCGAGCGTGCCAGAGCCACTTATCGAGGCGAATGCCGTTGCCGCTCAAGACAGTTTGAGTTCGCGGAGCTTCGCGAACGGCGAATTTTCGTCGATTTTCTGTGGTTTCCGGCTTTTCTGACGGGGTTTGCCAGTTTTGCCCTCTCTCTTCCTCGGCTTACCCTTGCGAGAGCGCCCGGACATGGTCTTGGGTCGCCCATTCCATTTCCAGACCAGGGTATCGCCCTCTTCTTCGGCGACGTAGCCGAGCCCCTCGAACACGGGGCGTGCATCATCCAGCGAAAGCCCGAGCAGATTAAGCTGGATCGCCCCGACATCCATCTTGCCGGCACGGGACTGGCGCTGTAGATCGACAGCGACCCGGTCGAGCACATCGACGCGGATTGCCCGCCCACCAAGACAGGCAAAGCCGCAGGCAGCGAGAAAATCCGTATCCGCATCCTCGCCAGCGGGTACAGTGACCAGCCCAGCGCCGGGAATGGTGGGTGCCAATTTGTCATTGAACAGCGCCCATAACAATGCCCGCCACTGCACCGCCTTAGGCTTGACCAGTGTCGGCAGGAAAAGTGTTTCCGGGCCGATACGGACGCCACAGCTGCGGAGCGCCGAGCGGTCCTCCTTCGACATATCTCGTAGTTCCGCCAGCACCTGCACACGCGGGATCGAGCCAAGCCCCTCGACGATACGATAGGCCAACCCGCGGGCCAACCCGTCGAGCGTCGCGCCACGAAGCGCTATCAGGCGTTCGAGGGAGTCTTCCAGCTGCGCGTTTACCCATGTCAGCAGACGTTTGCGCATACGTTCGCGCTGGTCGGCGGACAGATAATCGCTCTGCAGTACAGATACCGCAGGCGAAACGATATCAGCCCCTTTTTCGAGGCGGGCGATGGTTGCGCCCGACCATACGACAGCACCGGCCTCGTCGACGGAAAAGACCCCATCCGGCGCATTGCACAGGGCATCCACACGGGTATCGATTGCCCCGCGGAGCGCCTTGTTGGCGGCAGACAATAAGGCCTGACGTCCCGACGCCGCTGCGCTGGCGTCGGGCACGAAGCGAAAGCCATCCAGATAACCGACGAATTCGCCGCCGACGGATACATCGCCTTCGACGCCGACCACAGCGGAATAAGCGTCATCCTCTTTCATACGGGTGAGCGCCGCGGCGCGGCGGTCGACAAAGCGTTGTGTAAGACTGTTGTGCAGCGCATCTGAAATCTTATCTTCAAGTTCCCGCGTACGCGACTGCCAAGTATCTGCATCCCGGAGCCAGTCTGCGCGATGGGAAATGTAAGTCCACGTGCGGATATGCGCAATCCGCGCCATCAGCGTGTCGATATCGCCGTCGACCCGGTCGAGCTGCGCTACCTGGTCGGCGACCCAGTCGGCAGGCAGGAACTCACCGTCGGTCAGTTCGCGGAAAATCCTTCCAAGCAGGTTCGCATGGACTTCCGCCATGGTTTTGCGGAAATCGGGAATCTGGCATATGTCCCACAACAGGCGTACGGTATCCGGCGTGGTTGCCCGGCCAGCCACGGCATCGTCGCGCAGTAGGTTAGCGAGCGCGATCTTGTCATCCGCATCCCGGGCACGCTGCAGCTCGGGGCGGGACGGTGGCATTTCCAGAGATTTCAGCAGTCCCTTGCCGGACCGGAAATCGAGATCCGCATTCCGCCAATACACGCCAGTCAGCGCTTCGAAGTTGTGGTTTTCGATCGAATTGACGACGTCATCGTCGAACGTGCCGATTTCGGTGATGGGACCGAACGTCCCGTCCGACATGTGCCGCCCAGCACGACCGGCGATCTGCGCAATTTCGGGTGTCCGCAGTTTACGGTAATTGCGACCGTCGAATTTCCGCGTGCCGGCGAAGGCGACATGATCGATGTTCATGTTCAAACCCATCCCGATCGCGTCGGTCGCGACCAGGTAATCGACATCGCCGCCCTGATACATTTCGACCTGGGCGTTTCGGGTGCGCGGGCTAAGCGCGCCCAGAACGACCGCCGTGCCGCCCCGTTGGCGGCGCATCAGTTCGGCGATCGCGTAAACTTCATTCATCGAGAATGCAACCACAGCGCTTCGGCGCGGCATGCGGGTGATTTTTCGCGGGCCCACATAGGTAAGTTTCGACAGGCGCGGGCGGCTGATGAAATCGGCGTCGGGCACAAGTCTTTCGATGATCAGCCGGATCGTATCGGCGCCAAGAAACAATGTCTCCTCCGCTCCGCGCGCCCGCAGGAGACGGTCGGTAAATACGTAGCCACGTTCAGGATCGGCGCACATTTGGATTTCGTCAATGGCCAGGAATTCGACTTCTCGGTCCAGAGGCATGGATTCGACGGTACAGATGAAATAGTCGGCCCTAGGCGGGATGATTTTCTCTTCGCCGGTGACCAGTGCTACCCGGGCCGCCCCCTTTTTCGCTACCACTCGGTCATAATTTTCCCGCGCCAGCAGGCGCAGCGGGAAACCAATCATCCCGGTCGCATGGCCAAGCATACGCTCGATCGCGTAGTGGGTTTTGCCAGTATTGGTGGGGCCGAGCACGGCCGTCACAACGGGCCGTGGGTCCACGCCAGACATGTCCGCAGAATGGCGGCGCAAAACGTCCCTGACAAGGGGTTGAAATCAGCGGCGCTGCGCAACATATTCCGGCAGAAATCTGCAAAACAGAACGGGAGTACCGGACCAATGGCTGAAAAGAAGATGAGGTTCGAGACCGAGGTCTCGCGCCTCCTCCACATTGTCGCTAATTCGCTCTACAGCCAAAAGGAAATTTTTCTGCGTGAGCTTATATCCAACGCGTCCGACGCCTGCGACCGCTTGCGTTACGAAGCGTTGACCGATCCGGATCTGGTAGCAGAAGACCCCGATTTCAAGGTCCGGATTTCGGTCGACAAGGAAGCCCGTGTACTTGAAATCGCGGATAACGGCATCGGTATGAACCGGGATGCCCTGATATCGGATCTGGGTACCATCGCGCGGTCGGGTACATCCGCCTATCTGGAAGAGCACGCCGACGAAGAAGGAGTAGATCTCAGCGCTATCGGCCAGTTCGGGGTCGGGTTCTATTCAGCCTTCATGGTCGCGAGCGACGTCGAGGTGATCAGCCGTCGCGCCGGAGAAGACCAAGCCTGGCGCTGGTTGTCCGACGGCACCGGCGAGTTCACGATCGCGGACGGCGAACGCGACGGCCGAGGCACCACAATTCGCCTCAATCTGCGAAAGGGAGAGGAGGAGTTTCTCGAAGAATCACGTCTCCGCCACATCGTAAAGACCTATTCCGACCACATCGCGCTTCCTATCGTCATTGCCGCCGAAGATGGGGACGAGTCCATCAATGAAGCCTCCGCCCTGTGGACCCGTCCGAAAAAAGACATCACGGACGAGCAGTATTCGGAATTCTATCGCCATGTCGGCGGATTCGACGAGCCTTGGCTGACGATCCACTGGCATGTGGAAGGTAAACTGGAATACCGCAACTTATTGTTTATTCCGTCGTCCAAACCGTTCGATCTTTTCGATCCCAGCCGCAAGCACGGCATTCGGCTCTATGTGAAAAGGGTGTTCATTACCGATGAGGCCGAAAACCTGGTGCCCGCATGGCTCCGGTTCCTGCGCGGCGTAGTCGACTCCGAAGACTTGCCGCTGAACGTCAGCCGCGAAATCTTGCAGGACAATCCGATGATCGCCCATATGCGGTCGGCCATCGTAAAACGGGTGCTAACGGAACTCGGCAAGAAGGCGGACAAGGCGCCTGACGAATTTACGCTGTTCTGGGAAAACTTCGGCCCGGTCATCAAGGAAGGGCTTTACGAGGATTTTGAGAACCGCGAAATGATCCTGAAGATTGTTCGGTTCCACTCGACCACCGGCGGAGACGACCTCATCAGCCTAGAAGAATACGTCGGCCGGATGAAGGAAGGCCAAGACACGATCTACTATATTTCGGGGGAGGACCTGGACGCGGTGCGCCGCAGCCCGCAGCTTGAAGGCTTTGTCGCCAAGGGGATCGAGGTTCTGCTGCTGACCGACGCCGTCGATGATTTTTGGATTCCGTCGGTAGGCGAATATGAAGGTAAGCCTTTTAAATCCGCGACGCGGGCAGGCGCTGATCTTGACAAGATTTCCGCCAGCACGGCAGACGATTCAGAGGCCGAGGACGAAAAATTCTTCGATGACGGAAAAGTGGATTCACTGATCGCCATGTTCAGGCTGACCCTGAACGAAGAGGTTAAGGACGTACGCGTTTCCGAACGCCTTACCGACAGCGTCGTCTGCCTTGTCTCCGACGAAGGCGACATGGATCTACGCATCGAACGCATGCTGAAGCAGCACAACCAGCTGGAACAGTCTTTCAAACGGATCCTGGAAATCAATCCACGCCACCCGCTGATCGTGTCACTGGCCCAAGCGGTCGGTAAGGACGGCGCCGGCGAAAAGGTTGAAGACGCCGCCTGGCTGTTGCTAGATCAGGCCCGCATCATTGAAGGCGAACAGGTACCGGATCCAACTGCATTTTCAAAGCGTCTGAACAGCTTGATGGCGACCGGCCTACCGGCGTGAGTCAGGGGTAGTTGCGGAAGAGAACTTCGCCCACCAGATAGAGCGACCCGCATATCAAGATGCGCCCCCGAGGTGAACTGGCGGCACGCGCCAGTGCAACGTCCAGTGAAGGTGCGACGTCGGTTTCCATCCCCATCTCACCGGCAATGGCGGCGAGCGCGTCCGGCGCATGCCCCCCCGTCTCTCCGGGTAAGTCAATAGCGATCAAGCGGTCAGCGGCGGTTGCCAGTGGCCCGAGAAAACCGGCCGCATCTTTGTTTTCCTGCATGGCGAATATCAGCACCACCGGGCCCTCCGGCCAGGCTGAAATTGCATCCGCCAGCGCGGCACCGGCGGACGGGTTGTGACCGCCATCGAGCCAGAGCTGCCAGCGATCAGGCAGTTTCTCGATCAACGCACCCGTCGTCAGATGCTGCAGTCGGCCCGGCCAGGATGCCCCAGACACGCCTTTGGAAAAATCCTCCAATCCCCAGAATCTGGATTTCCAGCAGCGCAGCGCCGCGATCGCGGTACCGGCATTGATGCACTGATGATCACCCACGAGGGCTGGTTCCGGCAGATGTAGCTCCCCGTCTTTGTCGCAAAATTTCATACCGCCGGAGACCAGCATGCTGGCCCAGTCGATCCCACCGATCGACAACGGCGCATTGATCTCCCCTGCCCGCTTTTCGATCACTCGCAGAACATCCGCCGATTGTGGCGCAATCGCGGCCGGCACGCCAGGTTTCAGGATACCAGCCTTTTCGAACGCGATTTCGCCAATGGTGTCGCCGAGAAAAAACATGTGGTCCATCGATACCGGCGTAATCACGGTCGCGCCCGGGGATGGCAGGACGTTGGTGGAGTCAAAACGGCCGCCGAGGCCGGTTTCCAGCAACAGCAAATCGGCGGGCGTCCGAGAAAAGGCAACAAACGCCGCAGCAGTAGTGATTTCAAAGAACGTAATAGGTGCACCATCGTTCGCGACCTCACATTCCTCCAAAATACCCAGCAACGCCTGTTCTCCGACGGGGGCGCCGTCGAGCACGATGCGTTCGTTGAACCGCACGAGATGTGGCGAGGTATAGACATGCACCCGCAGTCCGGCGGCCTGCGCGATCGCCTGCATGAAGGCGATGGTGGAACCCTTCCCATTGGTGCCAGCAACGTGGATGACAGGCGGTAGGGATTGCTCCGGGCTACCGAGAGCGGCAAGCAGGCGTTCCGTACGTCCGAGACCGAGATCGATCAGTTTAGGATGAAGTGCAGTCAGCCGTTCGAGAACGGCGTCAGTCGGATGCGGGCGCCGAGCCGTCATTGCTGTCACCAAAGGCGGCATCGCCGCCCTGATTCAGTGAAACGCCATCGGCGCCGCGTTCCTTGCAGCGCACAAGATCTATGATCCGGCCAAGCGTAGCCGCTAGATCGTGACGCGGAACGACCATGTCGATCATGCCATGATCCAACAGGTACTCGGCGCGCTGAAAACCCTCGGGAAGCTTTTCGCGGATCGTTTCCTCAATCACGCGAGCACCGGCGAAACCGACAATAGTCCCCGGTTCCGCCAGCGCAATATCACCCAGCATGGCGAAGGATGCAGACACGCCGCCGGTGGTCGGATCGGCTAGCAGGACGATGTAGGGAAGCCCCGCTTCCTTGACCTGTTGCACTGCGATGGTCGTCCGGGGCATCTGCATCAGCGACAAAATGCCTTCCTGCATGCGGGCGCCGCCCGACGAGGGAACGACGACGAATGCTGCATCCTGCAGGACGGCAAGCTGTGCGCCTGCGACGATTCCGTTACCCACGGCAATCCCCATCGAACCGCCCATAAAGGAAAAATCGAATACTGCGATGACGGTCTTGTGGCCGCCGATTTCGCCGTGCGCAACGATGATCGCGTCGGTTCGTCCGGTCGTAGAGCGGGAATCCCTAAGGCGGTCGGAGTAGCGCTTGCGATCACGGAACTTCAGCGGGTCGGTCACGTTTTCCGGCAATTCAATCTCGGTAAATGAACCGCCATCGAACAGGATTTCCAGTCGCTCTCGAGCCGGCAGGCGCATGTGATGACCGCAATTTCTGCACACGTTCCGATTTTCTCTGAGATCGCGGTGAAACAGCATCTGTTCGCAGGACGGGCACTGCATCCAGAGGTTTTCCGGCACGTCAGATTTGACCCCGACCAGCGAGCGAATCTTGGGCCGGACATAGTTGTTGATCCAGTTCATGAGTTTGCTCCGGGTCGCGCGGATCGCACGGCCTTTGCGAGATCGGAGACGAAATCCAGTGTCTCGGAAACCAGTTGCGGCGTGGCGTTGCCGTTTTCGTCAAGAGCGTTCGCGATCTTGTCGACGATCGCCGTGCCGACGACAGACGCGTCCGCTACGGCGGCAACCTCCGCGGCCTGTTCGGGGGTGCGGATGCCGAAGCCAACCGCGACCGGTAAATCGGTCAGGGACTTGATCCGGCCAACATTGGATGCAATATCGCTGGCCGCTGCAGAGCTGGTTCCAGTGACCCCTCGCACGGACACATAATAGACGAATCCAGAGGCGTTTTCCACGAGGGTACCGATTCGGGCATCGGTCGATGTCGGCGCGATAAGGCGGACGATATCGACCCCGGATGACTCAGCATGAGGCCGGAATTCGTCCTCTTCTTCCGGTGGCAGGTCCACGATAATCAGGCCGTCGACCCCTGCGGCGGACACATCTGCGGCGAATTTTTCCCGGCCATAGGCGTGGATCGGATTGTAATAACCCATCAGAACGATGGGGGTATCGCCGTCGTTTTTCCGGAATGCTGATACCATTTCCAGCGTCTTTGCCGTGTTCTGGCCTTTTGTCAGCGCCCGGCCGGACGCCATTTCGATGGATGGACCGTCCGCCATGGGGTCAGTGAACGGCATACCAAGTTCGATAATATCGGCGCCGGCGCCCGGCAGGCCTGATAAAATCTCGGCAGAAATTTCCGTCGTCGGATCGCCGGCGGTGACGAATGTCACGAGACCGCCCCGACCCTCGTCGCGTAAGGCTGCAAAGCGGGTCTCCAACCGGCTCACAGCCTAACGCCCAACGCGTCGGCGACGGAAAATACGTCCTTGTCGCCGCGGCCGCACATGTTCATTACGAGAATATGATCAGACGGCAGATCCGGCGCGATCTTCAACACATGCGCCAGGGCATGGGACGGTTCCAGCGCTGGGATTATACCTTCGAGCCGGCTGCAGAGCTGGAATGCGTCCAGCGCTTCCGCGTCGGTCACCGAGACATAATTCACCCGGCCCATATCGTTCAGCCAGGCGTGTTCCGGGCCGATGCCGGGATAGTCTAGCCCGGCCGAAATAGAATGTGCTTCGGCGATCTGACCGTCATCATCCTGCAGCAGGTAGGTGCGGTTACCGTGCAGCACCCCGGGTTTGCCCGCGGCCAGAGAGGCCGCGTGACGGCCGGTTTCAATACCACCCCCTGCCGCCTCGACGCCAATAATGTCGATGCCGTCATCGTCGAGAAACGGATGGAATAAGCCCATCGCGTTCGAGCCGCCGCCGATACACGCGACCAGCGAATCCGGCAGCCGTCCCTCGGCCTTCATGATCTGTTCCCGCGCCTCATTGCCGATGACCGACTGGAAATCGCGAACCATTTTCGGGTAAGGATGCGGGCCGGCCACCGTGCCGATTACGTAAAACGTATCGTCGACATGGGCGACCCAGTCGCGCAACGCCCCGTTCATCGCATCTTTCAGGGTCGACGACCCTGTTTCCACGGGCACCACCTCGGCGCCCAGAAGTTTCATGCGAAACACGTTAGGCGCCTGGCGTTCGATATCGACCGCGCCCATATAGACGACGCAGGGAATGCCAAATAACGCGCAGACCGTCGCCGTGGCCACCCCGTGCTGTCCGGCGCCAGTTTCGGCGATAACGCGGGTTTTGCCCATGCGACGCGCCAGCAACAGCTGGCCCAGCGTATTATTGATCTTATGCGCGCCGGTGTGGTTCAGCTCGTCGCGCTTAAAGTAGATCTTCGCGCCGCCGCAATGCTCGGTGATCCGAGATGCGAAATACAGCGGGCTGGGGCGGCCGACGTAATGTTCCAGCAGATTGTCGAATTCCGCCTGAAAAGCCGGGTCTGCCTTGGCGTTTTCATAGGCTTTTTCGACTTCAAGCAGCAGCGGCATCAGCGTCTCGGCGACATAGCGTCCACCGAAGATTCCGAAATGGCCGTCCTCGTCCGGGCCAGCGCGATATGTGTTGGGAGAATTTATCATGGTTTGACCAATGTATTTAGCGCAACGGCACTCGAACGCACAGCACTTATCGTTTCACCGGGCACTTTTCACGGCAGCCAGGAACGCTCGAATGAGATCCGGATCCTTGATGCCCGGTGCGCTTTCCACGCCGGACGATACGTCCACCGCGTGTGCACCGCTAACCTCTATCGCTTCGGCGACATTGTCGGGATCGAGCCCGCCGGAGAGCATCCAAGGCAGTGGCCAATCCTGGCCAGCCAGAATATTCCAGTCGAACGAAACAGCATTACCGCCGGGTAGCGCGTTCTTCATATCGGCGGGTGTCTTGGCGTCGAACAACAACATATCCGCGGCATCGAAATAGGCATCCGCCACGGCAAGATCAGCAGCATTCGAAACCTTGATCGCTTTTATCACGCGACGGCCGGTCCGGGTCTTGATTTCCTTCACGCGGTCCGGCCTTTCGGATCCGTGCAACTGGAACATCGTGAGACCGGCAATCGCTGCGACGGCATCTACCAGCGCATCGTCGGGATCCACGGCCAGAGCCACGGCTTCGACATCGTCCGGCATCAGCGCAATCAGTTCTGCCGCCTGCTCCGGCGTCACGTTGCGGGGTGACCGGGAAAAAAAAACGAACCCGACATAACCCGCGCCGCCGTCTGCTGCCGCATTGATGGCGGTGCGGTCGCTGACGCCGCAGATTTTAGAGGCGATGCTCACGCGGTCACCTTGGATAACTCGTCGACGATACGCCGGGCGGCGCCGACCGGGTCATCGGAACGGGTGATGGGTCGGCCAATAACCAAATGATCGGCCCCCGCGGCAACCGCCTCGCCCGGCGTCATGACGCGTTTCTGGTCATCCGCGCCCGCCCATTCAGGCCGCACACCCGGGACTACCAGTGCAATTTGGTCGCCGATTTCACCGCGCAGCAACGACACTTCCTGCGGTGAGCAGACGATACCGTCGATACCAGAATCTCTCGCCAGTCGGGCGAGCCGCAGGACCTGTTCTTCTGCCGGGCCTGTCTGTCCGACAGCGGCAAGATCGTCATTGTCCAGGCTGGTCAGTACGGTGACGGCCAAGATCTTCGGCCGCTTGGCTCCCGCGTCGGCGGAGGCATCGGCCGCAGCTTTCAGCATAGCGGGACCACCGGATGCATGCACCGTCAGCACGGTGCAGCTCAACCGGTTGGCGGCACCTACCGCACCTGCCACCGTGTTGGGTATATCGTGATACTTTAGATCGAGGAAGATACTGTGGCCCAGATCCGCAACCTTGCGGACACCATTCGGGCCGTGGGCGGTGAAGAACTCCTTGCCAAGCTTGATGGCGCCGACTTCGCCCGAAAGCAGATCAGCAAGCAGCAGCGCATCGTCCAACTTCGGAGTGTCGATGGCACAGAAAATCCTGTCGATGGGTGAGATATCAGTCATTTCCGTTTAATAAAACATTTTGGGATCTTGTCACAGTGCACGCGGCGTTGTGGCGTCACCGGACTAGAAACCGTTCAGTTGTCGATCATTGTGGTCCTGGCGGGGGCGGTGGCGGGCGACGACGACGGCGTTG
>TARA_B100000674_G_scaffold496059_1_pt1 | contig 12735 bp, 15 predicted proteins | sample TARA_B100000674 | Tara Oceans TARA_B100000674 (sample SAMEA2622759) | marine metagenome | biome: marine biome (ENVO:00000447); feature: surface water layer (ENVO:00002042); material: "saline water (ENVO:00002010), including plankton (ENVO:xxxxxxxx)" | depth 5 m
GGCGGCGGTGGTGTAGCGCTGCATGGCCAGTGTTTCGGTATTCACGGCGGCGCTGTGCACAGCCTCTGCGCGGCTAAGCGCGGTGGTTGCTGCGGCCAGCTCCAGGCGCAGGGTCGCCATGCGCTGCACCGATAGCTGGCGGCCTTTGTCATTAATTTGCGCTTTAAGGCGCTGGGCCTCCAGGGCAAGCTCGGCGCGAATCGATTGCTGGGTGGCGCGGTAGCCTGTGACCTCGGTGGCGGTGGCCACACGCTGGGCCTGGGCCTTTTGCAACACGGCGGCTGAGCGGGCTTGCTCGGCAGCGGTGCTGTTAAGGGTAACCACGCTGCCTTCCATCACCTTTAGGTTGTACGCCGCTTGCGCCACGGTGGCGCGACCAATGGCCTGCACCACTGGCCCGGCAAAGCGGCCAACCAGGGTGGCAGCAACGAGCGTGGCAACGCTGCCAATATGCTCCAGGTCGTCGGCGCTGAGGGCGTCCAGGCTTTGGGCAGCGCCTTGTATCGATTGTGCCAGCGCCCCCATGGCGTCGGTGTTGTCGTCGATAAGGCCGAGGGTACGGGCAATACTGTTTTGCAGTGATGTCCAGGCGCGATCCACTGAGGTGGGTATGTCGGCGAATTCGCGGGCGATCTCGGGCGCTTGTGCCAACAGGGTTTGGAAAATGTCTTTGCTGAGGACATCGCCTGCGTTTACCGCCGCTTTAAGTGTGCCGGGCAACAGGCCAAGGCCTTGCTCGATGCGCTTGGCCACTTCGGGCAGCTGGTCGAGGATGGAGTTCATTTCCTCGGCCTGAACGCGGGGCGAGTTCAGCGCCTGGCTAAATTGCCGCAGGCCGTTGGTAAGTTCTTCGCGGGTGGAGCCGCCAATAACCCCGAGCTTTTGCACGGTGTCGGTGAGCACTAGCATGTCGGTGTTGGTGGCGCCCAGGGCTTCTTTGGAGCGGCTAAAACTTTGGAATTGCCCGGCGGTAATGGCCAGGGCAATGCCGTTGTCCTGGGTAATGCGGTAGAGCGCATTGGCGGTGCTTAGGTAGTCGCCGGTGCTGCGGGTTGCGGTGACCACGCGTTGATCCAACACGTTGAATTGGTCGGTAAGTGCAACGAACTGTTTAACCACGTACCCCACGCCCAGGGTGGTAATGACACTGTGCAGGGAGCTGTACGACTGACTGAGCTGCTGATTGGCGCTGGCGGCTTGCTGGCTGGCGCGGGTGTTGCTGTTAACCTCGCGCTCTAGCTGGCTAACGGCAGTGCGGGTGCCATCCAGCCCCCGGATGACTACCTGGTCGCCTTTCAGTTCGAGTTGTAGGCCAAACTTAATGTTGCTCATGTTGCTCGGCAAAGGTCTCCAGCGCGTGGTGTTGCAGTGTGTTGAGGTCGTGCCACAGTTGGTCGGTGTTAGCTTGGTTTAGGCCCCGTAGTTCGGGTAAGTAGCGGGCGCGCACCTCCACTTGCGCCCAGTCCAGCCCCAGGCGCAGTAGTTTGCCGTCGGGGGTCATGGTGGTTAGCCATTGGCGGCTACAGGCCAAAAACAGCGTGAATACCGGCCAGTTTTGCTCGTAGATAACAATGCCTGCTGCGGCCTGTTGGGCCTGCTCGTCCAGCCAGGCAAGGTCGGCTTCGCTAGCGCCCATTGCCCTGTATTGCTGGCGAATGCGCTCAACATTGCTAACCCGGCGTGGGCTACCGTTTAACTCTCGCCAATTGCTTGCCCAGCCTCTGGCGAGGTCTCGGAGTTTTTTGTGCGCACTACCTCGCCTGCCTGGCTGTCGCGGTGGGCCTTGATCACCGCATCGCGAATAATGCGCTGGCCCAATAACAGGCATTTGTTGTGCTCGGTGCAGGGCAGGGGCTTGCCGGTTTCGTCGCTGAGGTCGTCTTTCCAGCCCACCAGAATGTCGCTGTAGAGTTCTATTTGGTGGTCAGCGATGAGTGTGGCGGCGTCGAGCGGGGCGCTATTGTCGCTGGCCTCTTGGGCTTTAATTTCCGCTACTTTGGCGTTCATGCGCTCAAGCATGGTTTTGGCGTCGTTGTGGGAGAGGTGTTTAAACACGCCGGTAAAACGGTGGCTAACAAAGTCACCGTTGCTGGGTACTTGCACATCTACCGGCCATTCGTAGGTATTGAGGCTGGCGAGAGAGAATCCGAGTTTTGCTGTCATGGTGTTGGTTTACCTGTGTTGGGCTTAGCGGGAGGCAAAGCTGTAGTCGTTCCCTGGTGCGGTGGCAACGAGGTCGGCGGTGAGCACGAGGTGGGCAAGGCCTTTAATAAACGTGCGTTCGCAGTTGGTGAGCTGGGCGCGGGGCGCAGCAAACTCAATAATGCGGCCCTCGTGGGTTACGTCGACCCCATGCTGCATGGCAAAGGCGCCAAAGGCGTTTTGCTCGGCGGCGGCAAACCAGTTTTTGCTGCTAATGTCTGGCTCGCGCACGGTGACTTTGAGCGTGGCGTTGCGGCTGCTGTGAATGACTTCTTCGGTTTGAATGAGGCCGTGGTATTCCACTGGCTGGCCTTGGTCAATTTCCAGCGATTCACCATCGAGCGCCTGGCCGTGCAAGGTGAGTGTGGGCACGGTGGTTTTTGTCCACTTTAGTGGCTCGGGCACGCTGGCAAAGTTTACGCCGGGCAGGCCACCACCTTGCTTAACCGGCTCTACATACAGGCCCATGCCGGTAAATTGCAGGTAGGGCAGGCCGGTGGTGCTGAACACCCATTTAACGCTGCCGCGCACACCCAGAATGGCGTGCAGGTGCTCTTTGGCCAGGTAGTACAGCGAGCCGCTGTCTACGCTGGTGTCGACGAGGGTGTAGTCCACGGCGGTGCCAGCGGTGACCACACTAGCGTGGGAGGCAATGTTGAATAGGGTGGCAAAGTGCGGAGGTACATCGACATTTCCGGCACCGGCGCCGACCAGGTATACCTTAAACTCCACCCGGCAGTAGCAGTTAATGCGCACGCTGCCTTGGTTGCCTAAAAACCCGACAATGTTGTTGAGTTTGGCAACGTCGCCGTCCAGCGCGGTAATACTAATGTCGTGCACCAGCAATGCCTCGGCGCCAGTGGGGGTGGCATCGGTGCCATAGTTGCCCTCGGGTTTTAGGGCAAGCACTTGCTCTTGTTCGCGCAGCAATATTGACATGATTATTCAGCCTCCTGGGTGGGGTGTTGGGCGGCCGGTTTGGTGGCCGAGCGGTGTTTGCCAAAGTTGCCGTTAGCGGGGTTAAAGGTGTAGCTGCCGCCACGACGCAGCGCTTGCAGCTGCTCTGGTGTGGGGCGCTTGGCCGGGGCCGCTTTGGACGTGGCCGTTGTTGCTTTTGGGGTGGGCTTAGTCACTGCTGGGTTCCTCGTAGCGGTCGGTTAGGTATTCGTCTTGGTGCCAGTGGGCGGCGTCGGAGAAGTCGAAAAGCTGCGACGGGCCTCGGGTAAACGGGGTGTCGAACCCCGGCGGTGTCCAGCCGTAGAGGGCGTGTTTAATTGCGGCGCGTACTTCGTCCATAAGGGCGTTGGTGCGTTCGCGGCGGCTGTCGTTGGCAACACGTACCACGGTGATCACGGCTATGTGGTACACCCTGTTTTGCAACACGCTGGTTTGGGTGCCGTGCAGGTCGTCGGCGGGCACTTCGCGCAGCGGCACGACAAACACGGTTGGCGTGATATTTGGCACTTTTAACTTGCCGTTTTTTCGCAGCGCGGCGAATCCTGCTGCGCCTTGTATGTCTTTAATGGCGGCGATGTTGGCCAGCCGCGCCTCTACGTCGCTGCCCAGCATTAGAAGCTGCCCCCTGGGAAGGTGGGGCGGTTGCTAACAAATACGGCCTCGCCCACGGCCTCGTTACTGCTGGAAAGGTCTTGATGGTTGGCGCTGAGGCGGATCTCGCCTTTGGCCACCGCCTTGAGAAACTTGAGCGCTTGCTCGTAGCGCTTGTTCACTTGTTCGGTGGCTTCGTCGTCGTACAGGCGGTAGCGGGCAACGTCGCAGGCGTAGGCTTCGATGACTGGCGGCACGGGGGTAAGTGGCAGGGGGTAGCCGCCACTGGTGAGGTAAATATCGATCTCGTTACCGGCGTCGGCAATGGCGGCGTTGATTTTAGTGGGGTCGATACCGCCGCTGCCGTCTGGGGCCAGTTGTTCCAGCTCGTAGGTGCCAAAGCGGTCTGCCAATGCTTGCTGGCTAAGGTAGGCCATGCTTACTTGGCCTCTACCTGGCGTGTGGTTTCGCTAACGACAAGCCGAGGCTCCTTGTGCAGGGCGGCGAGTTGTTCGTCGCTAAGGGTGGTGCGGCAAAGGGTTGATGGCTGGCGGGTGAAGCGCTGCCCCGCGCGGCGAAGGGTGGTAACGCCACGACGGGTATGCACGACCACAACGGCCTGTTCGGTGGCCGGGGGGGTGGGGGGTGTATCTGTTGCTTTGCTGGCAGCGGTTTTGGCCGCAGCCGGTTTGCGCGCAGCGGATTTAGCGGGCGGCTTTGCATTTGCTGGCGGCTTGGCGTTTGCCTGCGGCTTGGCTGCGGGGGCTTTGGGGTTTGCCACGGTGTGCTCCTTTAAAAAGCCCCCACCCGGCATCGGGCAGGTGGGGGCAAGGGTGAATGGAGGTGCTGCGTTTAGGCGGCGCTTAACCAGGGGTTCATAACCAGTGTGGAGCTGTTGGCCCATTCGTTGGTTTCACCGCCTGCAGCGAGGGTGCTGATAATGATTTTGCGGGCCGCAGCGTCGGTGGTGGAGTTGACCATGGTGTGGGTGTGGCGCAGGCCCAGGGGGCGGCCATGGTCGCCTTGGAGTTTTTGCAGGCGGGTGCGCGCCGCTTCGTAGTTGGCCGCGGTGAACGGCTGGTTGCTGCGCACAATAAGCTGCCAAAGGCCGGGGCCGACATTCACGCGGGCGTCTACGCCGAACATAAATACGTCGGTGGTAAACACCTGTGAGTCGTTCAGGTTGTTAATGGAGCGGAAGTCGTACTCGCGGCGTTTTTGAAAGATCAGCGGCTTAATGGCACGGCTTAAGTCCATAACGTACCAAGCGTCGCCGCTGCCCCCCATGTCGTTAGAGACCGAGATTTCCTTGCCGTTTTTATCCAGCACGGGGTGGTCGGTGTCGAACAGCTGTTGGCCGTCGTAGCAAATGGGGTTGGCTTCTAACACTTCCACCGACAACTCCATAGGGTGCTCGCGAGAGCTGCGGCCCATTTCCTGGAATACGGGTGCGTACACACCGTAGGTGTCGTCGTCGATCTGGTCGCGGTTTACGCCTTCGGTGAGTTCGAACTTGCGGTTTTTAATCGAGAAGTCGCCAGCTTCCAGGCTGTGTACCACACGGTCGCCGATCCATTCACGCATGCGAGGCAGGCTTTTAAGAAAGGGGTAAACCTCTAGCGCGGTGGTTGACGGCACAACCGTGCAGTATTTTTCGTAGAGCATGGCGTCGTCGCCAAGGCTGGCAAGCCCTTGCTGAAAGCTGGTGTTATAGCCTTGGAACAGGGCGTGTAAATTGGCAGATGTTAAATCCATGGTGAGTGGCCTCTGGTGTAAAGTGGAGTGGCAGCGCTACAGAGCGACGCCGCTGGTGGGGTCGAGCAGTACCCACACGCCTTGGTCGTCGATGTCGTCGACAATGCCTGCGATGCTGCGCGTGCCGGTGCCGTCGGTTTTTGCCACGGTTTGGTTGTCGACCAGGTAGCACGTTTGGCCAAGGTCGGTGAGGGTGATCTCGTCGGCGGCGAGGCTGTTTTCAAACCGGAAGTAGCCGCGCTTCACGTTTGCGGTGGCACCGCCGTCGGGGCCGTTGGTGTTGTTGCATTCGTGGTCAAAACAGCCGAGGGTAATTTTGCCGGTGGCGGTGGTGGCGGGTTCGGCAAAGCCGGTGGCACTGAGTACCGCAATGGTGCCAGCCAGGGCATGCACGCCACTGGCAACGGGGTAGCCACGCGAGGTTGACGCGCGGGATGGGGTGTTGCGATTTTTGGTTGCAGCAGTCACGGTGACGGCCTCCTGTTAGGCGTTAAAGAAGGGCGGCGCGTTTACGCGGCGGCCTTATTCTTTTTGTAGGTTTCAGGGTCTAGGCCCATGTTTTTGCACACGGCCAGCTCGGCGGCGGTGAGTTCGCCCTCGTCATCGTTGGCGTTAGGCTTTTTACCCTGGGTTTGGGTGCCCTTTAGTGCGGCGATGGTGGGGGCGTCTTGCAGGTGGGCCTTCAGGGCGGCTAAGCCTTGTTCACGCAGCCAGTTGGCGGTGGCCTGGCCAGCAATGCGGCCGTCGTCCAAACCTTCTTTAATGAGTGCCTCGACCTCGGTGGTGTCGCCGGAGGCTTTTAGGGCAGCGAGCTGCTGGGTGGCTTCCTTGTACACGCTTTTTGGCACGTACTGGCTCAGGTCGGGCTCGGCGGTTTGGGCCGCTTTGCTTTTGAGTGTGGCGACGGCTTCCACGGCATTGCCTTGTTCGTCTACATCCAAGCCTTCGCGCAGGGCGGCTAGTTCATCGGCGTTGGCTTTCAGGGCGGCCAGCGCAGACTCAATGTCGGCGTCGGTGGCGTTTTCTGCCAGGCCGAGGGTTTTAATCAGTTGTTCGCGTTTCACGGTGTCGTCCTCGTTTGCAGGGTGGGCCGATGCACGCGCAGCAGCCATTGCAGCTACTGCCTCGTCGATGGCTGGGGTGTTGGTTAATGCCAGGTGGTAGAGGTCGAGCACTTCGCCGGTGGCGGCATCGTAGGGGAATACGGGCGACAGGTAGCGGTACTCGTCGTTGCTGATGGCGGTGGCGGCGGCGGTTTTCCAGTCGATGCGGCCGTATAAACCGTCGTCGCGCCATTCAAGCGAGCGGGGGTCGACCCAGCCTGATGCTGGGGCGGGCTGGCCATTTTTTTCGGTAAGCAGGGTTTGGTGTTCGTAGTCGACAACGATGTCGGTGCTGCGGGTGGCCGCGCGGGCAATAAGGCGATTGGCGGCGTCTTCGGTTAGCAGCCAGGGGCCGTTACCCGACATGGCGCCGCGCGGGGCAGTAAAGGTTCCGGCGGGGATCAATCGCTGAAGGGCATTGCCGGATTGTACCTGGAGGGCACACACGGCCACGCAAACGGCGTTGGATTTAAGAGCGGCTGTCTTTTTCATGCCGCCATCGTGGCAGCTGACGGCAGGCTGAATAAGGTGAAGGGGTTCAGCCGAGCGTGTGGGGGCGTTTGCGCACGACGACACGGCCTGTGCAGGCAAAATGGCCTGGCGCGAGAATCGCCTTGTGCGGGCTTACAGCACCTTGGCAGCTACCGTTGCCGCCAGCAAGGGGCGTGCGGCCCGCAGGCGGGGATTTAAACGGGGTTTAAACATAAATTGGATGTAGTCCGTCAGCGACTAATTAGTGATTAGCTAAACTTAAGCAATATTGAGATTGGCTAACTCATTTAATAACGAGTTCACAGGATTTAACTTTTCGCCCTTGCATGAAGTTTAACCTGAGCTGTTTTTGATCAAAGATTGGCTCGTCGGCGAAGATAACGGTCAGTTGTATGCCGTACATTTCAATCATCATACCGACTGACTTTTCATTTTTTTCAATTGGTGCAATTGCAACAGTTTGTGTTATCTGAAGCTCATCGTCTTGAGACATTAGGAAGTCTATTTTGACGTAATTCCGTGATGGCGTCTTTGAATAGACGAGATTTGCTAGGAATTCAGTTTCACAATTAGATTCGTATCTAAAGAAGTCTGCAACTCCCAAGTAAGTTTTTATGGCCCACCTTGATAGTTTTTCATAGCAAATTATTTTTTTGTGTATGGCAAATTTCTTTGCGCTTAATGTTGTACGGCTATTAACTAAATCCCTGCAATAGATTAGTGCATGCCCGAATGAAATTGCCTCTGAATCGTATGGCGAAAGAAGTTCATTGTGCTTCTTACATAAGCAATTTCTGGTTAATGCTTTCTTAGAAACGGTCTTCTCTGCATCCCTGAAAAATGGCGCATTGGTGACCTTAATCATCTTGTCTTCAAATAAACCTTGAGAGATATAGTGTTCTCCTGATTGCGTGCCACAGCATGGCGATACATCTTTTGCCCAGCATTTCATGCTACTAGTCCTTGTATAGTTGAGCTTTATGATTAGAGGCCTTATGAAGACCAATGGTCAACTACTACCCCACAATGTGGCCTTCAATAATCCTAACGACTTCGTCGCGGTCGTTACCTGAAAGGCCTAGCCAGGGGCGGGCGGGAATGCCTGCCTCTTCGCGGCCGTATTGGTGGCTGGCGCCATAAATGCGGTCGGTGCCGAACAGTAGGCCGAAAGGCGTAAGTTGGTAGCGCAGGGTGTCGCGCATAAAGGTGCTTTGTACCAGGATGTCGGTCGGCTGGTTGCGCTGCTGTTTGCGGGCGAGTGTGGCCGGGGCCAGTGGCGCCCAGGCGCTGCCGTCGGGGGTTTGCTGGGCGTCCCAACGCAGGCGGTGGGCAAGGTCTAGGTATTCGCCTATGTCTTGCAGGGCGGGTTGCGGGTGGGCGATGTGATCGATGAGCTGCTGTAGCGCGGTGTCGATGTTTTGGTTGCCGTGGAGTACCAACTCCAGAGTTGCACCAGCCATGGGTGGCTCCTATACTTGGGGTAACTCATTGCGCGAGCAGCTACCGCCTTAGCGACCGATCCTACGCGCAGAGAGACCACGGTGAGGACGGCGCTGTGGTTTTTGTGTTTATGGCGTTCGCCGATACAGGCGAACCCCTTGCCGAAATTGGGCGAGTTCGTCTTTTCTGTTTTGGTCTGCCTGGTAGGTGGTAATGCCTGCCCAGCCGTCGCGCCCCCATTCAAATACGGCCACGCCGGGTTGTTCTTGCCCGGCAATGTCAAACTCTGCAACGTAGCGCCGCCGCAACACGGGCTTTGCTGTGGCGCCGTGCCATTCGGCGGCTACCCAGATTTCGTCGGGGTCTTTCAGGGCCATGGCGAGCAGGGGCAGGTAGCGCTCGCGGCCCTGCTTTACTATTTTCCATGTGCCTTTGCGGGTTTTAAACAGCTCTTCCGAGATCATTAACGGTTCGCCGGTAACGTCGGTAAACGTGCGGGGGGCGTTTAGGTCGGCGTTAAACTCTTGCAGAAAAGCGCGCGCGTAGTCTTGCTCGGGTTGCCCGGCTGGCAGCAGCTGGCCGTGGTAAGGGCGCGGCGCTGGCAGTGGCTCGGGTGTTTGGTTGGGGGGGAACAGGCGCTCTGGTAAGCCCCGCACGGGTTCATCGAGCGGGGTGGCGGTGGTGCTGCGCAGGCGGCTGGCGCCGGGGCGGTATTCAAAGCCGGGGTCGATGCCTTTGGGTACGCGCACGGTACGCGGGTTGGGGCCGTTCACGCCAACGGTGCGGGTTTCGTATTCAATGGCTGGGGGTGTATCTAACACTTTCAGCCCAAGGCGTTGTACATCGCGCTCGGACACCATGAACTTCTTGCAGGTACAGCCCCAGCCATTCTGTGGCGTCCATACCTCCCACCAGGGGTTGTCTAATAGAACGACGGTGTTGTTGAGCTTAAGGTGGTCTTCGCGGGGGTCGCTGCTGCCGCCGTGGCGATACAAGCCGTAGGGTCGCGCCTTGCGCAGCGCTGGATCGGCCATCTGTTGCTCCCGGCCTGCCTGGTAGCTTTGGCGCAGGTTGGTTTCGTAGATGATGCGGGTGCGCCAGTTGCGGCCACCGTTGTAGGCCCAGCCGTGGCGTTTAACGATGTCGTCAAACGCCTGGCGAAAATCAGCAAGGGTTTTGCCTTCTTCGATAAAGCTGGCAATGGCTTGCTGGAAGTCTTCGATAATGGCCATGCGGTTGGCCCCGGCCACCACGGCAGCGTGGTCGTGCTCGGCACCGTAGAGGTCTGTCCAGGCGCGGGTGGGCATGGGCACCTTGGATCGGTAGATGTCGATTTGTTGCTGAAAAGGCAGGGAGCCGTAGCGGGCGCTGGTCATGAGTTATATCGTGTACCTATTCACGTTAAGGAGAATGAAAATGGAATTGTCGAGTGACCAGAAATTTCAGGCGCTTACCCTGCGCTATCAGGATCAAGTTGAGCTGCATAGGATGCTTACAAACAATGTTTGGAAGATATTTGTTGCCTATTCCAGCTTACAAATGGTTCTGGGGGCATGGTTGGTTTCCTCCGAGGTTTTGTACGATGTGAGTTCAAGCTATTCGCTGTTGGTCATCGACTTCAGCATCACACTTATTGCCTATAAAATTTTGGGGCATCAGCATGAACGGCGTCAGGAAGTTACTCGCACCATTCAAAACCTTAATGAGGCTTTCGAGTTTAATGTGGAAGGGGTTTATCTCCCTGGTAAAGCATTGAACCCCGAGTACCACAGACGCTATTGGCTTAAGTGGTATCGCTATGCTTTGGCCGCAATGTTCGTCGCTATTTTCGCCATGGTTTTGTATGGGACTAATTAGCTCGTGCAAAATCAAACCCCCTCTAAAATGTCATAGCGCCCGGCCAGCTGTGCAGCGGCCAGGGCGTCGCCCATGGCTTGAGCGAACTGTTCGGTAGAGAGGTTGGGCAGTTGTTGCAGCAGTGTGACCTGAAGCGCTTCAAGGCTTTGGGCTTGCTCAACGGCGGTACGTATTTTCTCCACCCAGCCTTCTATAGCAAGGTCGCCGTCGGTTTGCAGGCGGTTAAGCTGGGCGTTGGTGGCATCGGTGGCTGGCGGGGCCGATTTTAGCGCGGCGAGGTTGGCGCGCAGGGCGGCGTTGTCGGTGTTGGGTGCGGCTGCAGGCGCGGGTGCAGGCGCGGGTGCAGCAGTGGGGCTTTGCAGTATGTCTTCTTGTTTGCTGGCTTGGGGAATGCCGCTTTTTTCGTGCGCCCACCACATGGGTATGCGCATGCCCATGTTAACCATTACCGGCAGGGAGTTGGCGAGGGTTTCGTAGTCTTCGGGTTCGCTGGTGTCGAGGAAGAACACCGGCGCACGGCGCAGGTCGTCTACGCCGTAGTTCATGGCGGCCATGGGCCAGAGGATGTCGCGTTTTATGGTGCTGGCGTATTGCCTAACGTCGCTGCGTAGCAGGCTCATTAGGCTGCGCTCGTGCACGTTGCCCAGGGCGTTGGTGTTGGTGCCTTCGCCTGTGCCACTGGTGAGGGTGCCGCCTAATATAACGCGGGCTTTGGCGCGCTCGCACCAGTTGATCATGCTTTCGAATACGCCTTCGTCGCCGCTGGCGGCGTTGAGGTAGTCGATTTTCATGCCGTCGGGAATGATGCCAGCCGCATTGCTACCCAGGCTAACCACGGCCCGTAGCAGGGTGGCTTTTTCGGCGTCGCTGGCGTTTTTGGGGTATTGGCCAACGCGGGCGGGCATGCCGTAAATTTCCAGCAGTTGGGCGAGGTCGCCCAGGGCGTAGTTTTGAAACAGGTAGGGCCAGGCAAGCATGCGGCACAGGCCGCTGCGCGCCACGTAGCCGGGTTTGGCGCGGTGGCGGTGTTGCGCCCAGCCCAGTGGCCATAGCTCGGCGCCGGTGTTGCTGTTGTCGCGCAGGGTAATGGTGTGTTGGTCGTCGGGGTGGAGCCTAAACCAGCTGTGTGGCTGGAGGGTGGGTTGTTCTATAAAGCGCAGGCTGTTGTCTTGTGCCCAGCTTAGTTCCAGGTTGGCCCAGCCATGCCCCAGCCCAGCGCCGAGGTCGATGATGAGGTCTTCCACTTCCAGGCCGTCGAAGGCTTCGGCGGCTTGTTCGGCGGCCATTTTTTCTTTGCGGCTGGCGCCCTCGGGTGGCTTGATTTGCCATTCCAGTTCGGCGGCAAGCTGGCGGCGTTTGGCCATGTCGCTGCCGATTTGTGGGTCTTTTTCTTCCATGTCGTCGAAGAGTTCGGACTGGGCTTTTAGGTTGCCTTGTTCAGCGCCCTCTAATATTTGGTAGAGCCGCGCGGGGGTTAAGCCCTTGCTGGGGTGCTCGGCAAATTCGCGCATGAGTTGCGCGCTTTGTGCGTTACCGGCACTGGCAGCAACTTGGGTGTCGTGTAGGGCGGGGGAGCGGGTGTCGATGCCTTTTTTGGACTTACGCTTTTTTTTGGCCATGGGGTGCTCTCTGTTAAAACGCGCCGCCGCCCAAGCCCAGGCTTAGGTCTTGGTCGGGGTCGTCGGTGCTGCCATGCCAGTGGCTTTTGGCGGCGGGGATGGGGGTAAAGTCGATGGCGACGGCGTCCATTAAGCTGGCGTAGTAGGCCATGGCCAGGGCAATGGCGGCGTCGCCGTGGCGGGTTTTGTCGTCGCCGGTTTTGCCGTCGGGCAGTTTGGGTATGCCTTTAATCACTTGCAGGGCGCGCAGGTCGTCGAGTACGTCGCGGTCTTTGGGTATGAGGATGTCGTCGTCTTCGAAGGCGGCTTTGAACTTGGGCATGTTGTCCAAATACCAGCTTTGGCTGAGCATGACGCATTCAATGCGGCCCGCGCCGTATTCATCCACGGCGGCCTCGGCCAGGTACTGGCCGTTGCCCCGCGCATCAAACGCACCGGCCTGAAAACGGGGCAGGCGGTCGATGATGAACTTCATGATTTGTTCTTGCTGCTTGAAGGGCACATTGCGCAGCTCCACCAGGAACGGCACTACCCGTTTAAGCGAGGCGGTAATGGCCATTGGGGCGAACACGGTGAAGTCGCCGGAGCGAGCAAAGTCTTCGCCGAAGCAGTGCGGGGTGTTGGGGTGCAGTTTGTTTAGCTCGGGCAGCAGGTGTTGGTTGCACCAGTGGGCAATGTGGGCGTAGCGCTGTGGCTCGGGCAGGGCGTTAAAGGCGGCG
>TARA_B100000674_G_scaffold152227_1_pt1 | contig 12732 bp, 11 predicted proteins | sample TARA_B100000674 | Tara Oceans TARA_B100000674 (sample SAMEA2622759) | marine metagenome | biome: marine biome (ENVO:00000447); feature: surface water layer (ENVO:00002042); material: "saline water (ENVO:00002010), including plankton (ENVO:xxxxxxxx)" | depth 5 m
AACTATCTCTATGATGAAAGTGCGAAGCTTTATGACCACGCACTTGATCTGTGGGATGGGCTGAGCCAGGAACTGAACTACAACGTCATGTATTCGCAGCGCGGCGTTCTGATGCTCGCGCATAACGTTCATGATGTTCAAAGCTTCCAGCGTCACGTGCATGCCAACCGTCTGAACGGTGTGGATAACGTCTGGCTGTCCAAGGAAGAAGCCAAGGAATTCTGCCCGCCGCTCGATATTTCGCCAAATGCGCGTTATCCCGTCGTCGGTGCAGCGCTGCAGCGTCGCGCAGGAACTGCCCGCCATGATGCGGTGGCATGGGGTTATGCCCGTGGGGCCGCGGCACGTGGTGTCGACATCATTCAGAACTGCCCGGTAACCGCTATTCGTCGTGGCCCGGATGGCCGCGTCACGGGTGTTGAAACCGCCAAGGGCTTCATCGGTGCGAAAAAGGTTGCTGTTTCGGCTGCTGGTCATACCTCGGTCGTGATGGATACGGCCGGTGTGCGCATGCCGCTTGAAAGCTATCCGCTGCAGGCACTGGTGTCCGAGCCGATCAAACCAATCTTCCCGTGTGTTGTCATGTCCAACAGTGTGCACGCCTATATCAGCCAGTCTGACAAGGGCGAGCTCGTCATTGGGTCGGGGACCGATCAGTATACCAGTTACTCCCAGCGTGGCGGCCTGCCGCTGATCGAGCACACGGTTGCTGCGATTTGCGAGATTTTCCCGATCTTCAACCGCATGCGCATGCTGCGTAAATGGGGCGGTATCGTTGATGTGACCCCGGACCGTTCGGCCATCCTTGGCAAGACGCCGGTGCCGGGTCTTTACGTCAACTGTGGTTGGGGTACTGGCGGGTTCAAGGCGACCCCGGGTGCAGCCCACACACTGGCATGGACCGTGGCAAAGGATGATCCGCATCCGGCCAACGCGCCCTTCACCCTTGAACGTTTCAGCACCGGTCGTCTGATTGACGAAGCCGCTGCTGCAGCTGTTGCGCACTAAGGAGACCGGACATGCTTCTGATCCATTGCCCCTATTGCAATCAGACCCTGCCGGAGGCGGAATTTACCTATGCCGGTGAAGCCCATATCGCACGCCCAAGCGATCCGTCGTCGGTCAGTGACGAGGAATGGCGCGACTTCCTGTTCATCCGCACCAACGTCAAGGGCCCGCATTATGAACGCTGGCGCCACTTCCATGGCTGCGGTCGATATTTCAACGCTGTACGTGACACTGTCAGTGACCGGTTCCTGATCACCTATAAAACCGATGATCCCCGTCCTGAACTGTCCAAATTGTTGGAGAAATCGAAATGAGCAGCTTCCGCGTTTCCGGGCGTGGTCGCGTCGATCACACCCAACCGATCCAGTTCACCTTTGATGGCAAGAAAATCAAAGGCTTCAAAGGCGATACCGTTGCATCAGCACTGCTGGCCAATGGCATTCACCTGATGGGTCGTTCGTTTAAATATCACCGCCCGCGTGGTGCTGTGACCGCCGGTTCGGAAGAGCCGAACGCGCTGGTCGGTACCCGTCGTGGTCCGGGCCGGTTCGAGCCGAACACCCGTGCAACCGTCCAGGAAATCTGGGACGGCCTGCAGGTCAACAGCCAAAACCGTTATCCCAGCCTGTCCTTTGACATTGGCGCGATCAATGACAAGGCCTACATGCTGTTTTCCGCCGGGTTCTACTACAAGACCTTCATGTGGCCGAAATCCTTCTGGGACAAGGTCTATGAGCCGTTCATTCGCGCGGCCGCCGGCCTTGGTGTTTCGCCGACCGAACCTGATCCGGATCACTATGCATCGCGTTACCTGCATACCGATGTTCTGATCATTGGGGCTGGCCCTGCCGGTCTTGCTGCCGCCGTTTCGGCGGCACGTGCCGGTTCGCGTGTGACCCTTGTTGATGAAAACCCGGAAGCAGGTGGTTCGCTTCTGTCCGAACCGTCGGCCATGATCGAAGACATGCCGGCATGGGACTGGGTTGCCAAAACCCTGGCCGAGCTCAAGGAGCTTGGCGTCAAGGTGATGACCCGCACGACCGCGATTGGCTATTACCATCAGAACATGGTTGGTCTCTGTGAAAAGCTGACCGACCATCTTGCAAGCCCGGATGGGGAAACCCCGCGCGAACGCATGTGGCGTGTCCGCGCCAAGCAGGTTGTTCTCGCACAGGGTGCGCTTGAAAAGCCGCTGGTCTTTGATGGCAACGATCGCCCGGGCGTGATGCTGGCCGGTTCGGCTCAGACGTACCTTAACCGTTATGGCGTGCGCGTTGGCAACAAGGCCGTCATCGTCACCAGCCATGACAGCGCATGGTATGCCGCCTTTGATCTGGCCGATGCCGGCACCACCATTGCCGCCATCATTGATACCCGTGCCGAGCCGAATGGCGATCTCGTTGCCGAGGCGACCAAACGTGGCATCCGTATCATGGCCGGTCATACCGTTACCGGGACCGAAGGCCGCCTGCGTATCAAATCGGTTCGCGTCAACCCGATCACCGGATCGTCGGTCGGTGCTGCCGAGGTTATCGGTTGCGATTGCCTTCTGATGTCGGGTGGCTGGACGCCGTCACTTCACTTGTTCTCGCACACCAAGGGTACTCTCAAGTGGGACGAAGAACGCCAGACCTTCCTGCCGGATCACAAGGCAGAAGAATGCGAAATCGCCGGTGCAGGCCGTGGCCTGTGGGGCATTGAAGCGGTCCTGAATGATGGCGCGGAAATGGGCGCGGCAGCGGTCAAAAGCCTTGGCAAGACGTCCAAGGCTGCAAGCTATGCAGTCGCTAATGACCGTCCGGGAACCGGTGTCAGCCACAAGGAACTGCCGACCGATCTGGATGCTGGCAAGGCACGCGCCTTTGTCGATTACCAGAACGATGTTACGGCCAAGGACCTCCGTCTGGCGGTACGTGAAGGCATGCGTTCGATCGAGCATGTCAAACGCTACACCACCAACGGCATGGCGACCGATCAGGGCAAGATGTCCAACATCAACGGCCTGAACATTGCGTCTGACGCGTTGGGTGTGCCGCAGCCGAAAGTTGGTCTGACGACTTTCCGTCCGCCGTATACCCCGACCACCTTTGGTGCGTTCTGCGGCTATCATAAGGGCAGTCACTTTGAAGTGACGCGTAAAACCCCGATTGATAGCTGGGCCGAAGAAAACGGTGCAGCCTACGAGCCGGTCAGCCTGTGGCGCCGTGCATGGTACTTCCCGAAAGACGGCGAAGACATGCATGCCGCCGTATCGCGTGAATGCCGTGCGACGCGTGCCAGTGTCGGCATCTTTGATGCATCGACCCTTGGCAAGATCGAGGTGGTTGGCCCCGATGCGGTTGAATTCATGAACCGCATGTACACCAACCCCTGGACCAAGCTGGCACCGGGGCGGGCACGTTATGGCCTGCTTCTGGGTGATGACGGGTTTATCCGTGATGACGGTGTCATTGGCCGTCTGGCCGATGACCGCTTCCATGTCACCACCACGACCGGTGGTGCGGCACGTGTGCTGAATATGATGGAAGACTACCTTCAGACCGAATGGCCGGACCTTGATGTCTGGCTGACCTCGACGACCGAGCAGTGGGCGACCATTGCGCTGAACGGCCCGAATGCGCGCAAGGTGCTTGAGCCGTTTGTCGAAGGTCTTGATATGTCTGATGAAGCCTTCCCGCACATGTCGGTTGCGGAATGCCGCGTTGGTGGTTTCCCGGCACGCCTGTTCCGCATCAGCTTTACCGGTGAAGTCGGCTTTGAGGTCAACGTTCCGGCCCATGCTGGTCGCGCCCTTTGGGAAATGCTGTTCGAGGCTGGCAAGAAATACGATATCTGCCCCTATGGTACCGAAACCATGCACGTGCTGCGTGCCGAGAAGGGCTATATCATTGTCGGTCAGGACACCGATGGCACGGTCACCCCGCATGATGCAGGGCTAAGCTGGGCAATCGGTAAAATGAAACCCGACTTTGTTGGTAAACGCGGTCTGGCACGTCCGGATCTGGTTGCCGAAGGTCGCAAGCAGCTGATCGGTCTTCTGACCGAAGATGGCAAAACCAAGCTTGAGGAAGGTGCACAGATCGTTCTTGATCCGAACCAGCCCAAGCCGATGAAAATGGTTGGCCATGTGACATCCAGCTATCACAGCGATGCCGCAGGCCGCCCGATTGCCATGGCGCTGCTTGAAGACGGTTTCAATCGCATGGGGGAAACCATTTACATTCCGATGCCTGATCGTGTGATCAAGGCAACTGTCACCGGGACGGTCTTCTTCGATCCCGAAGGCGCACGGTTGAAACTCTAGGCGGGGAACAGAAAAATGACGGTACTTACACACGCATTTACGCCGGGTCCGATCGTTGCATCAGGACCGGTCAAGCTGACCCTGATGGCACCGGTTGCCCGTTTCTCGCTGCGTCTGCGTGCGGCCAATATTCCGGCCGTATCCAAGGCGATCGGTGTTGATCTGGCAACCACCGTTGGCGCACGTGCTGCCAACGGCACCACCGAGACGATCTGTCTTGGCCCGGATGAATGGCTGATCATTGCCAAGCCGGACGATACCGAGACCTTGGTTAAGGCCTGTGCGGATGTTTATGCATCCGCAACCCACAGCCTGACTGAGGTATCCGCCCGTGAAGTTACGGTCCGGATCGAAGGCGAACGTGCTGCCGAGTTGCTTACCATCGGCTGCCCGCGCGACATCGACACCATCCCGGTCGGCGGTGGTTGCCGCACAGTGATTGACGGTGTCACGGTCGTTCTCTGGCGTGACGCGGAACAAAGCTTCCGCATGGACATCTGGCGATCGTTTGCCCTGCACGTCATCGATCTGCTGTGCACCGGCTGCAAGGAATTTGCTGCAGAATAAATCAAGTCGGGGCGGGGTTCTGGCAATTGCCAACCCCGCCCTTACTGTATCTGGATATTGGTGACCTGCTGGGTGCCTGATCCCTCGCTTGTGTTTCTCAACGTGATCAAAGCGCCACCCGATTGCAATTTCGGGATTAATCCGCATGCCTCTGGGTTGAATTTCTCGCGGCCCGCCCCATTAGTATAATTAACCCCACTTTATTGCTGTTCTCGCCCATACCCTTGCTTAGGCGGTGAGGGAGCGGGAATGAGTTTTTCAAATTAAAAACAGGTGGGGTCGCGGTGTCAGTAACCAGGGGTAGATAATGAGCGACAGGCGCGACGCCAGGCTTTCTGGCAATGAGATTTATCTTGAGCCGGACGAGATCATCGTCACCAAAACCGATACCACCGGCAAGATGACCTATGGCAACCGGACATTTTACAAGCTCGCCGGTTACACCGAACAGGAATGCATTGGCAAGCAGCACAACATTGTCCGTCACCCGGAAATGCCGCGTGTTGTGTTCAAGCTTGCATGGGACACCATCAAGGATGGTCGTGAAATCTTTGCCTATGTGAATAACCGTTCGAAGAACGGTGATAATTACTGGGTGCTGGCGCACATGACGCCGAGCCGGAACACAGCCGGCGAAATTACCGGTTTTCACAGTAACCGCCGGGCGCCCGACAAGAAGGTCATCGAAGAGTCTATCGTCCCGCTTTATGACCACCTTCTGAAGCTTGAAAAATCCGCGGCGTCACCAAAGGACGGTTTGGATGCGTCCTATGCCTATCTCACCGAATTGCTCGCCTCAAAAAAACAAACATTCAACGAATTCACTTTGTCTCTTGGAGGGTAGTAGGGGTCATGTTTGGGTCGAGTAATGCCGAAATCAAGAAAGCGACCGAAATTGTAAAGCGCGCAGCAGCAGGGGACTTCGAAGCACGCATTACCAATATTCAAAGTAGCGGGGAAATTGGCGAACTTCTGAACGCGATCAATGATCTGATCGACCGCAATGACACCTATGTCCGGGAATCTGTCGCCTGCATGGAAAAGGTGCGTGATAACCGCTATTTCCGCCGGATCATGGAAACCAGCATGCAAGGCACCTTCCTGACCGCCAGCCGGTCGGTCAATAGTGCGCTGGGCATGATGCAGAAACGCACCGACGAATTTCGCGGCCTTGCCACGACATTTGAAGACACTGTCGTAAGCATCGTCAACTCCGTGTCGAGTTCGGCAACCCAGCTTACCGGATCGTCCGAGAGCCTCACTGCCATTGCTGCAAACGCATCGGAGAAATCGCTTCTGGTGTCTTCTGCTGCCGAGCAGGCATCAGCCAATGTGCAGGCAGTGTCATCGGCATCCGAAGAACTCTCGGCTTCTATTCGTGAAATCAGTGGGCAGGTCTCGAACGCAGCGGTGGTCGCGAATGAGGCCGGTGAAACATCCAAACGTGTTACCGCGCAAGTCACGGAACTGACCGAGGCAGCCGATCAGATCGCGACCGTGGTTGCATTGATCAATGACATTGCTTCCCAAACCAACCTTCTGGCGCTGAATGCGACGATCGAGGCCGCGCGGGCAGGCGAGGCTGGCAAGGGCTTTGCCGTTGTCGCCAACGAGGTCAAGAACCTCGCCAGTCAGACGGCGCGGGCAACCAGCGAGATCAGCCAGTATGTCGACAACATTCAGGGTGCGACGACATCGACCGTTGAGGGTATTGATCGGATTTCGGCGATTATTTCCGAAGTGAATGACGCCAATACCTCGGTCGCGGCCGCGGTCGAGCAGCAATCTGCAGCAACCAACGAGATATCGCGCAACGTTCAGGAAGCTTCAACCGGAACGGACGAGGTATCGCGCAACATCGTCACCGTGACCACCGGGGCACAGGAAACTGGCAACGCAGCCGAAGAACTGACCGAGGCAGCGCGTGATCTTTCGGACAAGGCGGCAACCCTGAAAGCGGAGATCGGGAACTTCCTGACCGAAGTGCGCCGGGTGGTGTGATTGCCGGGGGTACCCTGTTGTAATGTTATCTATCTCGTAAACTTGTTTTACATCTGTGGGATGGCTAGTCTCTGGTGCACCTTGCCCCATTGAAAGCCATCCCGATGATCCGATCTGTTCTTGCCCTTCTTGATATCCGTCCGGCCCACACGCGCCTGATCGCGGAACGTCATGACCTGCATCGCTATGACCTGATCGAGGACAAGCAAAAGTTCCTTGTTGAGATGGGTGATCAGATCCGCGCGATTGTCACATCCGCACGCTTTGGCGTGCCGGCAGACCTGATGGCGCAACTGCCCAATCTTGAGGTCATCACGAGTTTCGGTGTGGGCCATGATCTGATTGATCTTGAAGCCTGCCGGGCGCGGGGTATCCGCGTTTCAACCACCCCGGACATCCTGACCGATGATGTTGCCGATACGGCGATCATGTTGATGCACGCCACCTTGCGACAGCTGCGCGCAGGTGACGACTGGGTGCGCAGCGGAAAATGGGCGGCCAAGGGGCCGATGGCGCTTGCGCGCACTGTACGCGGCAGGAAACTTGGTATTGTCGGACTGGGGCGGATCGGGCAGGCGATTGCATCGCGCTCCATTCCAAGTGGCGTCGAAGTCGGCTATTTCGGTCGCAGCAAGAAGGCCGTCGATTACAAGTTTTTCGAGGACCTTGTGGCGCTTGCCGAGTGGGCGGATATTTTGGTGCTGGCATGCCCCGGTGGGGCGGCGACCAAGGGGATTGTTAATCAAGCGGTGCTGGATGCGCTCGGCCGTGCTGGGATCGTGATCAACATCGCGCGTGGATCGGTGATTGATGAACCGGCCCTGATCCGGGCTTTGCAAGACCGGTCGATTGCCGGTGCCGGTCTTGATGTTTTTGATAACGAACCAAATATCGATCCGGCCTTTGCCCAACTTGATAACGTTGTTCTGTATCCGCATCTGGCCAGTGGGACGGTCGAAACCCGTGATACCATGGCGCAGTTGGTTGTTGATAATCTGGATGCTTGGGACGAGCGCGGCGCGTTGATCACGCCGATTGTGTGATCGGCATTTCACATTAAACCGATGCCTGGTCGCGCAGCCATTGCCGCAGTAATTCCGCGTCAGAAGACAGGGCATGTGCCCCAATCAGCCAGTAGTATTTATCGGTATCAGCGGCATCTTCGGACAGCACGACAAGATTACCCGATGCGATGTCACTTTCGATGAGCGCCGTCGGGCAAAGGCCAATCCCATGGCCAGCCTGTATGGAGCTGATCAGCAGGTTGAAATCACCAAACACCGGCGCATTACCGCCGGGCAGTTCAAGGCCGTACTGCCGGAACCACAGACGCCAGGCGTCTTCGGTCTCGTCATGCAGCAATCGCGCATCCCGGATCGCAACGGGCCCATCAAGCGGTCCTGCCTTTTCGAGATAGGATTTGGCACAGGTCGGGCGTGTTGCGGCACTTAGGAGTTTTTCAGCTGTCCGGTCCGGTGTCGTGCCATGACGGATCAGAAGGTCCGCGCCAACTTCCTCGGGCGTGGTGGCGCCGAACGGATAGACGATGGAGACCTGAATTTCAGGATGTCGTTCCATGAAGTCCGGCAGGCGGCTGGTCAGCCAAAGCGACACGACAGAAGGTTGGCAAGCAAGGCCAACTTTGCGTTTGGTATTTTGCGGGGAAACCCGTTCGGCGCCATCGCGAATTTCGCGTAACGCATTCTGACAGGAGTCGGCAAACTCTCGCCCCTCTCGGGTCAGTTGAACCCCGCGTGCCTTACGGACAAAAAGCGGTGTGCCAAGCCAGTTCTCAAGGGCCCGCACATGCTGACTGACTGCCGTTGACGTAATGCCAAGTGCCTTTGCAGCCCGGATAAAACTTTCGAAGCGCGCCGCGGCTTCAAAGGCCGGAATATGCGATAGGGGCGGGATATCCTTCATGAATTATGGGTAAGTATTTCTTGGTCTAATGGCAAGAAGAAACATGCTTGTCAGATGGCATGACTATGCGATCCTGTTGTCTATTCATTTTCCCCTGATCAAGGTCATGTCATGACGATGAAGCCCCAGCACCCCGCCCCTGCAGACGCCGATGCCCGCCGCGCGGTAAAGCCCGTGGTGGTTTATCCCAACGGAACGTTACCCGAACCGGATTTCGCGACCTTGGCCGAAATCAAGGCATCGATGAAAAAGACCGACGAGGTCATCGTGCCGCCGCGCGACGCCCGCACATTTCATGTGCCCAAAGGATGCTTTTTCCGCATTGTCAGTGTCGAGGGACCGCAGGTCGGGGACCTTAACCTGTGGAATGCCAATGACCTTAAGGAACGTTTTTTCAGTGGCAAGACGCGCGCCCTGCATCGGACCCATGTAACGACCGGTGATAGGCTGTGGTCAAACATGCCCTATTTGCGGTCGATGGCGTTGATCAGTGAAGATACGCTCGACTGGTATGGCTTTGATGAAGATGGCGGCAGTGTCCATGACGTGATCGGCACCCGCTGCGATCCGTTTACCAACCGGCTGTTGTCCGGGCAGGATTATCATCATTGCTGCCATTCGAACCTGTGCCGGGCGCTGAGCGGTGAAACCGGCATGTCGATGCAGGAAGCCGATCATTATGTGCATGATGTGCTTAATGTTTTCATGTGCACCGGTTTCACCAAGGACACCCATCAGTATTTCATGAAGGCAAGCCCGGTGCGCCCGGGGGATTATATTGAAATGTTTGCCGAGATTGATTTGCTGGGCAATTTGTCGACCTGTCCGGGCGGTGATTGCAGCACCGGACATTCAAGCGATGAGGCGGCCTGTTATCCGCTTAAGGTCGAGATCTATGAAACCGATCCGACCTTGCGCGGCAAATGGGATTTCCCGGCGCCGAACGCCTATCAGCATCCCTGATCATATTGCAAAAGCCCCGTCGGTTTGTACGACGGGGCTTTTTCGTGGGGGGCTCAAAGCCCCTAGCGATCGCGTAACTGGCCATTGACCGTGACCGATTTGATCACGGCAAAGACCTTTTGATGGGGTTGCAGTTTCAGGCGTGACCCAGACCATTTCGTTATGCGGGCATGAATTTTCGGGCGGCCACTGGTTTCAGCCAGAAGGGTGGCGTCCGCATCCTGACCAAAGCACATGGTGACATCGATGGTATCGCCGGGCGTATCGGTAATTTTGGTGATGGTCACGGGAATGATGTTATTCGCACTGATGTCGCGCGGCGGGGTGCGGGCAATCATCACGTCACGCGCCCTTACATGCAATCGAACCCGGTCTGTGTTTGGTCGACCAAGATAGGGGACAACAAGACGCTGTTCGCCGCATTCAAGGAAGCTGACCTCGGCCTTGGGATCGCGGCTGACGATCCGGGCGGGCAGGACAGTACCGGCGTCAAAGCGCCCGGCCAGTGTTGCCAGATCCGTGCGGCCCAGCATGTCAAACACCGAACCGGTCGCAAGCGTTTTGCCCTGATCAATCACCACCATGTGGTCGGCAAGACGGGCGACCTCGTCAATCGCGTGGGTGACATACAGGATGGGTATCTTGCGATGATCGCGCAGCCATTCAAGATACGGCAGGATTTCCTGTTTGCGGGCGTGATCAAGGGCCGAAAGCGGCTCATCAAGCAGCAACACATCCGGATTGGACAGAAGCGCGCGGCCAAGCGCCACCCTTTGCTTTTCCCCGCCAGACAGAAGGTTGGGGCGACGATCCATCAGATACGCGATATTAAGCATATCAAGGATCGACTGTTGTTCGTCCTGCGGCAGTTTGTGGGGGTTGCGGCGTGCGCCGTAAAACAGGTTGTCGCGCACCGATTTATGCGGAAACAGGCGGTTGTCCTGAAACACGCAGCCAACGCGACGTTCGCGCACGGGTAAATTGATGCCACGCGAATGTTCAAACAACACATGATCGTTGATCTGGATGTGGCCCCGGTTCGGGCGGACCAGACCAGCAATCATGTTCACCAGTGTGGTCTTGCCGCTGCCGGACGGGCCAAACAGGGCGGTGATGCCGGGTTCGGGAATGTTGAATTCCGCCGAAAGCCCGAAGTTCTTGAGGTGATATTCTACATTAACCCCGATGCTCATGACGCGGCCCTCTTGCGGATGCGGCGCAAGGCCAGTTCGGAAAGAAGCAGGCCGGTAAAGGCGAGGCCAATGGAAAGGGCAGCAAGGCGGGCTGCGGCCAGTTCACCGCCCGGCGTCTGGATCGCGGTATAGATCGCAAGGGGCAGGGTGCGGGTTTCACCCGGCACATTCGAGACAAAGGTAATGATGGCACCAAATTCCCCGAGACTTGCGGCAAAGGCCGTAATGGCACCGGCAATAATGCCGGGCAGGGCGAGGGGCAATGTCAGTGAAAAGAACCGGTCAATCGCCCCGGCACCAAGCGTTTCGGCCGCCTGATACAAACCATGATCGATGTTCTCAAGGCTGAGCCGAATGGCGCGCACCTGAAACGGGAAGCTTACGATGGCTGATGCCAATGCAGCACCCGTCCAGCTAAAGACAAAGCGCAGATCAAAGGTTTCGTAAAGCCAGGCGCCTAAAGGCGCGCGTGTGCCAAAACCGATCAGTAGCAAATAGCCCATGACAACCGGCGGCAGGATAAGCGGCAAATGCACAATGGCATCAAGAATGAAACGTCCGGGAAACCGGCCAAGTGCAAGTGCGGTGGCAACGGCGACCGCAAATGGCAGGGCACAGGCAACCGCAACCCCCGAAATGCGCAGGCTAAGCAGCAGCGCTTCGATTTCTGCGGGCGTCAGGCTAATCATGAGGGATATGTATCTCTGCGTGTTGTGTAGATCGCGATAAGCTCATAGTCGGCAAATTTGATGCGTTCGTCACGTAAAATAACGCCGCGATGCGTTGCACTGGCATTTGGACTAAGGCGAGGATAGTGTGTGGCCATGACAAGTGACGATTTGAAAATTCGTTTGAAGATTGATCTGCCCGGCAACATTCGCCTTGGTTACGGGAAGGTCGATTTGCTGCGTGCTGTTTTGGAACATCAGTCAATTTCGGCTGCTGCGCGGTCGATGGGGATGTCCTATCGCCGTGCGTGGCTTCTGATTGATGAACTTAACAAGTGCTTCACATCACCGGTGATTGAAACCCATGTCGGCGGACGCGCACATGGTGGCGCGCAATTAACCGACATGGGCAAACAAGTGATCGCCTTGTATGACCGGGCCTGTGAAAGGGCCGAAAGCGCATTGCAAGATGACCTTGATCAGCTTGCCGCCGTTCTGAAAGATCCTTTGCAAGACGCGTGATCATTTTCCGTGATCAGTTTGGTTCCGCCTTCGGTGATGCGAAGCCGAATTCAGCAAAAATGACGCCTGCTTCGTTTCCCAGAAGCCATGCCTGCAGGTCGCCCGCGCCTGCTGCTTTGGCATCCTTGATCATTGCGATGGGATAGGTGATTGCTGGGTGGGAGCCTTCCGGGAAGGTGGCGATGATTTTGACGTCCTGGGCAATTGCGGCATCGGTCCGATAAACAATACCCAGCGGTGCTTCGCCACGTTCGACCAGTGCCAGCGCAGCCCGGACGTTATCGGCGCGCGCCAGACGGTCTTCAACCGCATCCCATTGCCCCAGATGTGAGAGTGCCTGTTTGGCATAAATGCCGGCCGGAACGTGCTCAGGATCGCCAACAGCGATGCGATCTTCCGGGCTGATCAGATCAAGGAATCTCGTCTGATCATTGATCGTTATCTGCCCCAGCGAACTGTCGGTCGGTGCAATCAGAACCAGACTGTTTGCCAGAATATCCTGACGGCTTTCGGCCGCGATCAGGTCCTGATCTACCAGCCAGTCCATCCATTTCTGATTGGCCGATATGTACAGATCGGCGGG
>TARA_B100000674_G_scaffold131397_1_pt1 | contig 12728 bp, 12 predicted proteins | sample TARA_B100000674 | Tara Oceans TARA_B100000674 (sample SAMEA2622759) | marine metagenome | biome: marine biome (ENVO:00000447); feature: surface water layer (ENVO:00002042); material: "saline water (ENVO:00002010), including plankton (ENVO:xxxxxxxx)" | depth 5 m
TGAAATTCCTGTCTGAACCGCGACTTTGCCAAAAAAGCTTGGTCGCGTGCAGCTCTTTGCGTCGCTGGTTCTGTAGTGTTGCAGTTGAATGACCAGGCCTGATTGGGCCGGAAGGATGCTTGATGTCGGATAAGTTGCCGTTTGCTGTTGGCGATTACGTTGTTTACCCCGCGCATGGCGTTGGCTGTGTCGATGGCCTGGAAACCCAGGAAATCGCGGGGCAGGAATTGCGCCTTTATGTAATTACCTTTGACTCCAGCCGCATGACCTTGCGCGTGCCGGTGAACAAGGTGGGCAACTCCGGTCTGCGCAAGCTGTCCTCGAAAAAGCAGATGGATTCTGCGCTCGTAACCCTCAAGGGCCGTGCGCGCGTCAAGCGCACCATGTGGTCGCGCCGCGCACAGGAATACGAAGCAAAGATCAATTCCGGTGATCCGGTATCGATTGCGGAAGTCGTTCGCGACCTTCACCGTAGTGCGACCCAGCCGGAACAGTCGTTCTCTGAACGCCAGATTTACGAAGCTGCGTTTGAGCGTCTTGTAGACGAGCTTGCCGCGATTGAAAAAATCGACAAGGACAAGGCGTCTGGCAAGCTTGAAAAGCTTTTGCATAAGGCCGCCTGATTGCGAAGGCGCCTTTAGACACCTATTTATAAAAACCGGCCCGCAAGGTACTCTTGGGCCGGTTTTATTTTTGTTTTTTGGCAGGTTACAGCGATGAGTACAGTTCTGGCGCCAATCAAGCCGGCTGAGCGAATCTGGGTCGTCGGCGCAATCAATGGCGACCGCGACGCACTGCGTTCTGTTCATCAGAAACTTGCGCAGCGCATCAAACCGGGCGACAGGCTTGTCTATCTTGGCAACTATTGGGGTGAAGGCACCGCTGAAAACGTGGTTGCGGCCATCAACGAGTTGCTGCTGTTCCGTCGTTTCTTCATTGCCATGGACGGTGTTGATATCACCGATATTGCCTTCCTGCGTGGGGCGGCTGAAGAAATGCTGTCGAAGTTGCAGCAGATCCAGTTTGCCCCGAACCCCGGTGAAGTCTTTGACTGGATGCTGACACGCGGCATTGCCGGAACAGTGCGTGCCTATGGTTTTGATCCGGCCAATGTACAAAGAACCATGCATCAGGGCGCGCATGCGATTTCACAATGGACATCGACATTTGGCGATGCTGTGCGACGCCATAGCGGCCATAACGCATTGCTGTCTGACCTGAAACACGCGGCCTATTCCACAGACGGGCGCTTGATCTTTGTCCACACGGGACTGGATGGCTCGCGGCCGCTAACCGGCCAGACCGATACATTCTGGTGGGGCGGGTCGATGTTTGAGGCCATCACCGAACGCTATTATGATTGCGCGCGCATTGTCCGCGGTGCGTCACAGGGGCAGGTCGGTCTGCAGGAACGCGAATTTACCCTGTCGCTTGATGGCGGGGCTGGCCGTGGCGGCCAGTTGATTGCGGTGGCCCTTGATGGTCAGGGAACCATCGTCGAGCAGATTACCAGCGACTGACCTGGTGTTGGCCAGCTTTGATCTGGCCCGGTGAAGTCCCAAAACAAAAGGCAGCATGAAACATGCTGCCTTTTGTTGTATCCGGAGATCGTCAGGTGATGGGTCTAATGACGCACCACCTTGACCAGCGATCCGACGGCAGGCGACTGACCACTGCCAAGACCATTGATCGTGGCAAAGACGTCTGCCGGTGCCTTGTCGACTTCCATGTCATCAATGAATGTCTGCAGGCTATATTCCGGGTTCACCGCGCGCACCTTGATGCGAAGCGGGGTATAGATCTGCTTTTCACGGTCGGTCAGGGGGCGGAAGCTATAGGTCGTGCGACGCAGCGGCAGGTTATAGCTGTCGGCCTGATCCAGCGGGGTGACAAACAGGAACTGATAGGCCGAGCTGCCATGGCGGATCACAACCACGCGCAGGCGCGCCGGGCCTGACCGCAGCGAGATATCGGCACTGCCGGTCGCGGCTTCCTGGCCTTCGATATCGAGCATCTCGATATTGCGAATGGCGATCTGTTTGGAAAAGCCGTTCTGCAGATAATGATCAAGGCGAATGTCCTTGGCGCCCGGTGCGCCTTCAAAAATGATCTGCGCCCCTTTGCCGTCCTGGGCGATCACCGCGGTTGGCTGATTGGTCATGTTAAAGCCATCAGGCACTTCAAAGCGGAAATCGAGCGGCACATGGACAAATTCCTGTCCGCGGACATAGCCCTGATCTGGCCCATCACCATAGAGAATGCCATCAATAGCCGTCATGTAGCGCACAGCACCGCGTTCCGGATTGGCAGCCGCGGTTACATTCGCACTTTGATGGGCCTGTTCGATACGATCGAGCGTACGCGGGTGGGTTGCCATGAAATCATACTGGTCGACATCATCCGGGGATCGACCGGCCAGTTTGGCCTGGAGGCGCGAATGGGCGCGCAGCTTCTCGAGGAACGTCGCCATGGCATCCGGGTCGTAACCGGCGCGCGTGATATAGCGAATGCCAAGCATATCGGCTTCGAATTCATGCTCGCGCGAGAAGGACTTGAGATAGGCGTTCGCCCCGGTCCCGATCAGATCGCCCGCACCGTTGCCGATGGCAACAGCAAGGCCGCCCGCCAGAATTTGCGTCAGGACGCCACGGCTATAGCGCTGGGCAGAGTGGCGGGCAACGACGTGGCCAATCTCATGCGCCAGAACACCAGCCAGCTCTGCCTCGTTGGTGGCAAGGGCGGCCAGACCACGGGTGATATAGACATAGCCGCCGGGCAAGGCAAAGGCGTTGACGACCGGCGAATCAAGAACTGTAAACGTGAATTTCTCGTTCGGGGTTTCCGAAACCGCAACAAGCTTTTCGCCGACTTCGGTCACATAGGTCTGTAGGTCCTTTTCGGTGTATTGACCACCGAATTCCTTGACCATTTTCGGATGTTCTTGCGAGCCGATCTGTTTTTCCTGCTCTGGCGACATGAAGGCCGTAAAGCTGTCCTCACCGGTGGCCCGGTTGGTCGAACAGCCGGCAACTGCTGTGCTGAGCGCAATCGCTGCAAGCACGCCGGCAAGATGTTTATGTGATCGGAAATTCAGCCAGCCCATTGATATCTTTCCTCGTGTCCTTTGGCCGCGTAAGCTGCCCGGTATTGTTCCAGCAAAGCCCACCGGGAATTGGTAGCGCGTGTTTTCGGATCATTCAATCTTTTCGCAAGCCCCGATAAAGCATCAAAAATGGGGAGATTTTTGGGCCGGATTGTCATCAGTGCGCCAGAAAGGTGCGGCAATGCTGCTTGGTGCCGTCCTTTGTGCCGCAAATTTGCCAGCAACAGCCGCCGAATGGCAGTGTGGAACAGACATTTTCGCAGCAAATAACGTGCAAGCGGACTTGGCAAACCACCCGGCACCGGTTTGGCGGGATGTGCAACTCAACATTGATGCGGTTGATGCGTTTTCGGTATCTGATCTTCCGGGTAAATCATTTCGGCTTGCGGATATCGCGTTTGTCCCGGGTGTTGATGATGCGGCAAGGGCGTGGTTAGGGCAGGCGCGTGAGAACGAGGTGTCGATCACGTCACTTGCCGAGCAACCCGATTTCCTCGGTCGCACACCGGTTCTTATTGACGATCCCGTTGTGGGCGACTGGCGGGAAGAGCTTCTGACTGCCGGTCTGGCAATGCTTGTTCCTGAAACCGGGCAAGACATCTCGCACCTGATCGGGATTGAGGACTCGGCAATCCAAAGCAAATCCGGCATGTGGTCCGATCAAGGGGTGGACACTGCGTATTACGTAGTTGCTGATGACACGGCGGCTGGAGATTTGCCGACGGCCAGCGATGCAATTGGTCGCTTTGCCGTGATTGATGGCTCGATCAGAAGCATCGAGCATCAGGAATGGCGCAGCTACCTTAATTTCGGAGCGAACTGGCGTGAGGATTTCACCATCGCACTTGATGCGACCCTGCGGGATGGCTTTGCGCAAGGCGGTGATTTTCAGGGAGTTCTCGATACTTGGGTCGGGCAAAAAGTTCGGGTGCGAGGCGTGATTGAAAATCGCGGTGGGCCATACATCACTCTCGATAACCCGTTCTGGTTATGCCTTTTCCAAGATGAAGGGGCGCAATAGGACTTGTTCTGAGGCCATTGTTCGTGAGACTTCTTGTCCGCGCCACCACCGGCCAAACAGACATATTGGCATTCAAACAAAGAGGTCCTTCGCGTGCTCTATCCCGAAATTTCGCCCCATCAGTCGGGTTGGCTATCTCGTGAAGATGGTCATGAGATTTACTGGGAAGAAGTTGGTAGTCCTGACGGGTTGCCGGTGATCTTCCTGCATGGCGGCCCGGGTGCGGGTATTTCACCCAACAGCCGTCGTTTCTTTGATCCCGCAAAGTATCGCGTAATCCTGCTTGATCAGCGCGGGGCGGGGAAATCACGCCCGTTCGGCAGTCTTGAAAACAACACCACCGATCATTTGATCGGCGATATCGAAGCCCTGCGCGAAGAGCGCGGCATTGAACGCTGGCTGGTGTTTGGCGGGTCCTGGGGATCGACACTTGCGCTGGCTTATGGGCAGGCGTGCCCAGAACGGGTTGCCGGCTTTGTCCTGCGCGGTATTTTCCTTGGCACGACGTCAGAAATCCAATGGTTCATGGAAGGCATGGGGCGTTTCTTCCCCGAGGCAGAGCGCCGCTTCCTTGATACAGCAGGCTTTGCCGACAATCCGGGCTATCAGAAACTGCTCGATCGCTATGCCGAGATTTTCGCAGGCAAGCACGGCGAGGACGCTGCGATTGACGCCGCGCGCGTCTGGTCAGCCTATGAAGCAACATGCTGCACGCTGTTGCCTGATGATGGTTTGGTCGAGGACTTCGAAGGTGATCAGATCGCACTGGCACTGGCCAAGCTTGAGCATCATTACTTTGTGCATCGCTGCTTCTTTGAAGAAGACCAGCTGATCAAAAACGTCAGTCGCATTTCGCATGCGCCGGTTGTTATTGTTCAGGGGCGCTATGACGTCGTGTGTCCGCCGGTTTCGGCCCTTGCGCTTCATAACGCGTGGGAAGGGTCGGAGCTGATGATTGTCGATGATGCCGGACATGCAGCCAGCGAACCGGGCATCATTCGCGAACTGGTTAGGGCAACAAACCGGTTCGATGGCAAAAAGTTCGTGTAAAATTAACAGACAAACAGCATTGTGTTGTTGAGTTTGAAAACCTATCGGCTAGTATAGCGCACCGATTGATCTAGTGGGGACTTGGTTAATGAAGTTGGTTTTGGGGAAGCTGCTCGCAGTTTGCGTTCTGTTCGCTTTTGGAAGCACGGCGCATGCGCAGCAAATTCTTGGAAATGATAACGATTCCGGACTGCTTGAATTTTCGACCGGTATGGTCGACATCACTCAGGATGAAGAAGCAGCTGAATTTCGTCTGAACTACCGTGCCCAGCACGCGATGTTTGACGTCACCCGCCCGATCGGCGGTGTGATGGTGACCTCCGAAGGTGCGGTTCACGGCTATGGCGGTCTTGCAGTTGACGTTCTTTGGGGCGATCACTTCGTTTCCAGCGTCTACACCTCGGTTGGTGCATACCATCAGGGTAACGGCGAAGACCTTGGTCACTGGATTGAATTCCGTTCCGGTCTCGAGCTTGGCTTCCGCTTTGACAGCCACGAACGTCTGAGCCTTGGCATCTCGCACATCTCGAACGCCAGCATCGGCGACGAGAACCCGGGTACGGAAATTCTGTCTTTGACATATTCCTTCCCGATTGAGCGCCTGTTCGACTAAGGCGATCAACATCAAAGATTTCCATCAGCCGAGGGTGATCACATCCTCGGCTGATTTGCGTTTGGGGCCAGGTTTGGCCTCGAAAGGCGGCAATATCCGTGCCCTCGCGGATTGATCGCCGTCGGTTTTGCTGCTAATGGAATGCTGCCTTTTGGCAGTGCGCCCGTAGCTCAGCAGGATAGAGCACCAGATTCCTAATCTGGGGGCCACAGGTTCGAATCCTGTCGGGCGCACCATATCTCCCCTTCCTTTGCGGTTTTCCAGCTCATTGTCACGGTTGTTGGCCTATCGTGCCGATGTTCCGTCTTGCTTGAAAAATAAGTGCTTCTTTCTCATATCGCTAGAAAGGGGGCTTGCACGCGATGCAGTCTGTCAGCCTCCCTATAAAACCGGTCTGGGAGGATAAAATGACGAACTGGATCAGACTTCCGAACAGCGAAGGCCAATGTGTGTCGCGCCCGGATGCGCAGGGCGATCAGAAAACCTATCAGCGCGAAGTTGGACGCGCCGGTTTTCAGGGACCAGCAGCACAAATTTATCATCGCCACCCGCCAGCAGGCTGGGCGACTTTTGAAGGTCCGTTGCGGCCGCGCGCCTTTTCGCTGGCCAAGCTTTCCGCCGGGCCGGCCTGTCCGCTTCAGGCGCGCCGGGTTTTGCATAATGACAGCATGGAAATGCGGTTCTGGAAAACCGAAAGCAAGATGCACGCGCTTGCGCGCAATGCCGATGGCGATACCCTGATCTTTGTTCATAACGGCGCCGGTGCCCTGTTTTGCGATTACGGGCATTTATCCTATCGTGACGGGGATTATATCCTGCTGCCGCGCGGCACGTCCTGGCGGATTGAGCCATCAGAGATGTCTGAACTCATGATGATCGAGGCAACGGCGGATGCCTTCAAGCTGCCCGACGTATCGCTTGGTGGGGAAGCGGCGGTTAATCCCATGCTGTTTACCTTGCCCCGAATTGATGATGCCTTCATTGCCCAGCAGGATGATGCATTCTGGGAAATTCACATCAAACGCCGCGGGCAGGTATCCACCCTGACCTATCCGTTCAATCCGCTTGATGCGATTGGCTGGGAAGGGGATCTTTGTGTGGTGAAAGTGAATTGGCGCGACCTTGCCAAACATCGATCAAGCGGGCAAAGAACGCCGCCGGCGGCATCCTGCACCTTTGTCACCGAAACATTTTCCGTCAGCACCTTTATCCCCAAGGTGGGCGAGGGCGCGTCAGGCATCATGCGCGTGCCGTTTTATCATTCCAACGAAGATGCCGACGAGTTCATCTTTTACCATCGTGGCGAATTCTTTAGCCGCGGGGAAATAAAGGCCGGAATGGCAACTTTCCACCCCAGCGGTTTCCCGCATGGCCCGCATCCAAGTGCCTATCAGAGCAAAATGGTCAAGGCCCCGGTGGAAACCGATGAAGTGGCGGTCATGATCGACAGTCGGGCGTTTTTGAATGTTGATGAATCGATCCCTGATGGTGCGGAATGGAAGGCCTACGTAAAAACGTGGGAAAAGGCCGAAGAAACACTATAAGCACTTGCTGTCTTTCGGTGAAAAATGGCATTTTGGCGCCGCGAGTTGAGGATGGTATTTTCGGGGAAGGTTGTTAATGTAATTGTCAACTTGTCGGGATAGTTTAAATCGTCCCGAAGAACTCTGGCTAAAATGACAAACTGTTCATTACACAATGCTTTCCAACGCCGGAAATCCTGATAACAAGGGGCATCAGGATGACCGCCAGACATCAGCGCCGTTACCGGTTAACCAAAGCCAAGAATGAATAAACAGAAGATCGTAAAATCCGTCAGTCACAAGTCTCCCGAACCGCATGAGGTGCCGGAAGACCCATTGGCATGCCTGCCGCAAACCTTTGAATCCCGCGGTGTCAGGACCCCGTTTACCACCAAGACCCTGCGCTATGCGCGCGTCTCGATCGGTAAGGGCGGACGGAAAATGATCATGTTGCCGGGTCTGTCCGGTGGGCTTGGTACTTACGAAATGCCGCTCGATACCCTGCGCGAAGTGTTTGATCTGTCGGTGCATGACCGCATGCTGTTTGATCGCGTGCTTGAGCTTGAAGAAGTTCGTCCGCAGACAGTTCTTGAACATAGCCGCGAAGTTGGCAGCACCGGTGTTGGCGGTGTGGAACTCGCGCGCGTTTGCATCCGCCGGAACTGGAACGAAAAGGCATCGCGTGAACTTGGTCAGATGGCCGTTCTGCATCAGGCCCTGCGTCAACTTGGCGGTGAAGCCGTCAAGGACATGAAGCAAGAAGAACTGATGACCACCGAAGGCCAGATCCGCGCACGTAAAGCACTGAACCGCTTCGCGTCCGAGCACAAGGTAGCCAATGACACCATCATCGATAGTCTTGGCGAATGGAGCAAAATGATTGCCCCGGTTGGTCTTGATCTTGAAGGATGTCAGGGCCAGCTGCGCGTTTTGGCCAACGGGCTTAAGAAATTTGCCCAGGATATCGAGGAATGGGCGAACTCCGAGCAGTCCGATTTCCGCTTCATGGCCGGGCGTATCGTAAGTGCGACCCGTTCAACCAGCGAGCATGCCTTGAAACGCATTGCCGAAGTTGATAGCTGGAACAGCGAACTTGGCAAGGTTTTGACCGATTGGGAGCGCGCCAAACAGGACATTGGCAAGACAGTCGAATATCTTTGGTGGCTGCTGGATGGCTGGCAGGAACTGATCGATGTCTGGGAAAAACGATCCCTGACAGATCGCTCCAAGCAGCGCGAAGTCGTCGAGGAAATCGCAAGTTTCGCACCGGTTCTGCCGCTTTCGGAAATTGCCATCTCGGAACAGCAGTTCTGGGCTGATGTGCGTGTGAACCAGATGCTTTGGGCCGGTGAATTGCGTAAACTTGGCAGTGGTGAGATTGACGCCGACATGATGGACCGTCTCGAACGCTTCAGGAGACAGACGGCATGAAGATTGAAGACGCCGGAAAGCTTGGCGTTTCCCAACTTGGACAGCTGTTTGAATCCCTTAGCAGCAGCGAAATCGCGCGCTTTACCCGTGCGATCGAAAGTGATCGTGCCGATCCCAAACTGCCGCTGCCGCACGAAGCCATCCTGCAGATTCTGCGCCCGCGTCTGGCGTCGCTTAAGCCCGAACGCTATCCGACACCGATGCGTCAGTTCTGCGATCCATTCGAGGATCTGCTGACGTCCGCTGAGCCCAACGAAAAAAGCATCCGCATCAGCCGGTCTTCGTTGATGCCGATCTGGAATGTTGTGGTGGAGTCCGGCGGGCCTGAATTCCAAAAGGCCATGCAGGATATCGACAAGGCCGCAGCCACCCGTGACACCGCCAAGCTTGCCATTGCCGAACGTCAGCTTTGGCAAATTGGCGCACGCACGATCGAAGATCAGATCGAAGATTCCCATGGTGGGGTGAAGCAGGAACGCGCACTTGCGACCCGTTTGGGATCACGCGTCCATATGCCGGCCTTTGCCGAGGTTGGTAGAATTCTGCGTGTTGGTGATGAAATTGCCCAGTTGCGTGAACGGTTCCCGTCTGCGCCGATCAGGGTTCTTGATCCCAACGATGTGAAATGGCTGCGCGACCTGTTCGTGTCGATTTCCAAGGAAAAACCCGGGCTGGAACCGATGTTCCTGCTTGCGGTTCTTGCCCGCCTGTTGCGGCCGAGCGAGTTGTTCAAGCTGATCCGTGTTCTTTCCAGCAAGTCTGACGACCGCACGATCGAGAAAACCAATCTTGCCGAAACCGGTGATCTGATCATCGATCTGCTGGCCGAAACCGTGACCGAGATCGAACAGGGTGTCGTTACCGGCAAGGACGAAGCGCACATTCTGTCGCTGGCCCGTTGGTATGCATCCGAATTTGTCCGCATCACCCGCGAATTCAAAATCCGCAAGGATGGCCGTTGGGGCGAGAAGCTTCTTGAAACCCGTCGTCGGGTGTCTCGCGCGCTGGCCGACACGATGTTTGGCGCGACGCCAGAACGCGTGATTGATGCCTTGCCAAAACTTGAAGCTGCCCAGGGGCCGGGATCGGGCCGCAGTGGATTGGCGCGTCCGATCTTCTCGCAGGAATTCGATGACGACAAAGTCCTTGCGGCAGAACGATCAGCAGAGGCAATTGCCGAAACCGCCCGTATTTCCGATGTGTTGGCAGCGCAAAGTTCGGCGGCCAAGGCAGTGGTGGAGCTTAAGAAGAAGCTCAATCAGATCGGCCGTGCCGGTGTGGACAGCATGCGCCGTCTCACACCCGAAGAGGTGCCCAATGCGCAGCGAAACCTGATGGCAACCGTGCGTTTGCTTGAAATCGTCGATGGCCCGGATGATGCCGATGTGCTGCGTCGCCGCGGGATGAATGCACTGCGCGCGTTGACAGCGGATCAGAAAGCGAGCTGATCAGGCCGGCTTCGCCTGCTTTCCTTGTCCGCGGATCAAGGTCGTTACTGTCTCAAGCTGATCAAGCCAGTTCATGAAGGCCCGGATCTTGGGAAGTCGTGCACGGCTTTTCGGGCAGCAGGCGTAATAGTGAAACGGGCTTGCTTTTGGTTGTCCGAAGGGTGCAATGATCCGTCCGGTCGCCAATTCATCCTCAATCGCAAATGTTGGCAGTAGTGCCACGCCAAGTCCTGCAGCGGCGGCCTGCATAGCCATGGTGAAGTGTTCGAACTTCGGGCCGTTTTCCCCGTCAATGTCACTGAGGCCACTGGCCGACAGCCAATCGGCCCAGCCGCGCGGGCGGGTTGCGATGTGCAGCAACGGGAAGTTCCGAAGGTCCTCTGCCCGTGGCGGGCGTCCCAAATTGGCAACCAGTTGCGGGCTGCAGATCGGTACCATTTCCTCGCCATGCAGGATGTGGGCATCAAGTTCCGACCAGTTTCCTTCGCCAAACAGAACAGCAATATCGATCTGTTCGCGGTCAAAGTCGGGCATGCCGATCCGCGAGATGAAGTTGATGGCGATTTCGGGATGTTTGCTTCTGAATTCAGGCAATAATGGAATAAGGCAGCGTGAACCAAATGTCGGCGGGGCGGCCACCGTCAAGACACCGCTTTCCGATCCGCCAGACAAAAGCGTAAGCGTCGCGCTTTCAAGCTGATCAAGGGCCGGACGGATGGATTGCAGATAACTTTCACCTTCCGGGGTCAGCACGAGGCGTTGCTTTTCTCGGGCAAACAGCTTGCACCCCAACCAGGTTTCAAGACCCTGAATCTGCCGGCTTACTGCACTTTGCGTGAGGTAAAGTTCCTCGGCCGCACGTGATGCGCTGCCAAACCGGGCGGTCTGTTCGAAGCAACTAAGCGCCTTCAGGCTGGGAATGCGGCGGGCCAATCGGGTGTCCTGAAAAAGGGGTATCTGCAAAGATTATGAGTTTTTTGCATAATCTGCATCACTTTTATCATTTGCAAGTTCGTCTGCCAATTCCTAGCTTTATCCCATAAGCAAGTAAGCTTTTCAGGGGTAGCGTCATCTCGCCCTTCTATGGCGCTGCCCCTGCTTTCTGTACAAAAATTCATAAAAGGACCAGGTGAATGGCAAGCCGCGCACCGTTTCATTGGGAAGATCCGCTCCTGCTTGAAGAACAGTTGAGCGAAGACGAACGCATGATCCGCGATGCGGCCCGTGCATATTGTCAGGAAAATCTGCAAACCCGCGTTCTTGAAGCCAACCGTCATGAAGTTTTCCATCGTGAAATCATGAGCGAGATGGGTGAACTTGGTCTGCTTGGCCCGACCATCCCCGAGGAATACGGCGGACCGGGCGTTAACCACGTTGCCTATGGTCTGGTGGCCCGCGAAGTTGAACGCGTTGATTCCGGCTATCGTTCGGCAATGTCGGTTCAGAGCTCGCTCGTCATGCATCCGATCTATGCCTATGGCAGCGAAGAACAGCGCAAAAAATACCTGCCGAAACTGGCAACCGGTGAATGGGTTGGCTGCTTTGGCCTGACCGAGCCTGACCACGGTTCCGATCCGGGTGGCATGAAAACCCGTGCCCGTAAAGCCGATGGCGGCTTTAACCTGTCAGGTGCCAAAATGTGGATCACCAACAGCCCGATCGCAGACGTCTTTGTCGTCTGGGCCAAGGATGACGAAGGTGTCATTCGCGGCTTCATCCTTGAAAAAGGCATGAAGGGGCTGAGTGCACCGAAGATCGAAGGCAAGTTTTCCTTGCGTGCGTCGATCACCGGCGAAATCGTCATGGATAATGTCTTCGTGCCAGACGAAAACATGCTGCCGAACGCCAAGGGTCTTGGCGGTCCGTTCGGTTGCCTGAACAAGGCTCGTTACGGCATTGCATGGGGTGCTATGGGTGCTGCTGAATTCTGCTGGCATGCGGCACGTCAGTACACGCTTGATCGCAAACAGTTCGGTCGTCCGCTTGCAGCCAACCAGCTGATCCAGCTGAAACTGGCCAACATGCAGACTGAAATCACCCTTGGCCTGCAGGGCGCGCTTCAGGTCGGTCGTCTGCTTGACGAAGGCAAAGGCGCGCCGGAAGCCATTTCGCTGATGAAGCGCAACAACTGTGGCAAGGCGCTTGATATTGCTCGTGTTGCCCGTGACATGCATGGCGGTAACGGCATTTCCGATGAATTCCATGTCATTCGCCACGCGATGAACCTTGAAGCGGTCAATACCTATGAAGGTACGCATGATGTTCACGCCCTGATCCTGGGCCGTGCACAGACCGGACTTCAGGCCTTCTCCGCAGAAGGTTGATCCAAAAATCCTGATCGGGCGGCGGCAGAAATGTTGTCGCCCGATTTGATTCTACCTGCTTTTTCCAAGTCGATATTTCGGGATATTCAGATGACTGGCGCACTTTCCGGGCTTCGTGTTCTTGACCTTTCGCGTGTACTGGCCGGGCCTTGGGCCAGCCAGACCCTTGCCGATATGGGGGCAGAGGTCATCAAGATCGAACGTCCCGGTGCCGG
>TARA_B100000674_G_scaffold289772_1_pt1 | contig 12704 bp, 9 predicted proteins | sample TARA_B100000674 | Tara Oceans TARA_B100000674 (sample SAMEA2622759) | marine metagenome | biome: marine biome (ENVO:00000447); feature: surface water layer (ENVO:00002042); material: "saline water (ENVO:00002010), including plankton (ENVO:xxxxxxxx)" | depth 5 m
CCAGAACAATTCTTTAAATTGTCCTGCAATTTTTCTTCCATCTTTATCTTTATCTTCGGCCATTGGAGCTAATCCTAAGATTCTAACATCCATAACTGACCTTTGCTTGTCAAAAAACCATTGTTCTTTGACTCTCCACTTTAATACACTATTTCTATCAAAACTTGTTTGAGTGGTTACCTCAATTAATATTTCTTCTCCTCGCTTCAGCGCTTCATCATCTAACACTGTTTCTGTAGTAGTTGGTTCCATCAACTGTTTAAATTCTTCAACACTTAATCTTTTTCTAAATTCATCATCATTAATTGCATCTCCATAAACTCGTAAAGTATTACCATCATCGTCTCCTTCGGTTGCTGCATGAAAAATTACATCAATCAAACTTTTCCTATCATCAGTAACATTCGTTTGCTTACCATTATTCATTGGATAATAAAATGGATGATTAATTTTTTGTCTAAGATCAATCTCTCTCCATATTTTTCTTGACCACATGACATCAGCTTCTCTTAGATGCGCGTATTCCTGTGTTTTTTTTGTTTGGTATTTATTTTTTTTATAAACATCACGCATTTCTTCAGTTGGAACGCCGTTATAATTATCTTCATCATTTGGTGATAAAACTTCTTGCGAAAAAGCAAGTGTTGAAAATATAAATGTTAATATTGATAAAATTTTTGTTTTCATAATTATATTTTTATTGTAGTTCTAATTCAATTACTGTATTTCTATCCAATCTTCTCTCCTCAGTGTCTGTTCTTCCAGATTTACTAATCATTTTTACAGTTATATCAGTTATATAAATTTTACTCTCACGAGGAGCATTATTCAATAAGTTTATTTGTTCTGAAGTAAACTTCATACCATTTTCTTGTCTAGCAGTGGATTGTAAACCTCTTTGATTTTGTGCTCTTAAAGTAAATTTTTGTACATACCATCCAATACCATCAAAATCAAAATCTTTTAACTTTGCTCTAACTAATCCTTTTGCAACAAGTTTATCTAAAGAAACTAAACCTGTATTACCTTCATCAAGATTAATATAAGGTTTTGGATCTGGAGTTCTCTTTACTCTAAAATCCATTTCTCCCATTGCCTTTCGTTTACCGTTATCATCTGTAGCGTATACAGTTATTATAGATTTTCCAGTAACTTTTGATTTTGGTAGTGCATTTGGAATAGCCAAATATTCTCCCCTTGATTTATTTGTTACTTTAGTAGACCCATTAGACATGCTTATACTCAATTGGTCTGATCTATATCCGGGAACCGATATTTTAATTGGATTTCCACCCACCTCACTATTTTCTAAGCCAGTATATAAGATATTCATTCTAACAGGAGAGATAGTAGCAGATTTAGGAGCTACTCTGTAAGTAGACGAAAATGTATATTGTTTAGTACCAGTTTCATCAGCTAAATTAATTAAACCTCTCCACTCCTTTTGTCCTTCTGAAATTGTTCTTATAGAATATTTACCTTTTCCGTTTATAACTCTCAAAGTATCATAATCACCTAACATTGAATATAGGCCCGAAATTGAATCAAAAGTATAGTCACCAATAAAAATATCTGGATTTGAATTTTGATTATAAGCAGTAATAAAAACATCAGATCTAAAAGAATCACCTCTTGTGATATACTTAGTTTCAGGAATAACTATAGCTTGGGCATTATCAAACTTTACTGTATTTTCATCTAGATTTCTTTTTAAATAGTTAATCAAATCAGATTCTACATTCCTAATATCAGATTGTATTTTTGATAGAATAGTTAAAGCACTAACTGCAGGCATATCCTGAAAATTATCTAATTCCCATGGGATTTTTTTTCCATCTGATTTAATAACATCAGCTACATTGCATACATTATTAATTGTTGATTTTAAATCTTGATTTCCATTTGATAAAGATGAATAAAAAACACCTATTTCTTTAATTTTAGTACTTAATTGAAAGGCTAATAAGTCTTCTTTTTTCGCTCCTTTACCATATGCTAATTTATTGTTATCAATCAAGAACATTTCTTGTGAAGCATATCTGTCACTTTTCGACTTTAACTCAGCAATAGATAATCTTTTTTGACTATCAGTAAGATCATTGAAATTTTTCGGATTATCCTTAGATGAAACTGCCTTATCTTCATTAAATTTACCATTCTCATCAACAAGAGAAAACTTGTCTCCTAAATAAACTATACCATCAGCTTTTTTAACAAGAATATATTTCATTTCTTGAATAAACATAAAAAGTTCATCAGATTTAGATTTTATCTCTTTAACCCTTTCATTTGTTTCTTTGAACTTTACAGGATCATTTACTGCAGCTTGTTCAAATGTTAAGTAAGTTGTATTATTTTTATCTTCAATACTATTTGTTGTTCTTTCAATACCAGAATTAATTTTAAAAAACGAAAGAAGAACTTCTTTGGAAACATTTAATGCAAGAAGTGCTGTTAACACCAAATACATCATATTTATCATCTTCTGCCTTGCTGGATTTCCTTTTGCCATCTAATAAATTATTTGTTTGGGTTCATTGCATTTAACATATTAGCATAAACCTTATTAAGTTGTTCTAAGTTATCAGACAAACTACTAACTTGCTCTTGAAATTTCTTAGAATCTTCAACAGAAGATTGTAAGTTTTGAAGGAATATTGTGGTTGCTTCCATCTGTTTATTTGAAGTTTGTAACTGTAGTTCATATAATGAATTTAAAGCATTCATATTCTTGACACCTTCTTCAATCTGTTGATTATATTCAGAAATACTTGCAGCAGCTGCAACAGTTTCATTTAATCTTTTTGCTGATTCTCCAAATGATCTCAAACCATCGTTCAAACTTTCAATTAATTTATTGTCAATTTTAGCTTTTTCAAGAGCTTCATCAAGCTGTTGTGAAGGTTTTTTATTAGCAGGATCGGACATATGAGCAAGTTCAGGGTGAACTTGTGACCAATCAACATAATTTGCTCCATATGCATTGTCTGAATGTACCTTCTCGAAGGCTGAGAAAAAGAATATTATAGATTCTAAACTCAATCCTATTATTAACATTTCACTTGCAAAAGGTAAATTTTCAATTTTAAATAATGCTCCTAAAATTACTATAGCAGCACCCCATCCATACAACTTTGGCATTAATATTTTATACCATGATGCCTCTGTTATTTTTTCAAACTTGTTATTAATATTCTGTACAAAACTCATATTCTTATATTTATTTAATTATTTTATTTTATTCAAAATCTTTTTTATCTCTTCCTAAGAAGTCAACTGCACATCTGAATCCAATATAAGACTTAGATGTATCTTGATACTCAAATGTTCTAGTACTTGTTTGTATAAAATAAGCAATATCTTTCCAAGAACCGCCTCTAATAACTCTTCTTTGGTGAACTTGATGCTCAGGATCATCTTCAGATGATATATTAGACCAATCTTTACCGTACTGGTTTCTTGTTAAGTCCTTTGTTGTATTATACATGTTAATATCATGAGCATAAGAAAGTGCAGATTCGTCATAAGAATTCATTGTCCACTCCGCTACATTTCCAGACATGTCATATAACCCATAACCATTTGGATTGTATGATTTGACTTTTATTGTTTTGGCTCCACCATCAGCAATATAATTACCTCTTAATGGTTTAAAATTAGCTAAAAAACAGCCTTTTAAATTACGAGTGTAAGGTCCGCCCCATGGATAAGGAGAATGTTCTAAACCTCCTCTTGCAGCATATTCCCATTCTGCTTCTGTTGGTAATCTAAAATCGGGTAGTGTTGGCTCTTTAACACTTCTTAAAAAACCATTCATCATTTCAGTTCTCCAGTGACAAAATGCTACAGCTTGATGCCAGTCGACACCAACTACAGGATAATCGTCAAATGCAGGGTGATGAAAATAATTTTTCGTATACGGATCATTGAATGCATAAGCATAATCATGTGTCCAACATAGGGTATCAGGGTAAATGTGTATTTTTCTATCAACAAAAAAACTATTTCTATCTGTTTTACCCTTAGGATCTTCTGAAGTTTCATAATCTTTATACTGTCGTTGGTCTTTTCTTGATGCTCTATCAATATCTAAAACTGAATATTTATAAACAAAAACTCTAGTGTTATACTCTTCCCCACCATAAGCACCATCTTGTCTTTCATTATATCTTAAAAACAAAGGCTGTTCAACACCATCTTCTGTTGTTGCAACTAAATCTCTCAATGATCTTCTTAACTCCTCATCAGCCCATCTGTTAGTTCTATTATATCTTCTAATCTCATCCCAATCTAACTTAAAAAATTCTGGATCGTTAGGGTCCGTAATATTTGTTTCATCTGCATAAAAATCATCTTCCCCCATACTTTTATCAACTCTAATAGCAAATCGATCATCGTCAATCATACCATCAGCAAAAAGCAATGTAGCTTTAATTGAATCTCTAACCCAATTAGTAAATTGTCTGTATTCATTATTAGTAATTTCAGTTTCGTCCATGTAAAAAGCTCCAACTGATACTTTTCTCGCTTGCGAAGTATTTGCAAAAGGAACATCTTGATCAGATGGTCCCATCATAAAACTTCCTTGTGGAATAAAAACCATACCATAAGGGTCAGTTGGATTCCAAATTTTCCTGTCTTGTACTCCAATTAATTCTCCATTTCCACCAGAACCACATGAGGAAAGAAAAATTATTAGTGTTGCAAATAAAACTATTTTTTTCATAATATAATTTTTAAATTTTTAAACTAAAATTCTTTATTTATAAGAATCTTGGATTTTTATATCTTGTTGGATCTTTGTCAGTTTTAATTTTAAAGTCATAACCTAACATAAACTCTAAACTATTACTTCCTATACTACTAAGAACAATATCATATGCTATACCAAATTTTAAATCATTTGTGATATTCATTCCAGTTAAAACAACTAGTTCGGGACCTCCTTCATCAAGATTTTCTGCATGTCGGTAACTTAATCCACCCCAAATTTTATTATCATAAATTACATTAGTATTGATATCTAATTGAGATGTTGCTCCGTCTGATTTTAAATAAATAGATGGATTTAATGAAAGGTTAGGATTTAAAAAATAATAGTACCCTGCAATTAAAAAATAATGTCTTTCTAGAGAATACTCAGTAGCATTTTCATACTCTAAAGTAGGCTCAGTTAAATGCATACTTGATAGTCCAATATAAACATCTTCAGTATTGTAATAAAATCCACCTCCTATATCAAAAACTGATCCACTTGATGAAGCAGGAATTGCAGGGTCATTTGTATTTTCAGCTTTTAAGCCTTCGTCATCAAAGACTGATTGAAATATTCCAAAAGATAAACCAATACCTAATTGACCAGAACCAAGATCTGTTGTATAAGCATATGAAGCTTTCAAGTCTAAAAAATTGTTAAATCCTATTTGATCTGAAGAAATGTTAAGCCCAACACCACCATGAAGCAATGAAATTGGGGCATCAGCTGACAAATTAAGTGTAGTGATATTTTGATTACCAAAACCCATCCATTGACTTCTTTGTAGAACAGTTGTTGATATAGCATCTCTACTTCCAGCAAAACCAGGGTTATTTGCTAATTTATTAAACATGTTTTGACTAAACTGAGGTACCTGTTGTGGTAGTACATTTAAAGAGCAAAACAATAAAAATATAAGAAATAAATTTCTTTTCATATCAGATATCTATAATTTTAATGCGCTAAAATAAACATTTTTTAGTTAAGTATCACAAAACTAGTACTCTATATCTAAAAAAAAACTAAAACTAAAACTATTTTACTGTTTATGAAGTGAGCTTATAATATGTTTTTATCCACCTATTTGGAACTTCACCTTTTAAAGAAATCTCATAGTCTAAATAAGAGCAAGCAACAAAATATGTTTCTTTTTTTGATTTATCTTTATTAAAATATTGCACCCCCATCCACCATCTTGCACTTAAATTACTCTTGTAAAAAATGATTTCATTTTTTCCATCATCAAGTGAAACATTATATTTGATACAATTTTTAATATTTGGAACTAGTTCATTTCTTCTTTTGCTAAAACCATGAACAAAATACCATATAATTTGTGATATTAATTTTGCAGTTAAATTAGTATCATCAAGATTCTGATTATACTCAAACAAAGCAAAAGATGACAACTTATCGCTGATTCCAGCATAAAACGCTAGTTTACATGCTTCTTGACCATTAAAACCATTAGGATTTGAATATTTGTTAGCTGGAGCAAAAGCGGAACTAATTGCTGATATATCAAAACTTAAAAAATCAGTATTTCTTAATATTGGCTCTGCAGTTTCAAGTTCTAGCTGTATTATTCCTAATCTAACAGATTCGAAGTTTAAGTCATTTAACATAGAAATTGCAATTGGAGAATTATAATAGGATTGATATCCAATATTTACAAACTGAAACAAAAAACTTGGTGAATGACTTATAATTTTACTTAGGTAGGATTCAGAAGACAGGAAGTCTTTTTTAAGCCCAAGATCAAATTTACTATCAATAGATGTGAAAGTTATAAATTTGTTAAGAGAAGCATACGCTTTATAAACTGCATAAGAAATATCATTTCCTCCACCAAGAATAACTGGAAGAATATCATTTTTTATTAATTCTTTACAAATATTTTCAATATCCTGAAAAGTTTGTTTTCTAGTAGATGATATTTTCATTAACCCTAAATCAGAAATTTTGGGAAAATCAAAATTATGTAATTCAAAAAATTCTTCTCTAATATTATATTTACCTTCAGACTCAAAATTTTTTGAACCCTCGTATTCAGGAACAGAAAAAATAACAATCTTACAATCAGCAATGTCTGGAAAGTAATTTTCAGAATGAATAGTTACTAAACTGCCAAGTTGTGTACTTTGAAAACTTTCTTTTTTAATCAAAAAACTGTCTGGCAATGGTAAAAAGTAATCTACTAAATTCACTTCTTTTTAACTTTTAACTGATTATTCATTAGATCAATACATTCATCTCTGGATAATTCCTTTGGATCAGAATCTTTGGGTATTTTTACATTAATTTTTTTCTTTCCTTCATAAGAAATCTGAATAAATGGACCGTATCTTCCGTTCAAAACCTGAACATGAGGATCTCCCTCAAAATTTGCTATAATTCTTTCTTTATCAGCTTTCATTTTTAACTCTATTAGTTCTTTAGATTTTTCTAAAGATATTGTTAGTGGTTCCTCGTTATCAGATTTCTTTATAGATGTGAATTTCCCGTCATATCTTAAATAAGGTCCAAATCTTCCAATAGAGGCAACAATATCCTTTCCTTTCCATTCACCAACAATTCTCGGTAATTTAAATAAATCTAAAGCTTCGCTTAAACTAATAGTTTGAATTTTTTGTCCTTTAAGTAAGGAAGCAAATTTTGGCTTTGGTGCTTCTGAATTTTCTTGCTTTTCACCAATTTGAACCATAGCACCAAACGGACCTATTCTAGCTGTTACTTTATGTCCTGTTACAGGATCTACGCCTAGATATCTTTCTCCAGAGGCTTTTTCAACATTACCAATTACATCTTCAACTTTTTCATGAAAATTTTGATAAAAAGATCCTATCATTTCATTCCATACTTTTTTTCCCTCAGCAATTTCGTCAAACTCATTCTCTACTGATGCAGTGAAAGAATATTGCATAACGTTTGAAAAATGTTCAATTAAAAAATCAGTTACTACAATTCCAATATCCGTTGGAAACAGCTTTTGTTTTTCAGTACCAATCAAAACATTTTTTTCTATTTCCTTAACTTCAAAATTAGACAGGCTAATTATTTTGGACTTTCTTTCTTCTCCTTCACGATTTTCTTTTTCAACATAGCCACGTTTTTGTACAGTTGTAATTGTTGCAGCATAAGTTGATGGTCTTCCTATACCTAACTCTTCCATTTTTTTTACTAAACTAGCTTCTGTATATCTAGCCGGTGGTCGTGAAAAAACCTCAGACGCGTTCGCTTCAACTAATTTAATAACTTCACCTACTTTTAAAGATGGTAATACACCTTTTTTTTCAGCACCATCATTATCATCTTTACTTTCTATATAAACTTTCATAAAACCTTCAAATACTATCACCTCACCCTTGGCAACAAAAAAACTAGAATTATAAGAATTTTTAATTTTTACTGTTGTTCGATCAAGCTTTGCTTCAGACATTTGAGACGCTAAAGTTCTTTTACGAATCAAATCATATAATTTTTGTTGAGATGCATCAATATTTAAATTGCTTTTACTAATATATGAGGGTCTTATAGCTTCATGCGCTTCCTGTGCTCCTTTGATTTTTTTTGTAAATACTCTCCTTTTGTAATATTTTTCTCCAAAATTATTAGTAATTTCATTTTTAATATCATTTAATGAATCTTCGGATAAATTCACACTATCAGTTCTCATATAAGTTATAAATCCTTGCTCGTATAATTTTTGAGCAATCGTCATTGTTTGACTTACTGAATAATTAAGTTTTCTAGAAGCTTCTTGTTGTAATGTTGAAGTTGTAAATGGTGCTGATGGAGATTTTTTTGAAGGTTTCTTTTCTAATGAACTAATAGAAAAGTTAGATTCTTTACAGCTAGAAATAAATTGATACGCATCCTCATACTTTTCAAATTTTTGAGGTAATTCTGCCTTTAATGATTCTCTATTTTTGTTTTGAAATAAAGCAGTTGTCTTAAATGAGGATAATGATTTAAAATTATTTATTTCTTTTTCTCGTTCTACAATCAGTCTTACAGCAACAGATTGAACTCTACCGGCAGATAAACCTTGTTTAACTTTTCTCCACAAAACTGGCGAAAGCTCAAATCCAACTAATCTGTCTAATACTCTTCTGGCTTGTTGAGCGCTTACCAGATTATCATTTAGCTTTCTTGGATTTTCAACTGCATTCATGATAGCTTTTTTTGTTATTTCATGAAAAACAATTCTCTTTGTTTTAGATGGATCTAATTTTAAAACTTGCATTAAATGCCAAGCTATTGCCTCACCCTCTCTATCTTCATCAGTAGCTAACCAAACAGTTTGTGTTTTTTTGGCTATATTTTTCAAATGGCTCACAACCTTTTTTTTATCTTCAGGAACTACATAATTTGGAATAAAACCGTTATTTGTATCTATTGCCATACCTCCCTTTTTAGGCAAATCTCGTATATGACCTATACTTGATTCTACGATATAATCGGATCCTAAAAAACCTTGAATAATATTTTTTTTTGCAGGGGACTCAACTATTACCAAATTTTTCATAGTTAATAATTTTTTGCAAAGTAAATGAACTTTTTTAAAATATAAAAGACAAAAAAGAAAGTTAAAGTAAATTATATTATTTATAATATAAAATAAAAAAAAACTGTCATATTGTCAGTTTTTTTTATTTTTGCAAATCTATTAGCTATATAATGTTAAGTAAAATAATTGAAGAAAAGATACAAGGATCTGCTTTGAAAAAAGAATTTAAAAGCGCCGGCAATAAAAAAATGTATATTGAAAGTTACGGATGTCAAATGAATTTTTCAGATAGTGAAATAGTAGCATCAGTTTTAAGTATGGAAGGATACAGAACTACAAAAATTATTGAAGAAGCGAATCTTGTTTTAATAAACACCTGTTCTATAAGAGAAAAAGCAGAACAAACTGTAAGAAACAGATTAAACTACTTTAATTCTGTGAAAAAAAAATGCAATAAAAAAATGATGGTAGGTGTCTTAGGTTGCATGGCCGAAAGATTAAAAGAAAAACTATTAGAAGAAGAAAAATTAGTTGATATTGTTGTTGGACCTGATGCATACAGAGATTTACCCAAGTTAGTAAAAGAAATTGAGGATGGAAAAAAAGGAGTTAATGTTTTTTTATCATTAGAGGAAACATATGGAGACATTAATCCTATTCGTTTAGGAGGAAATGGTGTAACTGCTTTTGTCTCTATTACTAGAGGATGTGATAATATGTGTACATTTTGTATAGTACCGTACACAAGAGGAAGAGAGAGAAGTAGAAATCCAAGAAGTATAATAGAAGAATGTAAAAGTTTAATTAACTCTGGCTATAAAGAAGTAACTTTACTTGGACAAAATGTAGATTCATATTTGTGGTATGGTGGAGGTCCTAAAAAAAACTTTAAAAGATCAGGAATTATTGAGAACAAAAAAATTTGGGATTTTGCAAAATTATTAAATGAAGTTGCAAAAATTAGTCCTAATCTCAGAATTCGATTTTCTACTTCTAATCCACAAGACATGACAGAACATGTAATTGATGTAATATCAAAACATAAAAATATTTGCGATTACATACATCTACCAGTACAATCAGGAAGTAGTAAAATGTTGAAGCTCATGAACAGAGGATACAATAGAAATGAATATCTAAACTTAATTAAAAAAATAAAAAATAAAATTCCAGATTGCGCAATTTCTATGGACATGATTGCTGGATTTTGCAATGAAACAGAAGAAGATCATAAAGAAACACTTTCTCTCATGGATATTGTTAAATACGACTATGGATATATGTTCAAGTATTCTGAGAGACCAAATACACCAGCAGCGAAAAAATTTAAAGATAATGTTGATGAAAAAATCAAACAAAGAAGATTAACTGAAATTATTTCAAAACAAAGAGAACACTCTCTTATGCATATGAAAAAAAGAATTGGTAAGTCATTCGAAGTGTTGATTGAAGGAATATCTAAAAAATCCAATGAATTTTATTACGGAAGAACAACACACAATGCAACAGTTGTTTTTGAAAAAGGAGAAGAAAAAGTTGGCGAATATGTTAATGTTAAAATTAAAGATTGTACTTCTGCTACGCTAATTGGAGAAGTTATTTAAAATGAATATTTTACAAGCAAAAAAACAATTTGGAATAATTGGAAATGATAGCCAATTAAAAGAAGTGATTAATGTTGCTCTTCAAGTTAGTCCAACAGATATATCTGTCCTTATTATTGGTGAAAGTGGTACTGGTAAAGAGAGTATACCAAAATTAATTCATCAAAATAGTCAAAGAAAACACAATGCATACATTGCTGTAAATTGTGGTGCAATACCAGAAGGAACAATTGACAGTGAATTGTTTGGTCATGAAAAAGGATCATTTACCGGAGCTCATGAAAAACGAAAAGGTTATTTTGAAGCTGCTAATGATGGAACAATTTTTTTAGATGAGGTAGGTGAACTGCCTTTATCAACACAAGCCAGATTGTTAAGAGTATTAGAAAATGGAGAATTCATTAAAGTTGGCGCATCAAAACCATTAACAACAAATGTTAGAATTATAGCAGCAACAAATGTAAATATGATTGAAGCTGTCAAAAAAGGAGAATTTCGTGAAGATTTGTTTTACAGATTAAATACTGTCAGTATTCAAATGCCTCCATTGAGAAATAGAGGCGAAGATATACACCTTTTATTTAGAAAATTCTCTTCAGACTTTGCTGAAAAATATAAAACTCCACCTATTAAACTAACTGAAGACGCAGTTTTAGCTCTACAAAATTATAATTGGCCAGGAAATATTAGACAACTTAAAAACTTTGTAACTCAACTTTCTGTAACGGAAAAAGAGAGACTAATTAATAAAGAAGTTCTTGAAAATTTACTACCTAAAAACTTAACAAAAACTCCAATTTTATTTAAAAAAGATAAAAATGAAGATATTTCTGAAAGAGATATTTTGTATAAAGTTCTTTTTGACATGAAAAGAGAGTTAAATGAACTAAAGGCAATAACTGAAGATTTAACTAAAAGTAAAAATAAACTTGATATTATTGAAACAGATGATTCTCATTTAATTCGTAAAAAAGATTTGATTTTAAGTGATCAAAAATCTATTGACTCTGAAGAAACATTATCGTTATTTGAACAAGAAAAAATGCTAATTGAAAAATGTCTCAAAAAACATAAAGGAAATAGGAAAAATGCATCATCAGAGCTAGGAATTTCTGAAAGAACATTATACAGAAAACTTAAAGAATTTGGTATATGAAAAGTATTCAAAATTTTTTTCTGATAAAAAGTGTTTTAATTTTTGTTGTTTCTTGTAATATATATTCATTTAATGGCGCATCAATTCCTATTGGCTCATCTACAGTTAAAATAACTACTTTCAAGAACAATACCTCAAATTCTGTGCCGAATTTACAACAAACAATATCAGAAAAATTAAAAGATATTTTTTTAGAACAAACCAATTTAAACTTGATTAATGAAGAGGCTGATTTAAGCTTTACAGGATCTATTGAAAAATATGAAATTGAACCCATATCAATTAAAGCAAATGAAACTACAAAGCAAAATAGATTAAGTATCACTGTCAAAGTAAAATACATTAATAATATTTCTAATAAATATAATTATGAAGCATCATTTACAAGATATTCAGACTTTGATGGTTTATCAAATGTAAATGATTTAGAGAATGAATTAGTTGAATTGATTACAGATCAGTTAGTTGAAGATATTTTTAATAAAGCTGTAATTAATTGGTGATGAAAATAAATACTATTTTAAAGAATTTTGATCTTATTGAAGATAAAGAAATTGCTGAACTTGAAGAAATAAATTTCAAGTACCCATTCTTTCAAACTAGTCAAATCCTTCTTTCAAAAGGATTACTTAACATTAACAGTATTAGATACGATGAACAGATAAAAAAAGCAGCTGC
>TARA_B100000674_G_scaffold495367_1_pt1 | contig 12701 bp, 16 predicted proteins | sample TARA_B100000674 | Tara Oceans TARA_B100000674 (sample SAMEA2622759) | marine metagenome | biome: marine biome (ENVO:00000447); feature: surface water layer (ENVO:00002042); material: "saline water (ENVO:00002010), including plankton (ENVO:xxxxxxxx)" | depth 5 m
GCGCCCAAGAAGAAGGTCATCGCCAGAAAGGCCGCGCCCAAGAAGCCCATCAATCTCACGACTATGTTCCCCAGTTCCACCAAAAAACCGGCACCCGTTCAAAAGCCATCCGTGAGTAATAGCAACAGCAATAGCAACGATAACAGTAGCAACTTCCGCATCGTGTACAAGCAAGCACCGGTGAGTCCGAAGCCACCGATCAAGCGTCAACGCCCACAGGAAGTGCGTCGCGGTGGCGGCGCTAACGCGGCATCGATCAACGCGGCCATGAATAAAATCAAGAGAGGCCAGGCATTGACACCGGAAGAAAACATGAAACTCCAAGAAAACGTCCGTAGAACTCAGCGAGCGCGGTGGTCATCGGTTGTCAACAGACACAGCAATTCCACTGGTGCGCCGGATCCACTGAGTAACGAGGAGTTTAGGAAACTGCGATCTAAATACACGGAGGGTCGGGCCACTAAAGTTGCTAAGACCGGCAATTTGCGAGCGGCCGGTAAGGTCTATACGTTCAGATAAACGAGCCTTCATGTCGAATGAGATTATTCATTACGGATGAAGACACTTAATTACAACACATAGGGGTGTCGCTCGCGTTCATCTTTGGTCCTGATCAGTTGAATCAAACCCAAGAAGAGCATGGCTAAGAAAATAGCGTTCTCGATATCACCGGTCGAAATGTAACTGACCAACAATAGGAGTACAAAGCGCATGAAGGTTGATTGCATGATCGATTTTAATCGCGAAGGGGGGTCCGTGAGTAACGACGTGCGCGTTAACAGCAGCGTCAGGACTCCCATCACAAACGGGGTTTTCGCGTATGCATTAATCATCGGATTGTAGTCGATGCCTTTGTGCAAAACAAGTCCGGTAACACCCAACGAGACGAGAATAGATGGCAACACGGTCGACTTCATATACAATGATCACAGATTATTATCAGGACGGTCGTTATCTAGTGATTGACTTTGCGTGCGAAACAAATTTATTACCTTCTTCCAGCTTGCGCGCGCGTTGTCCGATCTGTCGTCGTCTGACAATTTAGATAGGCCATTACAAACGTCCGGTTTTGCCGTGTCTGCATCTAAATTTCTGAAGCGTTCGTTAAACGCCGTGATCGCGACGGCGGGTATGTCGGGGGCGTCGTCGAGTAGCCTATCGTAGTCTTTGCGCGTTTTTACGACGTACTCGAGCATCGGTGGTCTATTCTCGCGTTCGATGCTCAGTTCCATGTCAATGTTCCGGTAAAATTTACTGTACGCATTTGCAGTGACAGAGTGCTGTTCAGCCAAGTAGCTCGCCTGCGAAAATTTGGAAATAGACGTCAGTATCCCACCCACAACGTTTAAGAATGCAAAAAAGTATTGCACGTACATGATTTTCGTCTTCGTTCCCTCATCGCGTGCATCGCTGTCAGGAGACAGAACAGCGAACCCACCGACACCGGTTATAGAGGCGATAATGATGCTTGGGTAGCTCAGCATGTCGTTTTGGCGTTTAAAGTGCAAACGGCTCCAATTATGAAGCCATCTATACCCCGCCGCCTTCTCTGCCCAACGGCGAAGCAATTTTTCTTGCCTGGGGCACCACTCACCACCCTGTGACTTATCCGGGGTGGGATCGGTGGTGCTCATACCTTAGGAGAAGAAGTCTTTTTTAACGCAGTTGCCCGACCGCGAGCCAGTGCGTCGACGGCTTCGTTCTGTGGATGGCCGTCGTGAGCCTTGACCCAGCGCCATTCGACCGAGTGCATTTTTCGCGCGATGGCGTCGATGTCCATCCACAGTTGTTTATTTTTGACCGGTTGACCATTCGACGTCTTCCACCCGTTACGCTTCCAACCGTTCACCCAGGAGGTGATCCCGTTCTTAACGTAAAAGCTATCGGTCCACACGATTACGTCTTTTACGTCGGTCTCGATGCACCGTTCGAGTGCGCGAAGGACCGCCGTGAGCTCCATGATATTGTTCGTCGTCGCACTCGATGCGCCCGATATTTCAAAGGCCTCGCTGATGGCACCCCAGCCACCAAAGCCAGGATTGCCGAGACACGATCCATCGGTCCAGATTTCCATTGTTTGTATATACAGGACACACCCCTCTAAGGCCACGACGAAACAAAAAAATATATACACGTATATATATAATGGGATCTTGTTCTCAGGGAAATTCTCGTAAGAGTTGGTTGTTCAAAGACTGTGGATGCGGGTGCAACGGCACCAAGCAGGAGAAGAAATTTCTAATCTCCATCATCAGCGGTCTGACGTTTTTTGTCATCGCAAATCCGGCGACGTACAGAACCATGCGAAAGATCCTCGGTAATCGAATCGCATCGGTGAACGGGTCTCCGACGACGGTGGGTTTGATGTTACACTCGGTGGTGTTCCTCCTCGTCGTGTGGGCCATGATGAACGTGCCCGGGACCGAGCAATATGAGAGTGAAATGCCTCAGCCGGAGATTATGAACGAATCGCCCCGACCTCCTCCCGTGGTTGAGGACGTACCGAAAATGGACGCGGAGCCGCCGCAACCGACACCGTCGATGGTCGTCGCTGACGAAGACGGTGAAGATACAGAAGAAATCGCCGTTCCCACTCTACCACCGCTCGAGGACGCGCAACCGGTGATCCCGATGCAGGTTCAGTCGCAATTCGGTCTAATCTATGACCCGAGTCGAATTCGCTTTGATCTGCAATTCGACGATATGGTCGATGACACGATCATCGGTGAAGGTATCGCGTTTAACCCGACGACACCCAGAGAATTATCGAATCCCATTCGGCTGCCGGAGGTGACGAGCGAGAGTCTCGCAGGCCTGGCCGCGTACGATTTCGACGCGGATGAGATCGATCCGGTCAAGGCGGTAAACGTTGAGGAGACGGCGGTCGCGGTCGACGATGCGAACGACGCTATCGTCGACGAAAATGACGACATGCAAGATGAGGTCGCCGACGTCAAACTGAGTGAAACGTCACCGGAGATCCAAGCGTAAATAATGACTAGCATATGTTTTGATGAGCTCTTCACAGCTCACATAAACATACGTGTGTGATTCGATTAGAACGAGGTATTAGAAACCTTGTTCGGACGCGGAGCCGCGAGCGATTCGATGAGTTCCACGACACCGACGATGAGGAGCGTTTGCTGCATCATGACGAACGTGCGCGCGGTCTTGGATTTCGGGCTGATGTCGCCGAAACCAACGGTGGATTGAACGGTGAACGAGAAGTAGATCGCATCGACGAACGACGCGTTTTTGTCCAGGCCCGTGAAATGAGAATCACTGATTTTAGCGAGCACGAGGTAAATGAACGCAAACAAAAAAATCGCGATGAGATTGAGCACGAGCACCCTGAGCATTATTACAAAGGCGATATTTTAATTGACGCGACCCTGGTCGCGAACCACGACGCGAAGTCGAATCCAGGGGGTAATTTATCGCTTTTGCTCATGTTCGTTGGTGCGTCGAGGTACTGTAAGTTTGTGTAATAGAAGCACACGCGCTGGTGCTCGGGAATAGAGAAATCGAAGGCCGCGCACGGAATTATGTGATCGACGACGATTTCGACACCCGCGTCGCGGAGTGCGCGAACTTCGGGCGACATCGTGCGTTCGAGGTGGTCGACGAGTTCGTCGGCCGTACACCCGATGAGTTCGAGCGTTTTTGCAGCCTTCAATTCGCCTTTCAGTGCATGATGGAGGCGTGTGCGACAAGTATGCAATAATCGATAAGCGTCGTCCGTCTGGCGACGGTTCCGTTTGTACTCTAATTGGTATGCGATTATTTCATCTCTGCTCTCTTCGTACCGCCGCTTAGTACGTGCGATTATCTCGTCTTTGTTCTCTTCATAGTATGCCTTATGTCGTGCGCTTATCTCGTCTTTGTTTTCTTCATAGTATTGCTTCTGGTATGTGCGTATCTTGTCTTTGTGTGCCCTGTTTCGTGCGTTTATCTCATCTTTGCGTTCTTCATAGCGTGCTTTCTCGCATTGAACACATTTCGTTTGTAATCCATCGCGTTTACTTTTACATTTGTTGTGCCTTTCACACTGGCCACATTTTGTACACGTCTTGTGGTCAGGTGGCGGTGCCGCGATGTAGAGAACCATGCAAGCTAATCGATGCCCTGATAAAATTTCATTAAAATGAACGCGCTCTAAAACTCTTCATCGAAGCCGATCTCGTTCCCACAGTCATCCATCTTCCCATAATCGCCGACTCGTACCTCGAAAAACGATGCCTTACCATCGAGACTCTGATTTACCATAAAGTCATAGGGGTTATTGGCCTTAAATATTGGTTTCTCTCCAATACTCTTGAGTAGACGATCGGCAACATACTCAATGTAGGTGGACATCGAAACGGCGTTCATTCCAATCAGCGGGCAAGGAATTGCATCGCATATGAAGTTCTTCTCGATGGCGACAGCGTCTGCGACGATCGCACGAATCGTGTCCGAGCTCGGCTTGTGTCGTAACATCTTGAAGAGTTCGAGCGCAAACTCTTGGTGGAGGCCCTCGTCACGTGAGATGAGCTCGTTCGAGAACGAGAGACCTTTCATCAATCCACGTTTCTTGAGCCAGAAAATGGCACAGAAAGCACCGGAGAAGAAGATGCCTTCGATGCACGCGAACGCCAATAAGCGTTCGCCAAAAGAGCGACCCTTGTCGAAATAGTTCAAAGCCCATTGGGCCTTCTCCTTGATGCAAGGGATAGTCTCGATCGCATTGAACAGCTGGCTTTTCTCAGCATCATCTTTGATGAATTTGTCGATCAAAAGCGAGTACGTTTCTCCGTGTACACACTCGTTATGCTCTTGGTAACTGTAAAAACACCGAGCCTCAGGCCATTGAACCTCGCTCGCGAAGTTCAAATCGAGATTCTCGTTCACGATACCGTCGGAGCCCGCAAAGAAGGCCAGAACGTATTTTATAAAGTGTCTCTCATTATCTGTCAACCGCTCCCAATCGTCCATGTCGGTACCTAGATCGATCTCCTCCGCCGTCCAGTTACTCATTTGGGCCTTCTTGTACAGGTCCCACAATTTCGGGTGCTGAAGCGGGAAGACCGTGAACCGACTCGTGGTAGGTAACAGCATCGGTTCGTACTCGTCCTCGACCCAGTCAGCGAAGGCGTAGTAATCGCCGATGTGTCGCCCACCGGCAAAGATTTGCGGGTAGTGCGTCGCGCCTTTGCATCGCTCACGTAGCTCGTGTTTATCGACGAGTTCTTTCTTGTATTCGATGCCCTCTTCTTTACAGAGGGCGACGGCGTGGTCGCAGAATTCGCATTGGTCTTTCGACAAAATGGTGACACTCATTTTCCAGGAAGCGTGTGATATTCCTGGAGATTATTTGTGCGATGCTTCTAAGGCACGGCGATTGATGAATTTTAACAATATCGTCACGAGTGAAATAGACGTAAATGACATAGTGAAAGTGCTAATTGAAGAAGATGATGTGCGTGAGGAGTGCTACGCTGTAGTTGGGATGAACACGGGGAACGTGCTCGGCCTGCATTACCTGTCGCCGACGACGCGTCTGTACAAGGCGGCGACGGTGTACGCGATCGACAGTGGTGAACTGCAGCCCGCGCCGTACGAGAGCTTGATCGAACACTACCCCAGTGGAACGACGTTCCGCGATCTCGAGTTTAAAGCCGTGGGCGAGGGACTGTACGCCCCGCTCGAAGACATAGACGAAGAAGACAGTTGCTCAAGTCTGTGGTCGGAAGGTAGTGATAGCGACTCGGATCTCTCATTCATCGTCTCTGACGCGGAAGAAGGCGACATCGGTGGCATCGATCTACCACCAGGACACGCTGAAATCGACGCCGCGTGGGACGCGTGGGAACCGCGCACGTCGGGTGGGCGCAGCTTCAAGGAGACAGTTGACGCTATCGAGGCGGCGGCAAAAGCGAGATCATTTTGATATTCAATTTCAATTCGACCCTAGAGAAGAGACGATATCATTATGAAATGTGAAATGATGGTCGATATTGACCAAATTTGGGCGGATGTGGACACCCTTAGGGGATGTGAACCGACGCGCGAATCAGATGAGGGGCACACGCGAAACAGCGCGTTCCTTAAGGCCGCCGTGTGCGCATCGTGTGGCGGAGCAAAGGTAGTCACGTGCGAGGGGATGCCCGTGTGTCAGGAATGTGGCCTCGTCGAGAACATGTACATGCACGAGGGCGCCGAGTGGATATCGTCGTATGGCGAAGACGGGGTGATAACCGACAATTCGAGGTGTCCTCTTTCTGAACGCAACCCCGAGCTCTTTTCAGCGCAGTGGGGAAACTCGACGACCATCCAGACGAATCGCGCGTCGAAGGTGCCGCTCAAGCGTATGGCAAAGATCAATTTCCACCAATCCATGTGTCACAAGGACAGGGCTTTATACCACGCGTATTCAGACATCGACGAGAAGGGTCGCGACATCCCGGAGAACGTTCGTGCGCGCGCCAAGTACATATACATGAAATTCTGTGAGAGAGAACTCACGCGGGGAAACGTGAGGCTGGGAATACGTGCAAATTGTCTTCTCCACGCGTGTAAAGCCGCGGGCGTGCCACGAACGATGAAGGAAATCGCAACCTTGTGGGACATAGACCCGAAGCACATGTCGAGAACAGCGCAGCGACTCAGAGACGTACTCGCGGGCATCGACACACAGAGCGCCGGTGTGTCTGCGAGAACGAATCCAAAAGACGTGCTCCAGCGACTATTCATGCACTTTCAGGACGTGATGGAACACGGCGATCGTCGGCGCATGAACGAGATGTGCGATGATATCGCGAAATCCACGGCTATGCAATCGAGAACACCGGCGACCGTCGCGGCGGTCGTCGTCTCATTCAACCTGTGCTCGAAATTATCAAAACTTGAAATCGCGACGAGATGCGATGTGAGCCTTCAAACGTTAACGCGAATGGAGGATTTGGTGAAACAATGTTTACACTTAGAGAAATGAGCACACGTAATAAAAACATGATCAAACTTTTTCTCTCGACGCCTTGTTACGGAGGGGTTTGTCTTGATAAATATGCCACGTCTATAATCAAACTCCAACTCGAGCTCATGCGCGAGGGTATCCAACTGTATTTAGACACGACAGAGAACGAGTCGCTCGTCCACAGAGCGCGCAACGTCTCGGTCGGTCGCTACATGCAGAAAACGGACTGTGACTTCTTTATGTTTGTGGATGCGGACATTGATTTCGACCCAAAATCAATCGTTCGCCTCGTTCGCGCGAACCGAGATATTTCGGTCGGCTGTTATCCAAAAAAGACAGTGATGTGGGAGCAAGCGAAAGCCGCCGTTGAAAAGGGCGATGAGCGCGACATGTCAATGTTGAGCTCGTCGCTCGTGATCAATTTCGGCGCCACGAATAGACCCGTCGAGGACGGTATGATTGAGATCCTCGATGGCCCGACGGGGTTCATGTGTATCAAGCGCTCCGTGTTCAAGAAGCTCGAAGACGAGTTCCCGGAGCTATGGTGCAAAAACGACCATCAAAATCGCGATTTCGACGACTACCACGCGTGTTTCGACTGCATGATCGATCCGACGACGAAGCGATATCTCAGTGAAGATTACGCGTTTTGCAGGCGCTGGCAGCAGGTCGGTGGGAAAATTTACGCCGACCTCGCGACCACCCTCGGGCACGTCGGGAACTTACCTTTCTCGGGGTGTTTAGAAGACAGGCTTAGAGGTTAAAGTTTTATTTGTAACAGAAATGAAGTTTGTCACGATTCTCGTCACGCGATCAAAGAGTGTGCACATAAAAACCGTGCACTCGATCCTTCGCATGAATTTGCGATGCGTCCAGCGCGGTGACACGCAAAATGAAATCATCTACTGCGCGGACGACCCGTATCAAAAAGCTGAATTGATCCAAAAACAGCTCAAACAGGGCGACGTCGATCGCATCTTTTTTATTGACTACGGCGTACACGTCGACGACGATTCACTCGCGCACTTGTTTGAGTCGCACGAAGGTGTCGGGTGCGTCGTCTTCCCGGGCGTCAGGGAGGGCGTCGATTGGGCTATGTTTAAAGACAACGTCAAACGCGGCTCAAGTGAACCCGTCAATCAGATGGGACTACACTTCGACACGACGGTGGGTCGGAAAATCTCGGACGGTGTGCACACGGTCGCGACGTCGGAGGCGAAATGTTGGTTGCTCATGACCAAAAACGCGCGAAAAAAGATCGATAAAATACACCCGAATCCCGCTTTGATGTTCGGAAAATTCAAAGAATCGGGACTCAAGATGCTCGCATACACCAAAGCAAAATTGACCATCACGTACACGCACGAGTGCGTCTCGAATATAATGAATGCGGCGGGTGTGAAGACGACGTAGGTAAGCCAAGCCTTAGAGAAGATATTTGTAATGTATCAAACCACGACGCAATGAATGATGAATTTCTCGACGAGAACTCCGACGCTCACCGCACGGCCATCGCGTTCATGGCGCATTGCTGGGGCAACGATGGCACGAGATTCCCTGGGTGTCAACCCATCTCCATAGAACGTAAACACTTTGGTGTTCTGAAAAATAACGACTACGTGGTGTGCGAGAAGACGGACGGTGAGCGATATATGTTTATCTGTTTTCGGAACGTGTGTGCTCTCGTCAATCGTCGGATGCGCGTGAAACCCGTGAGAGTGAGCGTAAACAGCCGAGCGTTCCAAGGAACGGTGCTCGATGGCGAGCTCTACGAAGATAAGTTCATGGTGTACGACGCGTTGGTGGTGAACGGCGTCACCGTCGGCCAAGAAGATTTCCTATCTCGGTTAGAGCATATAGAGAAATTCATTAACACGGCCATTGCCATGAAATCGGATACAGTACGATTACATCTCAAGACGTTTTATGCGATAAATGACTTCGATGCGTTCGCGCGCGAAAGACTACCGAACGTAGCCGAGGCGACTGATGGCGTCGTGTTCACCCCCGTGAACGATGAAGTCAGGACGGGAACGCACGATTTCATGTTCAAATGGAAGCCGCAAGCAAAGAACACGGTTGACTTTCAAATGGGATTCGACGCGGGGTCGTGGCGTCTTTTCGTTCAGGATAAAGGCAAACCCGTGTACGAGTGCACCATTCCACCCGGACGCGTGGAAGATGAATCCTGGTTCGAGGACGGTGCGATCGTCGAGTGTGAATACGTCACGGACGAAATACCGATGTGGTGGAGGCCCTTGAAGCGTCGCCACGACAAAACTCACCCGAACAACAGAAGAACGTTATTCCGAACGATCGTCAACATTAAGGAGGACATACAGTTAGAAGAGTTTTCACGACTCCCTTAGAGGTTTCATCACACAAACAAACACAATGCGCGGCCTCGTTAACCACGGTAATAACTGTTATTTCAACGCATCGATACAAGTACTCGCGCACATACCGATTCTCGCGAACTCATTCATTAAAACACCCTATGAAGGACCGTGTTCGTTCACGCGAGAGTTCTCCGAGTTTATTCACAAATTTTGGAGAGCGTCCCCGGAGCCACGCAAACCCCTGGACCCACTGGCGATGATACGAGAATTTCGTAAACATTTTCCGCGTTTCAGGGACGACGAGCAACACGACGTGCAGGAATGCGTCTTGTGCATAATAGACATCATCGAACGCGCCGTGCCGCGCGTAAAAGAGTGGGTGTACGGCACGAAGACACAGGAAACACACTGGCCCGGGGGAAGCTCAAAAACGAAGGATCCGTTCTGTGTACACATTCTCACGCACGATCGATCGGGTGATTTGGGCAGGATGCTCGAGAACGCATCCAAATGGAACGCCGTCGAGGGATACGAGGACTCCGATGGTCAAAAACATCACGTCGCCACGACGAGAACGGTCCTCACCGAAACGCCGAAAGTCTTATTCATCAGCTTCGATAAGAAGAGTCACGTCGATGCAGTTGAACACTTATCGTTTTCGAACGGTTCCACGTATAGACTCGTCGCGAGCGCGGTCCACGCAGGTGCACAGTTCACGGGCCATTACATGGCTTTCACGAAACACGGGGGGAAATGGAGCTTTAGAGACGATGAGATATGTCGGGAGTGTGAATTGGAAAAAACGGCCGGGCATTATTTCATGGCATACGCGAGACAAAAAACGCCTTAGAGAAATATCTATAAAGGGTATAAATGGGCGACGCACTGCCTCAGAACGCGGCGGACGCCATGGACGCCACCATGATTTGCGATCGAATCCAGCCACACTTCGATCGCCACGTCCCCGGTGACAACATCGAGGTCGAATTCAGGTTTGGGCGGTTCAACGGCAGTTACTTTGACACGAACGTCGGAAAAGAGGTGTTCGATAAAATCGCATGCGGGCTTCACCAATACACCGGATGGGAGCGGGTCGACGTGAGCGAGTGTGACGTGTACTACGATGATGATACTCACACGCGCATCACGGTTGATTCAGAGACGGGGGATAAGACGGTTATACAAAAGCACAAGCTGGCTCAGGAAGACTTTACACAGTTCGACCGGTCACCGTTGGATCTGAGGTTTACCATCTCGTGTGAAACTCCGACACAGCCCGCGAAAATCTTCATGGATCGACGTCGAACCAAACATCGAGTCTCCTACGTGCGAAAGAACTTATCGATCGACACGACCATCACGCGCGGCGACCCGGTCGACAAAGACAGTGAAGAAGACGTGTCATATCAGATCGAGTTCGAAATTATCGATCCGTCGGACGTGGGATGCGTCGAGGAACTTTTCAACATCGTGTACAAGGTCAACGATGTATTAAAGATTTTAAAATAGTGTTTTAATATATGTACTGGTTTCCACTCCTACTGTTAGCCATCATTCTCGCACTTAGTCATGAATCACCACGACTGCACGCCAAGGGAATGTCCGCGAAGATGGTGTCGGATGGCGTGGACACGTCGCGTATTCATCACTACGTGCGTTTGGAGAATCAACTGCACGATATCGAGCAACAATCCATAGAGACGGGTGAGAACAGAGTGCACGAGGCCATGTGTGTGTCTAAACGCATTCGCGATGATTTCCCCATGTATGATTTCACCGATCACGCGGAAATTTTGAAAAGAGTCGCAGAGCCGCATAAGCATTACAAGAGGTAGGTGTACAAATAAATAAATGGTTAAATCGAGTGCCGTCCACTGCATTTTTGAAACGCTCGACGAGCGTTCGCGACAGTCTCGTTGAAGAGATTCGAGTGCGGTCGCCGCGAACATCGTTTTTTCAGATGTTTCTCATCGGATTCGGTGTAAAGCTCGATGTTCTTGCATGGAATCGGTGGCGTTGTGCGCCCGAAAGGTTGGTAGTAACGAACAGTGTATTTACCGTCTTCGCAGACGTCTTGAATCGTTCCCGGCCACCAGTCGCTTTTACCGACGCGCGCCCACACCATAAAACCGGGTTTAAATGTAAATGCGCGTGTGGGTATATTTGCAGAATCCTCGATTTTCGGTTTTGTCTTCTTTGCCGGTGTCGTGACAGATCCGGTGGACGGGCGCTTCAAGCTTTGAGGAAGATACGCGGACGTGTCTTCGACCTCTGATGCTTGTTGCTGTTTAAAGAACTTTTGTGCGTGGCTCGCCACCTGTTGCGGAGACCGAGTGGTCACGAGTGCACGACTGATCTGCTTCCAGTGTCCTTTACCAAACTGCTCCAAGCCCGTCAAAAACAATTGGTGTTCCTCCAGCGTCCACGGAGTTCGCTTCTTGCGATCCTTTTTGACGGGTGTGGTTGCAAAGTAGTTCTTACCTTGTTTGCGCGCATCTTCAAAAGATTTGGGGATGTCATCTTTGCCGGTGACGATCCTGTACTCGTCATCGCTCGTTTCTTTCAATTTTGTTCCCTCATATTCATGCGAATCCGAGCCCTGCGTCAGCGAGAGCAGGTAGTCAGCGGCCGCGGCTTCCTCGCCGCTCACTATCACTTCCTGCTTCTTGGTCAACCACGCGTCAAGCGCTCGTCTGTCACATTCATTGAAATCACGTTTCTCGGTGACTGGGATGTTGAACTGCTTCACGCACTTCGACCAAAGATCTGAGACTTCCCGTTTTACGTGAATACCCACGGAGTCGAGAATCTTATCACGTATGAACTTCGAACCCACGCGCTTCGACGACGCTTCGGACACGGCCATATCGTCGCGAATAGACGCGATGACCTCCTCGGAGACGCGACGCAGTTCAGCGTCGTCCAAGTGCACGCCCAGGCACGTCGCGCCCGAAGGTGGGTTTTTTAAGTTGAGAAACTCGCGTTCGAGTTTGAGCATGCGCTCGTTGAGCATGCGCTCACGCGCCGTCGCATCGTCGAGCCGAGCTTGGACGACGGCGAGGGTACCCCTGGACATGTTACGTTCGAGCCGCGCGCTCTAGCTCGGACGTTCGAGACGCGCGCTCTGGCGCGCATGCGCGTCGACGTCGACGTCGACGGGAAGGGGGCATGCATGCGCCGAGGTAGGCACGTACCTACATCATCTCGTTCGAGTTTTTATATGGATTTTTTAAAGATTATATGACAAAAATCAAAGTCTAACGTATCGTTTGAAATCCGGGACAGAACGCAAAGTCAGATGATACCTTCACTCACTAGAACGCACGAATTTGCAACTCGTAACGGCTTTTTACATCCCGAGACGCGACGCAGCCGCGTTCTCGTCTCCCGGGACTTCGTGATCTTGC
>TARA_B100000674_G_scaffold51497_1_pt1 | contig 12696 bp, 8 predicted proteins | sample TARA_B100000674 | Tara Oceans TARA_B100000674 (sample SAMEA2622759) | marine metagenome | biome: marine biome (ENVO:00000447); feature: surface water layer (ENVO:00002042); material: "saline water (ENVO:00002010), including plankton (ENVO:xxxxxxxx)" | depth 5 m
AATATTAACTTTAGTTACAAATGCAAGACCTGAAACATCAAAATTGAAAACAATAAAAAATAGTTTAGCATGGGGGCCTGGCCCAAGGTCAAGCCAAGCTATGATGATTGCATCTAGATCTAGAGCTGTTTTACATGGAAGACTCTCCCCCTCAGTAGATGATGTTATTGCTCTGGCTGAACCTATTTTAAAACATAGAATGAACCTTAATTATTCTGCGAGAGCAGACGGTAACTCCCTCAATAAAATTATAGATGAATTAACTAAACTTATAAAATAAGCTAGTAATAAGAATATGCGATTAAAAGCTGAAGAATTATCAAACAAAATTCCGTCCTTATATGTAAAAGCTGACAGAATAGCTAATACTATTTGGGAAGGCATACATAATAGAAATAAAGATGGACTAGGCGATAACTTTTGGCAGTTTAGAAAATATGAATATGGAGATCCAGCTCACTTAATAGACTGGAAAAAAACTGCCAAATCAAATGAAACATTTATTCAAGAAAAAGAATTACAAACACTTCAAAATTTTGTTATTTGGAGAGATACATCTAAATCAATGAATTTCCGTTCTTCAGAATCGATCGATACAAAGCTCTACAGAGCAAATTTATTTACACTTGCTTTGACAATAATTTTGTCTAAATCAGGTGAAAATATTGTTTTAAATGGTTTAAAATCAAAATTATTAAAAGGTGGTAATGCAGTTAACTTTGTTTCTAACCAGATTAATGAAAAAGTCACAGATTCATATAAATCTAGCCCTAATGTCAATGAAATTAAAAATAACTCTGACGTTATTTTAATAGGAGATTTTTTAAATAATATAATTGAAACAGAAAAAACTATTAAAGAATTATCTAATAGAGGAATAAATGGAATAATAATTCAGATATTAGATCCTGCTGAGAGATTTTTTCCATATAAAGGGAGAATAAACTTTAATGGTTTAGAAGGAGAACAAAATATTCTTATTGGTAAAGCAGAATCTGTTCGTAATGATTATAAAAAAGCTATAAAAATACATATTGAAAAATTAGAGAAATTGATAACTTCATATTCCTGGAAATATATTTTAGATAATTCAGAGCAAGATGCGAGCATTTCTCTACAAAATATATGTAATACATTGACTTATTTTAATAATACAGAATTTAGGACATAATTATGTCTTTTTTATCTGCAATATCTTTTGGCAATCCGATAGCATTATGGGGTTTATTGTCTATTCCTGGAATATGGTTATTATTAAAAATATATCCTCCAGCTCCAAAAACAATTTTTTTTCCTGCTATTAAATTTTTAACAAATATTAATAATGATGAAGAAACAGCTGGAAACACTCCTTTATGGCTCTTATTATTTAGAATTCTTTTAGTTATAATTTTAATTTTAGCTTTTGCACAGCCTATATATAATGCTAAGCCAAATTTTTTAAATAATAATCCTTTGTTATTAATTGTAGATAATGGATGGTCTTCTTCTATTAATTGGGAAAAAAGAAAAGAAAATCTAATAGAATATGTAGACAGAGCAGAACAGCAGAAAATACCTATAATAATTCTACCAACAGCACCCAAAAATAACATTTTAAAAGAGAAATTATTACTTCTTAATGCGAGTGATGCTAAATCATATATTGAACTTCTAACTCCGAACCCTTGGCCATCAGATTACAGACTTCTTAACGAAAAAATAGAGGAATTATCTAAAGATAAGAATTATAATATTGTATGGCTTTGGGATGGTATAGATCATGAAAATGATGATAGCTCTCAAATTTTTTCTAAAAAATTAGAAAGTATAGGGAATCTAAGAGTAGTAGATTTCTTAAATAGCTCTCCAATTAAGATCATTAAAAAGGTTAGTAATAGTGATAATAATAATTTATCTATTGAAATTCAAAGAAATTTTGGATCATTGGAAGAAATCATTTTTATAAGAGCTAATGGAAATAATGGTAAGTTATTAAATAGGAAACAATTAACTTTTAAAGAAAATGAAAGAATTATTTCAACTGACCTTATTATACCAAATGATTTAAGAAATGAATTGATTTCTGTTTCCATTGAAAACGTCAATAATGCTGGCGCAGTATACTTATTTGATGAGAAATGGAGAAAAAGAAATGTAGGCATATATGGAGATAAAGAAGCTTTCAGAACGCAACCCTTGTTATCTCCTGCATATTATTTAGATAGAGCTATTAATTCCTTTCACAAGGTTGAAATTTCTCAAATAGAAGACCTAATAAAAAGCGAACTTTCTGTTATAATATTACCAGGTGTAGGTACACTCGGAGAAGATATTAATAGTAAATTAAAAACTTGGATTAGAAATGGTGGAATATTAATAAGGTTTGCGGGCCCTAATCTTGAAGGTTCAAATACTGACTTACTTCCTGTAAAGCTAAGGTCTGTTGATTCAAGAGCTTTTGGTGGAGCTTTAAGCTGGACTGAGCCAGTTTCTATAAAAACATTTTCTAAGAGATCCCCCTTATTTGGTATAAAGATAGACAAAGATATTCTTATTAAGAAACAAGTTATTGCAGAGCCATCTTCAGACTTAATTACAAAAACATGGGCAACACTTGAAGATGGAACACCTTTAATTACTGGTGAAAAGTATGACAAAGGTTGGAATGTATTTTTTCATATTACAGCGAACGCAGATTGGTCCAATTTACCCTTAACCGGTACTTTTGTTGAAATACTTGATAAGATCATTAACATGTCAATGGGACAAATGGATAATACTGATATTATACCTTTGCATCCATATAAATTGCTTGATGGCTTCGGTAGATTAGTTGAGCCTACAAGTGAAGCACTTCCTACTGATTTTAATAAAGAAAATTTAACACCTTCATCTGGGCATGCTCCTGGTTATTATGGTAATGAGTTATTTATGCGATCACTTAATTTAGGTAACAAATTAGAATCATTATCACCTCAAACTATAACATTCTCTGAAGAAACCGTTATTGAAAGATTCTCATCTAAAAATACATTGAATTTTAAATCATATTTATTAGTAACTTTATTGATTTTAATATTTTTAGATTATTTCATAAGCTTGAATATTAGAGGTAGAATAAACTTAAATAAATTATTAAATTTATCAAAACTAATAATTATAATGTCAATTTTTCAAGTAGCCTTTAATTCAAATTTTGCAGAAGCTAATACTAAAGCATCCGCATTACAAACGCATTTAGCTTATGTTCTTACTCTAGATGAAGAAATAGACTCTACTTCTTATTTAGGTTTATATGAATTAACTAGAGTATTAAGAGAAAGAACATCAGTAGAAGCGGGTCCTCCAATTGGTATTAATATTGCTAAAGATGATATTTCATTTTATCCTGTGATATACTGGCCTATATTATCAAATGAAAATTTTTTATCAGATATAACTATTAAAAAAATACAAGATTATATGAAAAATGGAGGTTTAATAGTTTTTGATACTAGAGATCAAAGCCCTAATAATATAATAACTAAAAAAGATAGCCAAGAACAACAATACTTACGAGCAATACTAAAGTCTTTAGATTTACCAGCCTTAATAGAAGTTCCTGAAAATCATGTAATAAGAAGATCTTTTTACCTTTTAGATGAATTACCAGGAAGATATACTGGAGGAAGTGTATGGGTAGAAGCAACTGCAAGAAATTCTAGAGATGGGGTTTCTTCAATTATTATTGGTGGAAATAATTGGGCTGCAGCTTGGGCAAAAGATAATACTAGCAAACCAATATTTTCAGTGATACCTGGGGGGGAGAAACAAAGAGAATTCTCATATCGATTTGGAGTCAACCTAGTTATGTATGCTATGACAGGTAATTATAAAGCTGACCAAGTGCATATAAAATCTATATTAAAAAGACTTAATAATAAAGATCAAGAAACCAGTGAGTGATATATTATGAACAGTCTAAATTTTTATCCTTTAATAAATATAAATTTTTTAATAGCTTTAATGGTACTAAGTTTAATTGTCATATTTATTGGTTTCAAATTAAAAGCTCCAGGAAATATTTTTAGGGCTATGTTACTTTGCCTAATAATTTTATCAATTTCTAATCCTACTATAATATCAGAAAATAGAGAAAATATTCCTGATACTGTAGCAGTTGTTTTAGACCTTAGTCCTAGCCAAGATATTAATAATAGAAAAGACATTGCCCAAAAGACTTATAATAATATCAAAAATGAACTCGAAAAAATAAATAATTTAGATGTCAGACTAAAGACAATTAATGGGGAAAGAGGTTCAAAAATTTTTGAACCTTTAAACTCAATGATTGGAGATGTGCCTGCAGAAAGGTTAGCTGGGGCAATAATAATAACAGATGGACAAATTTCGGATGCTCCTACTCTTCTCGATAATTTTAATTTTAAATCTCCAATTAATATTTTACTTACCGGAAATAAAGAAGAAAAAGATAGAAGATTAATTATAGAATCATCACCGAGATTCGGAATAGTAGGAGAAGAAATCAACATTGATATTAAAGTAGAAGATATTTCAGCCAGTAGCCCTAATGCATTAGTATCAATAAATATGAATGATGAAATAGAACAGTCTAGGTCTATTCCTATAGGTGAAATTGTTACAATAACTATGCCTTTAGAGAGGGCAGGAATAACATCATTAAATATAGAAGTAGAAGCTGGAAAAGAAGAGCTGACTCTTCAAAATAATAAAGCTTTAGTAGAAATTAATGCAATACGTGAAAGACTTAAGGTAATGTTGGTTTCCGGAGAACCTAATATGGGTTTAAGAAGTTGGAGAAATCTTCTAAATTCAGATCCCTCTGTTGACTTAATACATTTTACAATACTAAGACCACCTAATAAACAAGATATAACTCCTGTTGGAGAACTATCTCTTATTCCATTTCCATCGCGAGAATTATTTCAAGCAAATCTGAATGATTTTGACCTTATTATATTTGATCAATATCATTTACGTGGCATTTTACCTCAATTCTATTTAAAAAATGTTGTAGAATATGTTGTGAATGGGGGTGCACTATTAGATGCTTCTGGCCCATCATATGCCGGACCTTATAGTTTATCTTTGTCACCTCTCCAAAATATATTGCCTACTGAACCTACAGGAGATGTTGTATTACAAGAATTTATTCCAATTATGACCAATTATGGTGAAAGACATCCAGTTACAGCAAACCTAAAAGATAATATTAGTAATAATTGGGGACCATGGTATAGAATGGTAGAAGGGATAACTATTGCAGGTGATGTTTTATTAGAGGGACCAGAGGCAAGGCCCTTACTAGTTCTAAATAGAGTAGGACAAGGAAGAGTAGCCCAAATTCTATCTGATCAATCTTGGGTGTGGACTAAGCCTGGCTCTAATAAAGGTCCTCAAGCAGACCTACTAAGAAGATTAGTTCATTGGTTAATGAAAGAGCCAGAATTAGAAGAAAATGAACTATCTGCAAGAATTGATAATAATACCATATTAATCACTAAAAACTCATTAATCTTAGATAATAAGCCAATAATCAGTATATCTCCTGATAATACAAAAAAAGAAATTATTCTGGAAGACATAGGTAAAGGAAAACAAATTGGAAAAATTTTATCTCCACAAGAAGGTACCTGGAAATTTTCTTCTGGAAACTCTAAAATTAGATTAATAGTAGGTAACAGCAACGCTTCAGAATATTTAGATGTAAGAACTACCGATAATATAGTAGAACCAATAGTTGAATTTACTTCTGGGTCTATTAATTGGGTAAATAATGAAAACTTACCAAAAATTAGACATTTGCCAAAAAGTAAACTAGTTGAAAATAATGATCATATTAAATTAGTAAAAAATGAAAAATACTTTGTTAAAAGTCTTCAGCAGTCTACACTAACGCCTTGGTACCTAATACTTGTATTAAGTTTATTTCTACTTTTCTTAGCATGGTATAGAGAAACAAAGTAATTTATATAAATGTCTACTAAGTTACCTAATATTAATATTGAGAGATCATATCAAAACCATATTAATGGTTATATTTGCGGTATTGATGAAGTAGGAAGAGGATGTTTAGCAGGTCCAGTAGTTGCCGCAGCTATCATTTTAAACTTTAATTCAATACCTATTGGAATAAATGACTCAAAAAAATTATCTAAGATAAAAAGACAAAATATATATAATGATATTAAAAGAGAAGCATTAGATATAGCAATAGGACAAGCTAGTAATATAGAGATTGATCAAATGAATATATTAAATGCAAGTTTATTAGCTATGAAGAGAGCGTATAAAAATTTAAAGACACCCACAGAACTTGCTCTAATCGATGGAAATTATGCTCCTAAAATTAATTGCAAAACTATAAATATAATTAAAGGAGACTCTAAAAGTTTATCAATAGCTGCAGCATCAATAGTTGCAAAACAATATAGAGATAAATTAATGGAAGAAATAGGTAATAAATATCCAAAATATAATTTTAAAAATAATGCGGGTTATGGTACAAAGGAACACTATAAATCGATTGAGTCAAATGGTTTAACTGAGTTTCATAGAAAATCTTTTAAACTTTTTAAATAAAAGTTATGTTATAAATCCAATAAGTAAAGAGAAATAGTATGGAAAAATTGATCATAGGCGACTGTATTAATGAAATGTCTAAAATCAAAGATCAATCTGTGGATATGATATTTGCGGATCCTCCTTATAATTTACAACTATCTAAATCTTTATTAAGACCAGACCAAACAAATGTTAAAGGTGTTAATCACAGCTGGGACAAATTTAATAGTTTTGAAGCTTATGATGAATTCACAAAAAAATGGCTTTATCAATGTAAAAGAATACTAAAAGATGATGGAACAATATGGGTAATAGGTTCTTATCATAATATTTATAGAGTAGGTGCAATTATCCAAAATTTAGGTTTCTGGATTTTAAACGATATTATTTGGAATAAAACTAATCCAATGCCTAATTTTAAGGGAAACAGATTTACTAATGCTCATGAAACTATAATATGGGCTAGTAAAAGCAAAAAATCTAAATACAATTTTAACTATAAAGCTATGAAAGTTAACAATGACGATAAACAAATGCGTTCAGATTGGTCATTTCCAATTTGTTCTGGAAATGAAAGAATAAAAAAATTAGGAAAAACATTGCATCCTACTCAAAAACCAGAATTCTTATTAAATAGGATAATAATTTCTTCCACTAAAAAAAATAGTATAATATTAGATCCTTTTTTAGGAACTGGCACAACTGGCGTAGTAGCTAAAAGACTAGGTAGAAAATTTATAGGAATAGAAAAAAATAAAGAATATATGAGATACGCTAAGCATAGAATAAAGGAAACTAAAATTCTTAATGAGAAAGAACTAGTTATTACTAAAAACCTAAAAACTGAAGTAAAAGTTCCGTTTGGCAATTTACTTGATAATGGAATGCTTAAAATTGGAAGTAAACTCCATGATATTAATAAAAAGCATAAAGCTATTATTAGAGCAGATGGAAGCTTATTAACAAATAATAAGATTGAAGGCTCTATTCATACTGTAGGAGCTATATTACAAGGTCATAATGCCTGTAATGGATGGCAGTATTGGTATTATGAAAAAAATGGTAAACTAGAATCTATTAACAAACTTAGAGAAGAAATAAGGAATAATAAGAACTATAAAAAATAACTAAAGAATATTTGCCACTTTTTTCATTAAAGAAGGTAATTGCTCTATCGCGTCATCAAGATTAATCCACTCTCCTTCAATGTCTATTTTACTTCTGATATCAATTTCATATATATTAAGTATTAGTTTAAAATGACTAAAAGTGTGCTGAACATAATTTTTTATTTTTTCATTTTCTATTAAGTTTTTATATAATTTGCTATTTGGTATATTGTTTTTATCTGTAACCCATAATGATGAGGGAAAAGATAACATTCCTCCAAGAAGGCCTTTGTTTGACCTTCTTACAAAGAATAACTTATTGTCATTTTTTCTTCTTATAATATAGCAATTACCATATTTTATATTTTTTTTTCTTCTTAACTTATTTTTATTAATACTGCTTAAAATAAGCTTATTATATTTAAAGGTTTTACAAATATTATTTAGAGGACAGATGGAACATTTAGGATTTTTTGCCTTACAGATTTTTGAACCTAAATCCATAATAGCTTCATTAAAGTCCCCTGGCCTATCAACTGGTAATATATTCTTTGCTAATTTTTTAATTTCTCTATCACATAAATTATGTACATTATTTATTCTTGAAATAACTCTTTTAACATTAACATCTAAAGCTACTTCATACTGATTGTAAGCAATAGCACAAATGGCGGAAGCTGTATAATCTCCTATTCCAGGAAGCTTAATCAATTTATCTATCTGATTAGGGAAAATACCGTTAAAATTTTCAACTATTTCTTTTGCACATTTATGTAAGTTTCTTGCTCTTGAATAGTAACCTAAACCTGCCCAATAAGTTAAAACATCTTCAATTTTGGATTGAGCTAAGGTGTTAACATTGGGAAACCTAAAAATAAATTTTTGAAAATATGGTATTACAGCCAAAACTGTTGTTTGTTGAAGCATTACTTCACTAATCCATACTCTATAAACATCTATTTTATTTTTATTTGACTCTCTCCAAGGTAAATTTCTTTTTTCTTGATCATACCAATTTAAAATAATTTTATTTGTATCCAAAGCTTAGATCTTTCATAATTAAGTAATAAAGTTTACTTAGAAAGTATAAATATGAATTCAAGAAAAATAAATAACCCAAGAAGAATAAGTATTATATCAAAGAATATCACAAAAGATATTTTTAAGAAAAGAGGCTTTAAAGAACAAAAAGTAATAACTAATTGGAAAGACGTTGTTGGGACTGAAATTAGCTTATATACTATACCAGAATCATTAACACAAAACAGATTGCTTAATGTAAAATGTGAAAGCTCTCATGCTTTAGAGTTTCAATATTATATTCCAAAAATCATAGATAGAATTACTACAATGATGGGTTACAAAGCTGTTAAAGATATTCGCATAAAACAAGGCAATGTTATAAATAAAAAAAAAGCTGTAAAAATAAAAAAAAATACTCTATCTAATGAATATAATATCGAATTAAAGAAAATTTTAAAAAAAATAAAAAATAAAAATTTAAAAAAGAATTTAACTAACTTTTCTAGATCTTTTTTTTCAAATATAGATTAAAAAAACTTATTTAAGGAGCTGAAAAATGAAAATATTAACTAATATATTATTATTATTAATTATAATATGTCCTGTATCAGTATTTTCTGAAGATACTGCAAAACCACTTCCTGGAAGAACATTAGGGGATGAAACAGCTCAAATAGTTATTGAAGAATATGCATCTATGTCATGTGGGCATTGTGCAAGTTTTCATAATAATAACTTAGATAAGATTAAAAAAGAATTTATTGATACTGGTAAGGCTAAACTTATATTTTATGATTTCCCTCTAGATAGAGGAGCAATGATAGGTTCTATGATAACCCAATGTATGAATGATAAGCAATTCTTCCCAGTATTAAATAGGCTGTTTCAAAAGCAAATTGAATGGACTCAAAGTGATAATATTTTAGAATCAATTAATACGGTTTTAAACCCTTTAGGACTAGACAAAAATCGTATTTTGTCATGTTTAGAAGAAAATGAAGAAAATCAAAATCGATGGAAATCATTATTAGCAGGCAGAAAATATGCAATAGATATTAAAGGTGTAGAGGCTACACCAACATTCTTTGTAAATGAGAAAAAAGTAGAGGGAAAATTTGATATAAAAAAATTAAAAGAATTAACAAAATAATTAAATAAGTGAAAAGAATATTTTGTATATTAAAAATAATGTCATAGAATTTATAGTGTAGTTCTTTTATTTATGGCTTCTTTATGAAATTTACTAAACTTAAAATTACTGGCTTTAAATCTTTTGTCGATACTACTGTATTAGATATCAAAGAAGGACTTACAGGCTTGGTGGGCCCAAATGGATGTGGTAAATCAAATATTGTTGAAGCAATTAAGTGGAATATGGGGGAGGCTGGGCCTTCTAGATTAAGAGCAGGGGAAATGAATGACCTAATATTTTCCGGTACAAAAGGTCGAGCTTCTCGCAACTCTGCTGAAGTTGTTGTAACTATAAAAAATAATGATAATTCTATGCAATCGCTCGAAAATGAGGATGAAATTGAAGTATCTAGGAAGATTGAGAAGGATATAGGTTCTACTTATACAATCAATAATAAGGGTGTAAGACAAAGGGACGTTCAGATATTATTTGCAGACCTAGCTATAGGCTCTAGATCAAATGCCATTGTGGATCAAGGTCAAGTGAGCAGAATTATTAATTCTAAACCCCAAGAAAGAAGACAAATATTAGAAGAAGCAGCAGGTATTTCTGGTATTCATGCTAGAAAACATGAAACAGAATTAAAATTAAAATCTACTGAAAATAATTTAGAAAAGCTTGAGGAAATAATTTCTAACGATAAATTACGATTAAAAGAATTATCAAGACAAACCAAGCAAGCAAAAAGATATAAAAATATTGCAGAAAATATCAGAAAAACTGAAGCCATAATACTTTATCAGAGATGGAATGATACTATTAAATATATAGAAGCAAACAAAATAGAATTACAATCTTATGGAGATAAAGTAGACGATATTACAAGAAATATTTCTAAAAAAGAGCTAATTAAGGATAAAATAGATACAGAACTTCCTTTATTAAGGTCAGAGAATAAAAATTATTCAAATTTATTAAATAAGTTAGAAGTTGAATATAATATTCTTGTAAATGAGGAAGATAATTTATTAGTAGAACAAAACAATCAAAAAGAAAACATAATATATATTGAAAATGAAATTTTAAATGATAGTAAAATATTTAATGAACTAAAGCACGAATCAGATGAATTATCTAAGGAAATTAATAAATTAAATGCGAATAATGACAAATCTACCCTTAATAAAATTAATGAAAACCTCGAGAAAGCAAAAAAAGAAGAAAATATAATTTTAGAGGAACTAAAAGCAGCTGAAATAGATTTAAATATTAATTTATCCCAAAGAGAGAATTTTATAAGTGAAATTAAAAAGCTAGAGATAGAAAAAAAAGAAAATATTCAATATTTAGAAAAAACAAAAAAAGAACTAAGCCTTCTAAAAAAAATTGATATAAATAAAGATACTAAAGAGAAGTTTACAAAGAAAATAGAACAATTAAAAACTAGCTTGTTAAAATTTAATGATGAAGAAAAAGATCTTCAAACTAATTTAAATGATATAAACACTAAAATTAAAAACTATCAAGACAGTATTAATAAACAAAATATTATCTTACAAAATAATTATAGAAGCCTTGAACAATTTAATGCATCTAAAAATATTTTAACAAAATTATTTGAAAGTGAAAATGATAATACTGTTCTAAATTCTCTAAAGTTTCCAAAAGGCTATGAAAAAGCAATAGAGGCAAGCCTAGGCCACGGATTAAAAGCTTCTTTAGAAAAGTCTGACATAGAATGGAGGAACATAGATCAAAAGTCATTATTTGAACTTCCGGAAAACTTAAATAATTTAGCTGAATTTACTAAGGGTGTCCCCGAAGTTATAAATATATTAAAACTCACAGGAATTGTAAATTCAACTGTTCAAGGAGACCAACTTCAAAATAAACTCAAGCCTGGGCAACAATTAGTTACTAAAAATGGAGGGTTATGGCGGTGGGATGGTTATACTCATAATGAAAAGGCTAAAACACCAGCAAATCAAATATTACAAAATAAATCTAATCTTAAAGAGATTAATTCTAAAATTAATAAAACTCTAATCAATATTGATAAAAACAAAAATGAGATAGATCTTTTAGAAATTAAAATTAAAAACGCAGAAAAAAATATAAAAATTTATAATGATTCTTTAACGATAATAAATGAAAATAAATTAAAACTAAGAGACGAAATTGAGCTAGTTCAAAATAATCTTGCCAGTCATATTGAAAATAATAGTGAAGAGAGAGCAAAAGTAGCAATTCTAGAATCATCTATTGAAAAGTCTGATCAAAAAAATCAATTAATTATTACAACACTTGATAACCTTATTAAACAACAAAATTCCCTAGTTAAGGAAGATATATTAAAAAAAAATATTGAAAAAATTGCTATAGCTAATAGTGATAAAAAGGGTAATTTAACTAACCAAATATCAATTTATCAAAAAGAATTAAGCTTTATTGAAAATAAAGAGCAACAATTAGAACAATTCAAAAATGAAAAGAAAAGACTATCTAATCAGATAGATAATATTTCAGAGAGATTAAATAAATTAACAAATAGAAAAGAAGAGTTAGAAAAAAATATTAAAGATATGCAGTTAAAGCCTAATGAACTAAAGGAAAATAAAAAAAATATACTAGAACAAATAGATAAAATAAAAAAAGAATTATTTGATTCAGAAAATAAACTATCAGTTGCAGAAACTAATAATAGAAATACTAGTAACGAACTTAAAAAATTAAATGAAGAATTAATTCTTCAAAGAGAAAATAAAGCTAGACTAGAAGGATTGCTTACTCAAGCTGCAGAAAAACAAAAAGATGATAAGTCTATAATTTTTGATAAACTTAATATTGAACCAAATGATTTCCATA
>TARA_B100000674_G_scaffold462948_1_pt1 | contig 12668 bp, 10 predicted proteins | sample TARA_B100000674 | Tara Oceans TARA_B100000674 (sample SAMEA2622759) | marine metagenome | biome: marine biome (ENVO:00000447); feature: surface water layer (ENVO:00002042); material: "saline water (ENVO:00002010), including plankton (ENVO:xxxxxxxx)" | depth 5 m
GATGACGTCGTTGACGTTATTGACGAGGAATACGAAGAAGACATGATGCGCCTTGCCGGTGTCGGCGAGGAGGATGACCTTTCAAGTGCCATCCTTGCCACCACACGGTCACGCTTTACATGGCTTCTGGTTAATCTGGGTACGGCGATCATGGCATCGCTTGTGATCGGGCTTTTTGAAGGCACGATTGAAAAGCTGGTGGCACTTGCGGTTCTGATGCCAATCGTTGCCTCCATGGGCGGGAATGCCGGTACGCAGACCCTGACCGTTGCGGTGCGCGCGATTGCGACCCGTGAACTTTCCAGCACCAACGCATGGCGCGTTATCCGCAAGGAAGTCGCAGTTTGTGGCCTCAACGGGATTGCCTTTGCCATTCTATCAGGTGCAGTCACCTGGCTTTGGTTCGATGATGTGCTGCTCGGTGGGGTCATCGGGGTTGCGATGATCATTAACCTGCTGTTTGCCGGGTTGTTCGGGGCGCTGATCCCGCTTGGGCTGGAACGCGCCGGTATTGACCCGGCGGTCTCGTCATCGGTCTTCCTGACCACGATTACCGATGTGGTCGGCTTCTTTGCCTTCCTTGGATTGGCTGCGGCGTTCCTGCTTTAGCTTTGCCGTCTAGGCGATCAGTCGCCGTAATGAAAAACAAAACCCCGCAGCCAAGTTGGTGCGGGGTTCGGTGTTTTCAAAATGGCCGGTGATCGCCGTTGGCATGTTAGCCTGACTTCTTGTCATCCGCCGGGCCAGACGCCTTTTTCGGCGCTGGTTGGTTCGGCGTTTGATGGATCAGAAGTTCCTGCGTATCGGCGGCATCGCGCGGGGCTGACAGCAGGAAGCCCTGGATCTCATCGCATTCGGCGGCCTGAAGTGATGCCATCTGTTCTTCGGTTTCAACGCCGACGGCCACGACCTTGCGGTTGAGGCTTTTACACAGACGGATGGCCGGCTGAAGCACGCTGTTTTCCGGCTGTTCATCAAGTGCGACATTAAACAGCGACTTCGACAGTTTGATGCGTTGAACCGGGAAGCGTTTCAGATAACGAAGCGACGTGTTGCCCGCCGCAAAGTGATCAAGCGTCAGGCCAATACCGGCTTCGGAGAAGCGATAGAATTGACCAAGGGCACGTTCCGGATCGCGCATAGCGATTTCTTCGGAAACCTCGATCTCGATCATCGCCGGATCAATTTCATGTTCGGCGGTCAGATCGGTAATGTTCTTGATCAGATCGGCCTGAATGAACTGGCGGCTTGAAACGTTCAGCGCGATGGGAACCGGGACATAGCCCTGACGCCGCCAATCGGCAACCTGCTTACAAACGGTTTCAATGATCCAGTGACCCAGCGGAGACAGCAGACCGGTCCGGTCGGCAACCGCGATGAAATCAGGTGGCAGGCGACGCTTGCCGCTGTCATCTATCCAGCGCAGCAGCGCTTCGAACCCGGTCAGAGTGCGATCCGATGTGCGATAGCGCGGCTGATATTCCAGAACGAAGCGTTTCTCATCGACCGCACGCCGAAGCTGCGTTTCCATCGACAGGCGCGCATGCATGACGTTGTTCATCGTCTCGACAAAGAAGCAATAAGACGATTCTGCCGATTTCTGGGCGCGATACATCGCTGCATCCGCATTGGCCATCAATTGCGATGGGGCGCGCGCATCATTGGGATAAAGCGCAACACCGACACTGACATGCAGACGGATTTCATCGCCCGTGGTGGTCAGGATTGGTTGCGACATGGCCTCGACCACGCGTTCTGCAACCAATGCGGCACCTTCTGCTTCCGACAGGTCGGTTGCGATGATGGCAAACATATCGCCCGAGAACCGCGCACAGGTGTCTTTTTCACGCACGGTGGCGCGCAGACGACCGGAAATGGTGCGCAGCGTTTCATCGCCGACATCGGCCCCAAACCGGTCATTGATCGCCCGGAAGTTATCGATATCGACGACAAGAACCGACAGCAGCTTTTCATAGCGTTTGGCATGCGCCACTGCCTGATTAAGGCGATCCTCAAACAGGGCATGGTTCGGAAGACCCGTCAGCGGATCATGAGTCGCCAGATAGCGCAGCCGGTTGGCCGATGCATTGGCCGCCGGGTTGTGGTGCAGGGTAATGTCGACGCAATCGGGATGGGTTGCGGACGGCTTCATTGCCAGATTGCAGACAACATGAACGCCTTCGGCACTGCGGACAATCCACTCGCGCCGGAGTTCATCATCACCGCGGGTGATCGCAAGCAGCATCTTTTCCTGCGATCGGCGTGATGCGGTGCCATCGGACTGGAATTCCGGTGCCAGGTTATAGAACCGGATAAAGCCGTAATCCTCTTCACGCAGGTCAAAGAATTCAGCGGTTTCCGGTGACATCGATTTCAGATGACCGTCAAGCTTGGTGATCGAAAGCGACAGGTCATTGATGTCATCGCCAGCATTGATGTGATGAACCGTGCGGCGCAGAGCGGCCTTTTGCCGGTTGGTCAGCAAGAAGACGATGGTGGTGAACAGAACCGTTGTCAGCGCACCGAACATCACGATCAGTTCGGGGTTTACTGTGCTTTGCGCCAGTTTGGGATCTGCAATAACGTCCACCTGCCATTGGCGACCGACCACATCAAACGGCACGGTGTGCTGCAGGGTTTCGTCATCCCCCTCGCCACGGATTTCAAATAGCACCGTGTCGCCTTCGCGTACACGGACGGTGTAATCTTCGACCTGTTCGGTATTGATGACGGACGCCAGCATGGAGCGAATTCGAAACGCCCCGTTGATGATGCCAATGATCTCGCCATCACGGCCCAAAACCGGGCTGTAGGCGGCAAAACCACGCCCGCCCTGCATCAGCTCAAGGGTCGGGGTGATTTGGGTGCGGCGTTGATCAAGCGCAATATCCAAAACCGGACCGGCCAGCGGATGACGTTTAAGATCTGCCCCCATGGCCGGGACGTTGCCCTTGATCGGGGCAACATAAAGAATGATGTAGTTTGGCGTGATCCAGTTGATCGCCTGCAGGGCGGGGAACCGGCTTTGCAGCGGGGTCGCAACTGAAAGATACTCGCGCTCGTCCTCAGGCGGGCCGCCCTGCCAGTTGTCGGCAAAGCTTTCAAGAACAGCGAGGTTGTTGTTCACAATGCCTTTGACCTGCTGGGCGACGGCGTTAGCCGTGATCTGTCCGGCAGATTGCAAAATGGCCCGGCGGTTGTTTTCAACCGTTTGCCAGATCAGGAAAGTGGCTGTGACAAAGAAAGCCGCCGTCAGAAAACCCGCCGCCAAAGCCCGCTTTTTCAGGCGCGACGTTTGCTTGTTTGCGTTTTCCTCAGCCTGCTTTGTTTCTTCTTCCATGTCTCCCCCAACATAGTGACACGTCCTGATCCTCCCCGATCAGGCGGCGTGCCGATATCTGGCAATACCAGTTTCCATCAATGTTTTTCTGTCATTGATAGATGAAAAAAGGCGCTGTCATTCTGATTGATCAAAATCGCTACCATTCTTTTATGGTGTTATTCTTACACGACTTTAAGGGGTTGGTCGCCTTCATTTACGCATTAATTTTCCCGCGTGATGACCAAAAAGCATTCCGTGACAGTGTTTTGAGGCAGGTTTGGCGATAATAAATCCGCTTAGCCCCTGTTCTGAAAACGTGAAGTGGTGTATCTCAGGCGGAAATCCGACACCCCGCAGACATCGTCGGTTTTCGTGTGACAAAGATCACCCCCAGAGAGAGTTCATGAAACACCATCACCGCAATCCCCGCGCCCGTGGGGGACGCAAACGTCAACCATCCCGTCGTGATCCGCTGATCGGGTTTGAAGCAGACGTAACCATCGAACAGATCGGTGCGCGCGGCGATGGTATTGCCCATGTCACCGCGCCTGATGGTAAGTCGGTGCTGATCTATGTTGATTGCGTCCTGCCCGGTGACGAAGTGCGGGTGGCACTTCGCCAAAAGCGCGGCGACGGTTATGGGGCAGAGGTCGTTTCGGAAATTGCGCGCGCCGATGGCTACAGCGCCCCGCGCTGCGCGCATTTCAAGGAATGCGGTGGCTGTGCGCTTCAACACATGAATGACGATGATTACAGCACCTGGAAACGTGACAAGGCGATGGTCGCCCTTCAGCGTGCTGGCCTTGACCCCGAAGATGCCGACGATCTGGTCGTGGACGTTGAAATCTCGCCACCAGCCAGTCGGCGGCGGGCCGGGTTTTCGGTGCATGTCGGGGCGACCGGCGTTTTCGTCGGCTTCCATGGGCGGTTCAGTCACACGGTTCTCAATGTGCCCGATTGTGCGGTTTTGCGGCCGGAACTGATGGCGTTTCGCGAAGCATTTGTGATGTTTCTGGAAGCCTGCCCGCCCGAGCATGCGCGCGATATCAAGGAAGTCTTTGTTACCCTGAGCGATACCGGTCTGGATGTACTGGTCCACGCCAGCAACGACCCGGATCTTGATATGCGACAGGATCTGGCGGAGTTCGCCGATCACCAGAATATCGCCCGGCTAAGCTGGAAGAGTGGCGATCGCGCTGATGAGCCGGTTGCGGCCCGCCATACCCCGTTGGTCCGGTTTGAAGGGATCGATGTGCCGATTGCACCGGGTGGCTTCTTGCAGGCAACCCGTGAAGGCGAACAGGCACTGGTTCGTGCCATCACCTCGGCCGTTTCTGATATTGCGCCCAAAAACGTTGCTGATCTTTTCTGTGGTGTCGGCAGTTTTACATTTTCGCTGGCCCTGTCGGGCAAACGCCGTTCGGTTACGGCGGTTGAAAGCGATCCGCGCGCGGTTGAGTTGCTGCAATATGCGGTGGGGCAGTCGGGCAGCCCGATCAAGGTCGTGCGTCGCGATCTGTTTCGACAGCCCCTAAGTGGGGATGAACTGCGCGGATTTGATCTGGTTGTGTTTGATCCGCCGCGTGCCGGTGCCCTTGCCCAATGCGAGGCGCTGGCTGTTGATGGACCGGAGTGGGTTCTGGCGGTGTCTTGCAATCCGGCGACCTTTAGCCGCGATATGCGTGTTTTGCGCAATGCCGGTTACGAGATTGAAAAAGTCGTGCCGGTCGATCAGTTCCTGTGGTCATCGCATCTGGAATTGTTTGCGGTCTTGCGCCGTACTTCCAATGGCTAAGACCTGGTTCGCGCACAGGTTCGCTTTGGGGCTTAATTTTTCTTCACTGATATACTATACTAGTAGCTGGTATTTCCGCCGGACACCAGGATGGTCAGGTGGGCAATGGGTCGAAGACAATCGATCCGTTGTCCGTGCAGCACGTAGTTGCCTTGCCGGCTTGTTTGAGCGGAAAAGCAATGGAACCACTGGCCAGTCAGCTGCCGATCTATACCAACACTGCGCGTGCAATCGCACCGCAGAACCGGTTGATTGCGTCTGAAAGCAGCCAGTTTTCTTCTGACAGCCAGAGCTCAAACCGCAATTCCGACTCGGTTCGCAATGCCGGTTACACCAGCGCACAATTAAATGGCTCGCTTGGCAATGCGGGTGCACTTCTTGATCAGGCATCAATGGATCTTTCGCGGATCGGCAGTGCCTTGGACGAGATTGATGCGCTGGTCACGATTGCCGAAGAAAATACAGATCTATCGACGCAGCAGCGCGCACAGCTGAATGCGCAGATCGAAGATTACCTGACCCAGATCGACGATATTGCCGCCAATAGCAATTTTGAGGGCCGCGACCTTCTTGCGTCTGATCAATCGATCACGTTGCAGGTGGGTACCGGCACATCATCGGACAATCGTATTGATGTTGATCTGTCGGCATCGAGTGCCGAGGATCTGGCGACCGGTCTTTCAAGCATCGATGTTTCCGACAGTGCGGGTGTTACGAATGCGCGCACGCTGGTGGATGAAGCGCAACAAGCGCTGCGTGATCGCGAAATCTCGCTGGCGGCTGATCAGGGCAGCCTTGGCACCGCACAGGACCAGAACCGGATTTCGCAGGTCGCAGGTGAAAACATTCTGCAGGCCCAGCTTGCCGCATCGGAAACATCCGGTCGAGAAGACGCGCAGGCACGTATTTCGGAAAATCTTCAGGCTTATCTTGGCGACGTTTCGTCCCAGCTTGCCAGCCAGACAGTCGCCGTTGGTGGCATTACCCTGCCTGAACCGCGTCCGGACCCTGTTCCGGAACAGGAAGAAAATCCGTTCCTTGATCCGACAGCCGAAGAAGATGGCACCAACCCGGGTCAGGACTTCCTTGGCCAGTCGATTCCGGGCAGCGGGGCAACACAGCCGTTCGCAACGCCAGCCTTTGGCGGCTATGACAGCGGCGGCAATGGCACATTTGGCAGCAGCGGTGGCACAGGTGTTGCGGATCGCCCGACCAACCGGGTTTCTGTCGAAGCCTGATTCCTGCTTTAGGCTGATTTAGCGCGGCAAACCCGAAGGATCTTATCCTTCGATATTCTCGCCGTCATAGATGCCCCAGAAGCCATGCCGGGGGGCCCAGCCTTCGAAATCACCAAAACGCAACTGACACCAGTCAACCGTCGTCGGGCAATCTTCGATGCGGCCGATCACGCTTGCCGAAACCAGCGCAATCTTGCGGGCGTTTTTGTCGGCTGCTGAATACAGCGTGATGTTTTCATCGGTAACGATGACATGGCGCGACCCGATCAGAAGGCTTTGATGCACCCAGCCTTCGCTGCCTTCCCAGTCGCGCACCTTGCGCCAGGTATCGAATTCCGACACCACTTCCATCGGCATGTTGCGGCGATGATAGATCCAGACTTTCGGGTATCGAAGGCCGGGACCTGAGCGCAGGAACACCTTGTCAGAACGCAGTGCGACAAATCGCGGGATCGGCAGGCCCGATTCCTGTGCGCTGGCCACGATCGGTGTGGTCACGCTCGTCAGAATCGCCAAGGCCATGAAGCGATACAGAAATTTGCGCAAATTCTGCGGCATCTTGTTGGTATTCCCTCGTTTATTCTCTTTGCGCGGCTTTTGTAAAGATTCGCGATTGCGAAATAAAATTACAAAAATTGCGTCAAAATCCTTGCTTTTGTACCTTGCGGCGTGGCATCACTGCAGTGCGGCAGGGCACCAAAGTGCAACATGCCTTATTTTGTCTGAAAAAGAGTTAAAAGACCGCATAGGATCGGCACATGACCAAGAAAAAACCGCTTGTCGTCGTGACCCGGAAGCTGCCGGAAGCGATTGAAACCCGCATGATGGAACTGTTTGACGCACGTCTGAACATTGACGATGCGCCGATGAGCAAGCAGGAACTGATTGATGCGGTCAAGGAAGCCGATGTGCTGGTGCCGACCGTGACCGACAAGATCGACGCAGCGGTTCTGGCGCATGCTGGTCCGAACCTGCGTCTGATTGCCAATTTCGGCACCGGTGTTGACCATGTCGATCTGCAGACCGCACGATCGCGCGGCATTACCGTCACCAACACGCCAGATGTCCTGACCGAAGACACCGCCGATATGACCATGGCACTTATCCTGTCGGTATCGCGCCGCCTTGCAGAGGGCGAGCGCCTTATTCGCAAGGGCGAATGGGCTGGTTGGGGGCCGACGCTGATGCTGGGTCATCGTATCTGGGGCAAGCGTCTTGGCATTGTTGGCATGGGCCGTATTGGCCGGGCACTTGCGCGCCGGGCAAAGGGCTTTGGCCTGTCGGTGCATTACCATAACCGCCGTCGTGTGCACCCGGATATTGAAGAAGAACTTGATGCGACCTATTGGGAAAGCCTGGATCAGATGCTGGCCCATGTCGATGTCATTTCGGTCAACTGCCCGCATACGCCGGCGACCTATCATCTGCTGTCTGCGCGTCGTCTGAAACTGATGCAGCCGCATGCCATTCTGGTCAACACCGCACGAGGCGAGATTGTTGACGAACCGGCCCTGACCCGGATGCTGGCCGATGGCGAAATTGCAGGTGCCGGTCTTGATGTGTTTGAACACGAACCGGCGGTGAACCCGAAGCTGCTTGAACTGCAAAATGCCGTTCTGTTGCCGCATATGGGATCGGCCACCATCGAGGGGCGCGTTGATATGGGCGAGAAGGTCCTGATCAACATCAAGACATTTGTCGATGGTCATACCCCGCCAGACCGGGTGATCGAAGGATTGCTGTAATCCTCAATTCATAACGATTTCAAAGGGGTGATACGAGTTGTATCACCCTTTTTGTTTGCACTCCCCATTTGTGGATATCGAAGTTCACCCGATATCGGCATTTTCCCCGGCGTTCACACCGAGCGATTTCAATTTCGGGAAATGCACACATGGTAACCCTGTCAAATACGATTGCTGCTGATCACGTTCTGGCGACCCCGGCCAATGACGATGTTGCATCCTGTCTTGCGACCCGCGAAGTCGCGCTGCAGGGCCCATGCGTGGTATCAGGCGTTCAAAGCCGCCATGCCGAGGAAATCGTCTTTGTGCGTTCCGGAAATGTCGAGATTTCTGATGGCGACGGCAATGTGTTTGAAGGCCATGACAGCTGCATTTCGATCCTTCAGGGGCAGCGATATCATCTGCATGTCAATGCGGGGGAAACAGCACGGCTTTTGATCCTGTCTGTGCCGCCGCTTCATGATCCGGAAAAGTTTTCTGTTCTTCAGGCCGCCAAGACCAAAGTCCGCGACATGATCTTGGGTGAGAACTGGTGCTGATCGGATCGGATGACAGGCTTCGTGCAAAGCCATAATTGGCCCTCCTGACAATTCCTGACAGCAGAAGCGGTTCAACGCGTTTTGGTCGTTTCTTTCTGACCCGTGCTTGTTTATGACTGTGGGACAGTTTGAATAAACAACATGGGGTCATCATGAGTTTGATCTTTGAAGCGCCCGCACCGACGACCATTCCGGTTCAGGGCACGAACGACGTTTTCCCGGTAAATCGCATTTTCTGCATCGGTAAGAACTACGCCGAACATGTCCGCGAAATGGGATCGGATCCCTCTGACACCCCGCCTTGTGTATTTATGAAGCCGACCGACTGCCTGGTTGTTGGCAATGGCGATCTGCCATATCCGTCGGGCACCGAAGATTTGCACTATGAAGGTGAACTGGTCGCAGCCCTGTCCAAGGGGGGCAAGGATCTTGATCGTGCTGCCGTCGAAGACGCCATTTTCGGCTATGCCGCCGGTCTTGATATGACGCGCCGTGATGTGCAGGCGGGCCTTAAGGAACGTCGCCTGCCATGGGATATGGCGAAGTCCTTTGACGGTTGTGCGGCCATTTCCGCGATCCAGCCCAAGACCGATGCCGGCAACCCGCATGCGACCAATCTGAAATTGTCGGTTAATGGCGATGTGCGTCAGAACGATACCACGGCGAAGATGATCTGGCCGGTAGTTGATGCGCTGATGCATCTCTCGACCCTGATTGAACTGAAACCGGGCGATCTTCTGTTTACCGGAACGCCCGAAGGCGTTGGTCAGGTCGTGCGCGGTGATCGGATGGATCTTGTGATTGCAGATGTTGCGGAACTGTCCGTCACCCTGAAATAGGAACTTTCAGGGGATTGCGGGTCAGGAGCCCCACCTGAAAAGAATGAAAACGGAGTCCGTTTTGAAAATCGTAAGCTGGAATATCAATTCCGTTCGACTGCGCATTGAACAGGTCATCAAGTTCCTTGAAGACCAACAGCCTGATGCGCTGTGCTTGCAGGAACTGAAATGCCCGGATGAACATTTCCCCCACGATGCCTTTGAGGCGGCGGGCTATGTTCATCGCCATAACCATGGCATGAAAAGCTATAACGGGGTGGCGATCATTTCGCGGCTGCCGTTTGTCGAGACCGACATCAAGCATTTCTGCGGCAAGGAAGATCGTCGTCACTGCATGGCGAAGTTCGAAAACGGTGTCGAGCTTCATAACTTCTATATCCCGGCGGGTGGTGACGAACCCGACCCGGCGATCAATGAAAAGTTCGCCCACAAGCTGTCCTTCATCGATGAAATGACCAGCTGGTGGAGCGACCGTCGCGCCGCCGATCCGGATCGCAAGGCAGTTTTGGTCGGGGATTTCAACATCGCGCCGTCGGAAAACGATGTCTGGTCTCATAAGCAGCTTCTGAAAGTGGTCAGCCACACACCGGTCGAGGTCGAAATTCTTGAGAAATTCCGCCAGTCCGGCGATTTCATCGATGCCGTGCGCGAAGTTGTGCCCGAACCCGAAAAGCTGTTTAGCTGGTGGAGCTATCGCGCACGCGACTGGCGCGCGAGCAACAAGGGCCGGCGTCTTGATCACGTCTGGATGACGCCGAACATGGCTGGAACGGTCCGCACCGCATCGGTTTATGATCTTGCCCGTGACTGGGAAAAGCCATCCGATCATGCACCCGTTGTGGTCGAGTTCAATCTTTGAACCATCGATAATCGAAGACATCAAAACAGCGGATCAGGGAAACCTAATCCGCTGTTTTGTCATGTGAAATAACTTGATTGTCAGCCCGATCAGCGCAACTCTTCTGGTTGAACGAAACCGGATGCGTGCCCATTTGCCTTTCAAGGGATAAAATTCACGCAGTTTCGGTGGCTCATTACGCAGGATACGGGCAATGAAAAAGATACTGATTGGTCTGGCCGCGATCATCGTTTTGGTCGTTGGCGGGCTTGTATATGTTTACGTCAATCTTGATGACATCGTGAAATCCACCATCGAAGAGGCCGGCACGCGTGTGACCCTGGCCGATGTCACGGTTGACGGGGTATCGATTGAAACAACGCAAAACACCGCCGCGATCAACGGGCTGGTGGTCGGCAACCCGGACGGGTTCAATACCGATTATGCGTTCTCGCTCGGCAATATTTCGGTGCGCCTTGATGGTTCGACCCTGACCAGCGATACCATCCGGATCATCGAAGTCGTGGTGGATTCACCAAGCGTAATCTACGAGCTGGGCAATGGCAGTTCAAACATCGCCACCATCCAGCGCAATGTTGAGGCCTTCGTCCAGCGCGTTTCGGGCCCGACCGGTGCCGGTGGTGCGGACAGCGAAGCATCCGGCGATGCCGCCGATGAAGGCGGAACCAAGATCATTATTGATAATGTCTATGTCCGTAATGGTGATGTCGGCGTTTCAGCAGGCTTCCTGCAGGGCAAGAGGCTTTCGACCAACCTGCCTGAAATTCACCTGACCGATGTTGGCAAGGAAGATGGTGGTGCGACCCCGGCCGAGGTGGCTGGTGAAATCCTGACAGCGATCAACACCTCTGTCTTCAAGGCGGTCTCAAGCCTGAATGTTGATGGCCTGCTGCAGGGTGTTGGTGACCTTGGCAAGGGTGTCGTCGGTGCCGTTGGCGGTGCTGCCAGTGGCGGTGGTACCAAGCTTAAGGAAGGGGCCGACGCACTTGGTGGCGCGGTCAAGGGCCTGTTTGGTGGTTCTTCGGACTAGGCCATCATCAGATGGCAATGGCCTGAACTGATCTTTGGCCCGACGGATTGACCATGATCCGTCGGGTCTTTGTGTTTGTAGGGCAGACCCACAAGATTTTGCTGTTGTTGATGCAGCGGGATGTTAGCGGATTATGAATTTTCTCTATCCCACTGCTTTTTTTCATGAATTTGACTTCTATATATTTCTGGATAGGGATAAGTATATCCACAATCTGTGTTGTCTTGGGGGGCTCGTCCAAGGACTTGGGACGGGTCAAAATTCGGGGTCAGGTCTTCTGATCTGATTGATGACAAGAGTGACATGGAAAAGACGGGCCAAAAGGCCTGCCATTTTGGCCAGACAAGACATTGGGAACAAATGTCGGCATGGCCAAAACACAATGGGATTGGGATCCCGACAGTCGGTCAGACCAAGGAGTAAAACCGATGAAAGCTAAACTGCTTGCCGTTGTATCCGCCGCTGCATTCTTAAGCGCGTGCGCAAACATGAACATCCCCGGAGTACGCGAGATGGCCGACGAAGGGTCGGCTTTTGACGCGGCTCTTCACCAGAATTATGCCGACCTTGCCCAGGCAGAATATGACGAAGCGGATTGGTCGGATGCGCGTTATTTCACCAACCGTTCCAAGACGGCAGCCATGGGCATGGATGCCGGCCCGCAGGCTATTGCCGAGCGTAACCTTCCTGAAGGTTCGGTGGCCGAAGTCGAAGTTGCACGCGCTGATTTGATGTCGGCCCTTGACGCCGGTGGTCGTGAAAAGGCGGCAAGTGCTGCTGCCCGTGCGCAGACCGGTTTTGATTGCTGGTTGCAGGAACTCGAAGAAAACATCCAGCAGGAAGACATCGATAACTGCCGTTCGGCGTTCTATCAGGCACTGGCGATCGTACAGGCCGAACTCGACACCGGTCCGGCCCCGATGGCAGCAATGCCGATGCCGGTTCCGATGAATGTCTATTTCGGTTTCGACAGTGCCGCAATTGATGGCAAGGCGATGTCGGTTGTTGATGGTATCGTTGAGGCCTATGGCCGCTACGAGCCGAAAATGATCAGCCTTGTTGCCTATGCTGACCGTGCCGGTGATGCGATGTATAATGACATCCTTGCCAAGTCGCGTGTTGATGCGGTCGTCAAGGCACTGCGTGATGGCGGTGTTCCGGCAAGCAAACTTGCAATCAGCATCAGCGGCGAAGCCAATGTACCGGTTTCAACCGCAGACGGTGTGCCGGAACAGGGCAACCGCGTTGTGACGGTCACTTTCGAAGACGGCATGTAAGCACGTCGAACCAAAAAGGGGATT
>TARA_B100000674_G_scaffold431955_1_pt1 | contig 12660 bp, 8 predicted proteins | sample TARA_B100000674 | Tara Oceans TARA_B100000674 (sample SAMEA2622759) | marine metagenome | biome: marine biome (ENVO:00000447); feature: surface water layer (ENVO:00002042); material: "saline water (ENVO:00002010), including plankton (ENVO:xxxxxxxx)" | depth 5 m
AAGAAGAGGGCGAAGAAGAATTAGTGTATCACTACCTAGAAGAGGCGGCTTCGATTAATAATGACTCAACCGTCTCTCGGTCTCTACTGATGCGTACGCGTCTACACGCGCACCTCGACTTCATCCCCATCCTTGCACCGCGTGGATTTGAACGTGAACTCCGCGTTCTCGTCCTCGACGGAACCGCTCGTTAACTCGAGCGTGTGCGCCGCGCCTATAAAGTCCATGTACACGGAACCCTCCTTCGACGGTACGATCCCCCACTTACCCCGGCCCCAAGGCGTCGTGAGCGTCCCGTCTTTATCGAGCTTTAATCCAGATGCACCTCCCCACTTGCCTGGCGTCGTTTTCGTTCGTTTCACCAACGCGCGCGCGAGCGCCGATTCCGCTATTCCGTCGTCATCCTCGCGGCGCGTGCACTCGTCAAAGTTTCTCCTCCCTTCGCCCCAATGCCACACGTCGATGGCGTTCGCCTCCCCATTCCAATACTGCGCGATGACAGATACCATGCGATCGGGTTTTTCGGGATGGTAGTTGATGTGCACGCTCGCCGGTCGGAAATCCGGGTACAGTTCCTCGTCCTCGCGCATGAAGCGGAACAAGTACTTGGAGTTTTGGAAACAAATGTAATTCATGATACGCTGACTCACGCCCGCGTATGCGCCTCGTCCGGGTTGTCCCCACAAGTACACCTGTTCCTCGTTGTACCCCGTTTGATCCCACAGATGTTTCTCCGTCGCCATGCGTTCCGCTAACCTCGTCATCATCGCCTTCGTCTCGTGCGTCGCGGCGACGTAAAACAATCCACTATTTCTCGCGATCAAGCGTCGCATCCCATTCCACGAAAATCCGTAGGACGAGACGTCGTCCCATCCGTCAGTCATGCCCTCGACGTCTGAGTCTCGATAAATCAAACGCTCGTTCTTCGCGTTCAATCCATTAGCGAACGGATCTTGCATCCAAACCACGTCGACGTCGGACAGCAACACGGAGGTTCCCGTGGAAACGAACTCATTGAGCACGCGAAACTTTAATCCCGACGTCGCGTGGTTATCCGTCGACCCCGTGATGGATTTGAGCTCGCGATGGTAGTACGGCACGTCGCGCTCTTTACACCACTCCGCCGTCTCCTCATCCAGGGCGACGATGACGTAATTCGTGATGTTCGTCCTCTTCAATCCGTCTATGTACAGTCCCAACATGTAAAAAATATTCTTGTTACTCACCGCCGCGAGCACTTCGCGATTGAGCGCGACTCGTCGCACGACGTCGCACAAATCCGGAAACTCATCGCACCCGACTGGGTAATCACCCTTAGGATCGGCGATGTATCGCAAAGGTCGCGGTTCCGGACCCACTCTCGCTTCCCTTTTCGCGATGGCGCACTTTTCGTCGCGCGTCACGTGCGCTTTGGCGGTCGTAAAGTCTGGTTTCTCCGCTATGATGGCGTTTTCGCCCGTTCTCTCGCCGTTCCACCTCGTCGTCCCATCCGGCACGGCGACAACGTCTCCGTTTTCGCTAAAACACTCCGAGTTGAGCAATCTAAACGACACACCCGCGCGTTGTCGAGCGTCGTGCGCCGGTAACAGCACCTCGTCCGTGAACGCGTCGTCGGTGGCGTCGTAATCCGTCTCGCTCGACGCCAACCACTCCGCGAGCGACCGCGTCGCTCGAGTCGGACGCAACACCACGAACGACGTTCTGATCAGCGGCACCACCATCGACTGCGAGTACCGCGACCATCCCATCTTCGGATCGGACATTCCCTGCACGCGCGCCGACCGGCGTCCATCGCCGCGCACGGTTCCGCTCACGTCGGCGCCGTCGTCGCGCAGCGCCACCAACGGATTCGATTTAAATCGCACCTCCGACGACGCCAACACCGCGACGTGCCCGCGTTCGAGCACCCACGCCACCGTCAACCATCCATCACCGTTCGCATCCGCTCTCTCCCTCGGTAAGTGCACCGGCACGCCCGCATCTTCAATCTCTTGCGCCTCGCGCTCGCTCGTCGCCGCCGCCACCACCGCGCGCGCCTTCGCCGCCTTCGCCGCCTCCACTCGCGCCTTCACCCCACCTCTCGCGATCACCAACACCCCGTACTCGGACGAATCTTTCGGTCGCAACGCATCGAGACGCGCGCACGCCTCGGTCGTCTCGAGCGCGTCGACGTCCCCGCGCGCGTCCCGGCGCTCGCCCGGCGGCGCGCACGTCCCCGTCCCCGTCCTCGCGCCGTCTCTCGGGACCTCGACGCGCGACGTCCACGCCGTCGGCGCGCGCAGTTCATCGCGCGAACGCATCGACGGCGTCACGGACGAGTCGCGCGCGGTCGACGTCGACGGGACGGCGTCACCGCGGATCGATGATGACGACGACCGTGCCATCATCGTGCGCGCATCTCGTCGCGCGGTACACACCGCGACGACGCCGAGACACGCCGACGCGACGCACGCGCGCGTGAACGCGCGGAACGTGACGCGCCGCGGGCGCCGCGTCGCGCGCGACATGGCGCGCGTCGTCGAATGACGTCGTTTCCGAGGATGAATGAATGAATGCGCGACATGAAATGAATGCACGCGCGCCGAGCGACTCCGGGACGCGCGCGCGAGAGACGTGCGCGTGGGTTACATGACAACGGGATGGACGCGAACGCGATCTGATCTCACATCATCGTCGACCAACTCGTTCCTCGAGTGTTCATCGCCCCCGGTCGATCGTCTCCCGCGGCGAACTGCACGGCGCTGAGCAACTGTTCCACCTCTGGATGCGCCGTCGTGTCGATGGCCACCTCGCCTCGCACGATCATCCTCGCCGTCGGTAACTGCGCCTCCGGTACGTTCGCGTCGCTGAGACCGTAGAAATCTCTCGTATCGTCGTCTCGAGTGCTGAAATACGTCACCTCCACCCCGGCGCCGAGGAACACGCCCTTCGAGTACGAGTAGTGGTGCACGCCGACGGCTTTGCGCGCCTCTCGCCCGTCCACGTACTTGGCGTCCATGCCGATGAACGCGCTCCCATCGATCGACCGACCCAACGGTCCGAGACTCACGCTCGCCGTGAGTCCAACCTTGACGCTCTGTTCGCTGAAACACGTCTCCACCGCCTCATCCGTGTCCAAGACGTACACCTGCGCGTCCTCCTTGTATCCCACGCCGAACATGCCCGTGGCCCCGCCTCCGCTCAGCGCCACGGGCGCGCCCCACTCCTCGCTCCCGGGCTTCTTCGCGATCAACACGCCGTGCGTGAACGTGCCCCCACCGAAGAATCCCACCGTGTACGACGTCAGGAAGGCGACACCGCGCGCGGTGCGCAGCGCCTCGGATCCAATCTCCATGTCGTTATCAGCCGTCGCCGACGACGTGTAATCCTCGAGCATGGCGATCGCGCGGAGGATCTCGCGCTTCAGTTGCAGGTGTTTCGTGCTCATGGTCCTCGTCTCGTCTCCTCCGCGCGCGCGCGCGCGACGCGCCGATGAGTGAAGATTGTTGAATTTTGGAATGAATGAATGATGACGTTCAGAGGCGCGGGAGACGGTGACGCGCGCGATCGTCGTCTCGCGGTGCGCGCGTCATGGTGAAACGCGCGCGCGCGTCGGTGTCGTCGAGCGAGGCGGGCGACGGTGGCGACGACGGTGACTCGAACGCGCGCGAGGGAATCGAAGCGTCGATTCACCGAATGTCGACGCGGTCCGAGGCGCGCGCGTGGACGTCGAGGGACGCGGGCGAGGCGACGACGTCGCGAGAGGTGAACCCGTTCGTCTCGCGCGAGGCGATCGCGGCGACGACGCGCGCGTGCGAGCGCGAGGGGAAGAGGGCGACGGCGAGATGGGCCGAGGCGTTCGGGACGACGCCGCGCGAGGGCGAGCGCGCGTCGCTCCTGATGCGCGCGAGAGAGGGGGAGGGAGGTCGTGGGGACGTCGAGAGCGATGCGTTCGATGGATGCGTTGGGCGAGGACGGTCGGTGGAGGTGGACGCGGAGGCGTTCGAGAGGTTCGTCGACGGAGGACTGGAAGGCGCGTACGGAGCGCAAATGTCCGCGTCGAGCGTCGGCGACGCCGAGATCGACGGTGAGGTGTACACGGAGGCGTTTCGGAAGTTTTGTGCGCGCGTGGGCGCGCAGAGACACGCGTGGGTGAACGCGAACAAGTCGGTGGTGACGAATTGGCACTACGACAACTACGACAACGTCTTGTTCGTCGCGTGCGGAGCGAAACGCGTGACGTTGCGCGCGCTGGTGAACGCGCCGTACGCGGCCGCGGAGAGCGGTGAGGTTGCGGGTACACTCAGATTAGAGACGGTCGGAACGGATGATTCGAACCACGTCGACGCGCGGTGCGTCGAGGATGGCGCAAAGTACGCGAGCGTGCGGCTCGAGGAGGGCGATGCGCTCTTCATTCCTAGCGGTTGGCTGCACACCGTCGAGTCGGAGCCGTACACGTTCGCCGTGAGTCACTGGTGGAAATCAGAATTTAACGAGACGCTCGAACGATCGTTTTACCGCGAGCGCGATCCGTGGGAAGAACTCTTGAGCCAACGCGCGGCGGATTCGAGCCGCGAGCCGACGACTTCCGAATCGACGACGTCGACGCGACTGGATCACTGCGCCGGCAAGCGGAACAGTTATCACTTTCGTCGAGCCTTTGAGGTGGCGATGGAAAATGAAATCCACAATTTTTTATGCGACGCGTCGTCGACGGGGTCGACGGAGGGGCGACGACTCGCGCGAGTGTTCACACATTGGACGAGAGGCGCGTGGCGCAAACGCATGGAAGACGACGATTTCCCCGACGACGCGGATCTCGTTCGGCTGTTACAATCGGCGAAACGCGCTGGGTACGGAACCACGGAAGACGACGGTGGAGGAAATTTCGAGGAGGCGCATTTCTTTGACATCGTCTGGCGAGGCGTCACGCGCGTCATCGACGAGCCCGCCGCCACCGACGAGGATCCGCTCACGTGGCAACGACTGTTTGATTGGATGATTCGTCGCAACGCCAGGTTCATTCGAGAAGATTCGCAATTCGGTACTTCGCCGTCGACGAACGCCTACGCGGCGTCACCGATCGTCGCGTACCGACTCGCCGACTCGGAGGATATCGTTCGCGCGGTTTTGCACAACCAACGCATGGCCATCGCGCACCGCGCGCACAGCCTCATCAACGCTAACGTCGACCGACACTTCCGAGTTACGTTCGGTTTCGATCAACGCGACTTCGATTCGAGACAAAGCGCGCCTGTGGAGTAGACGCGTAGCGATAAAGCGCGCACGGCCGAATGACGTCCCCGCCGAGACTCTGATATCCTCTGACATCGCGCCATCCACCATCGCCACACTCGCGCGCGCTCGTCCGATGCACGCCGCGACGCCGACGATGGCCCTTCGCGCGACCGCGTGCCACGCGCGCGCGACCGCGCGCGTCGCGCGCGCGTCGTCTGCTCGCATCCTTCGCGCGACCTCTATCCGCGCCGAGGTCGGCGTCTTCACGGCGCCGACGCGTCGCCGCGCGTCCATCGCGTTCGCCGCCGACGGCGAGGACGCCTCCGCGCCCGCGCCGTCTTCCTTCGACGGGTTCTCCACCGCCCCGAGCGACGCCGACGCCGCCCTCATCGCCGACATGGTGACGGAGATCAAAGATTGGCTGAAGTTGCTCTACGTCAAGCGCGAGATGTCTTTTAACGAGGTCAAGCTCACCATCGGCATCGAGGATCCGCGATTGACAGAGAATCGCGAGAAGTACGGCATTGAGGACGAGAGCGGGGTGAGCGCGGACGAAAAGGTGGAGACGCTGGAGATGATCGAACGCGGGGAGGCGCCGACGGATGCGCGAGCGGTGGCGACGGTTTTGGAAGAGTTTAGAAATTGGCCCGGTTTGGATACGGAGGTCGAACAGTCGAACGTGGACGCCGGTCCCTCGAGGTACGAAGAGATCGCGATGCGCTCGGCGGGAATCAAGACGGCGAATCCGAGACGAATTGCCGCCAAGGAGGAGGAGGAAGAGGAAAAGGAGGGGACGATTTTTGGATTTTTGCCCCTGTACTTGGTGAGCGCCGTGCCGATCTTTATCACTATTTTCGCGGTCGGAATCATGTTCGTCAACTCGCTGCAGTAGATGGATTTTTCTAGAGATTGTTGTCATTCAATGCATTTCTATGCGCGCTAGCTACGATGCCTTGACTGTTCTAAAGGGATTTTTCTCAGCGCGGCGTCTCGCGTCGCGTTTTCGGTTTCCTGCGTTGCATAATCGCATGAGGACGTAGCACAGACCGAGAATCGTGACGAAATTCCAAAACTTTTCCATCTGCTCTTCACGATAAAGCTTGTTATCGAGCTCGCGTATCTTTCTCTCCGCCTCGGCCTGAACCTGTTCCTCTCTCTGGCGCTCGGTCGCAATCTCTCGTCGCGTTTTGGTTTCTAATTGATTCGGAGCTTGCACGACGGGCCGCGGCTCCACCGTGCGAGGCGCTTGCGTCTCCGGAAGCGACCGTCGAACGACTTTTTGCGGCGCCTCGGCGCGACCGGAGCATCGTTCAAAGTTGTATCTCTGCACGGCGTCGTTGATACTCGAAACCGTCTTGTACATGATTTTCACTTTAATGTAACGCCTGACTTCGTCCCGAGACGCGCCTTCGTTCGGCGCTTGCGGCAATTTCACGACCGGAAACGGCTTCGCGTCCATCGTGTCGCACGTCATGCGCTCGAGGTGCCCTTCATCGTAGTGTTTATCCCAATCGTACTCGCCCTCCGTCATCTTCAAACCGTAATGGATGATATACGGATCCTCGGTCTGCGTATCCCACGGCGTGTACCCGGCGTAGAGTTGAATGGACGACATGACGTTGTGTCGTATTCCAGCCTTGGCGCACCCGAAGACGAATCCATACATCTCCGAGATCCACGGCCTCGGACCTCGCTCGGTGATGTACTCGTCCCCCGTGCCTCGATACGGCCACCACACCCTCCGATCCATGCGAACCTTGGCCGTGTACTCCAACCAATACGGCGTCAACGCCATGAAATCCTTCGCGTCAAATATTTCCCATCCACCCACCGGCGCGATCAACCGCTCCTCGTCCTCGTTCAAAAACCACTTCGCCATTCCGTTTCGCGTCCCCACCAAATAATCGTACTCGCCGCTCGCCGCCGTCCCTCTCTTCGCCGGAATCTCCTCCACCGTCAACGGTTTCAATAACAACATGTCCGCGTCCAGCTTCACTACCCACTTTCGATCCGTCCCGACGTTTTGCGCCCAGTGATTCATCCCTCCCGGAAGATTATACGCCGCGTACCCGTCGTCGTCGCCGTATTTTTCCTTGGCGTACCACACAAAATCTGGACACTTGACCGTGTCCGGCACGACGTCCAGGTGCGCGTACGTCTCGTACTGCGCCTCCGTGCACGACAACAAACGCGTGATGCGTCCGGGAGACCCGATCGCGCGCCAAGAGTCGTAGAGCGCGCGCGCTTGCCACGTCATGTACGGTTGACAATCGGCCGAGAAGACGTAGTGGTAATCATCCATCTCACGACGTCCGGGCGCGTCGATCGCGTCGTCCGCGCGCGCGATGTCGAACGCACAGACGCGGGCGAGGATGACGCACGCCGCGACGACGCGCGAGGGCGTCGCGCGGGGCGACCGCATGGCGCGAGGCGCGATGTGATGCCGTCCCGGGGAGAGCGTTTCGGTGGACTCTCCGGCGAGAACGACGCATCAAACATATCATGTCTACTACAACGCGCGCGACTACTCCAACATCCACGGTTCGGCCGCGGCGAGATCGGTCTCTTTCGAACGCACGCGTTTGGCGAGCGTTTTCACCGTGTGCGCGTCTCGAGCGAGTTTCCGCTCGAGCTCGACGAGCCGGCGCTTATCGCTCGCGCGCGCCTCGTCGACGCTCTGTAAGGCGTCGCGTAAGAACTCAATCGTCTCGCTCGCTTCCTCGAGCATGGACTCGGTGTCTCTCTTTTCGTCGGTGAGTCTCTGAACGCGGTCGCGTTGGTCGTCCAGGAGTCGTTGGAGTTCGCTCTCGCCGAGTCGAGGCGCCGGCGCCGGCGCCGGCGCCGGCGACGGCGAGGGACCGCCGCGAGGCGTCTCCGGGAACTCCACCGTGGGCGCCTCCGCGAATCTGTTCGACGTCACGCGCGGTGGCGTCGAGGCGACGTCCACGTCTCGCTCGAACGGTCCCGCGCGATCGCGAGGGGCGACGACGGCGAGCGCCTCGGCGCGCGCGGACGCGAAGGCGGTTCGCTTCGTCTCGCGCAGACGTCGCAGCGCCGCCGCCGCGTCTTCTCGCGAGATCAATCCCGTCGCCACGAACACGCCGGCCAATATCCCACTCACCGTGATCATCTGTAACGCGAACGCGCCGATGTCGAGAACCACGCGCAGAGAACTCGGGAGCACGTACAACCACGCCGCCGCCACGTACACGCCGCTCGACGCGACGAGCGCGCCGCGAACCCACGTCGACGTCACGTCGACGCTCTTCACCCCACACGCGACGTCATCTATCCACCGCGCGATCTTCGAGAGTTCTCTCGCGCCCGCCACCGCGGCCGCGTCCCCGCCGCCGCTCGTCGACGTCTCGCCTCGTCTCGCCGCGACCGCCGCCTCCACCGCCGCCGCCTCCCCCTTCCCCGCCCGTCGCATCACGCGTCGCCTCCGCGCGCTCGACGGCGGCACCGACGGCGTCGTGACGTATCCATCGCTCGTTTCTGCCTCCTCGCTCGCGCGTCCGCGCCGTCCTCGCTCGTCCCCGCTCGTCCCCGCGGTGTCCTCCAAGTCCTCGCTCGGACAGCGACGGTGATAATACGCGTCGCCGTCGCGCTTCTTATACCGCGGGTACCCCACGCAACTGCGTCCGCACGCCGCGCATCGTTTTCGCACCGTCTTCGGCGTCTTCGGCGCGTCGCTCGCCATCGATGCGCCGAAAACGCGCGCGTGTGCCGTTCGACCGCCCCGTGTAACACTCATTTGGTCAATCTCGCGTCACACGACGCCTCGAGCGACGCGCGGACGACGGTGCGAGCGCGCGCGCGCGGGAAGATGGCGGAGCGCGCACCCTTACTCGTCGCGCGCGACGTCGAGGCGTGCGCGTCCACGGCGCGCGTGGACGCGACGACGTCCGCGGAGGGACGATCGAACGGTGATGATGGTGTTGAGGGTTGGTTTTGCACCTCGGACGCGCGACGTGGACGATCGAGCGCGTCTCGAGGCGTTCGCGCGGTCGCGGTGAGTGTTTGTGCGCTCGCGGTGGCGTGCGTGGCGTGCGCGAGCGCGGGCGCGCGCGTGACGGGCGGTGATCTTCTCGACGCCGCGCGGGCGGGCTTGGGTTCGAAGAGGCGGTCCGCCGTCGAGGAGGGGTCGACGAAGAATTGCGCCAACGCGCGCGCGGATAACGCCGCGGGTACGTTTCAGGTGGAGACAAAGAAGTGTAAGGACGCATCGCTTCCCGGGTGCGTCGGACGCAGGTCCATGTGTCGGTTTTGTCAGACGCACATGGCGACGAATAGAAATCACGACTGGCCCATTTGCCCGCAGACGGTGTGCGACGAAAACGAAGCGTTCGGGTGTAAGATGGCGGGTAAGAAGATGTCGAAGAAGGAGTTGGCGTGGGCGATTTTGCGTCAACACGTGCGCGAGCACAACAAGATGGTCGACGGTGTGAAGATTGGAAAGTGCGTCGGCAACGCGCAGGATCACCAAATCGGACGGTACCAGTACAGCGATTCGCAGTGTAAAAACTCTGGATTACCGGGATGTCTCGGTGTGGATTCGGAGTGTCGATTCTGTAACACGAAGAACGCGAAGAAAGGGACCGACGCGTGGCCGACGTGTCCGACGGTGGTGTGTCACAAACACAAGCTCAAGTCGAAGTATTGCGAACAGTTGTCGCAATACAATGTTCCGCCAGAGGACCCGCCGAAGGATTGGGACGAAAAGTCTCTTCCGAAGAGTTTGCAGATCGCAGATGATGACGACGACGACGACGACGACGATGACGACGATGACGACGCCATCGTAAAAGAGTCCCACAAGCAGCACTCGCATTCGCATTCATTAAGTGGACATTCAAAGCACCATAGCAAAAAACATGCCGCCGACGACGACGGCAGCGTGAAGAATAAGCACTCGTCGAAAAACGACGGATCGAGTCTTGGATCGGATGATGGCGATGATGATGATAGCTACTACGATAAAAAGGATAAAGTTACAGTCACTGGTGATGATAGCGTGAAAGATGAAGACGACGAAGACGAAGATGACGAAGATGACGAAGACGAAGACGAAGACGAAGACGAAGACGAAGACGAAGACGTAGACGAAGACGAAGACGAAGACGAAGACGAAGACGAAGATGACGACGGAGGCCATGTCGACGACACCGCCGCGGACGGTAAGCACCATCACTCCAAGGTCAAGCTCGGTGTCGATGAGGAAGTTGACGCGAGAAGTTCAACTGAAGAGATGGCGAACCAGTTGACGTCGACGAAGTTGGCTTCTGAACTCGATAGTGCGGTTTTCAGTTCTTTCGGGAATGAATGAGACACACTAATGTTATAATGTACAAATTCACTCATAATTTTCATCTCCTATCACCGACCGTCTTCTTCGGCGACCGAACAGACAAAGAAGCGAACTCGCCGCCGGAAAGGACGCGAGAATGGTCAAATCCAAAACCACCGTCCCGAAGCTTCCCAACAGCCACGGCATCGCGCGCATCACAGCGGCGGTCGATTTACTCGCGCATAACACCGATGTCCCGTAGGCTAGATTCGCGGTCACCGCCAACGCGAACATGGTCAAACTGAGCCCCTCCGTCGTGCGTCGGCGCCTATTCTTCGCGATTTGCGCGAACCGACCGCCCAGATAAAACGCTGTCGCCAAGTACCCCACACCTCGACCGAAATTTTGCATCCACTGCGGATTCCCGTTATATTCGCAATCATCCACTTGCAGCGCGCTTCGCAAGACCCCACTCGACGCAACTGCGCCGTCAGTATCGCCTCGACTCGCCGCCGTCGCCGCGAGCGCCAACGCGCTCGCGCTCGCCAACACGAACCCTCCGATCGGGGACATCGACCCTCGCGCGCCCTCGCCTCGAACCCGCGGATCCGTCGCGCTCTCACCACCGCTGCTCTCAGCACCGTCCTCCGAACGCAGCGCATCGTACAGAGACGCGTTACTCGAGTCCTCGTCGTCAGCGTCCCCGCGCCTTTGCCTTCGTCCCGACCGCCGCTCTCTGTAATACACGTACTGACACAACAGCGCGAGATCGCTCAGGACAAAGTACACCGCCGTGTACGTCTGCGTCGGCGCTTGATCGCCGGTGGCGAGACATCCGATGAGATTGAACGAGTCCCCGGCGAGCCACTGCGCGAGAAACCACGGGGACAATCCTCGAGCTGACTTTTGTCGAAAATTGAGAATGAGCTGCGGGATTTGCGCCGTCATCCAACACGCGACGGTGATGAGGGCGAGGTAGAAACCCAAGAGTTCTCTGTCGTCGCTCACGCACTCGCGAAAGACGCGACGGATCCAGTCCAGGGCGTCGGGGGACGAACACGTGCAAGGAGGCATCGTGGAACGGAGAGGCGAGCAGTGAAGCGGGGGGTGCGGGCGGGGAATGGAGGACCACGCGCGCGTAAATGAATGGGAAAGAATGTATAAAGAATGATTACAAAGTGCTGCCTAAGTTTTTAAGCGCCACCTTGGCGCGTAAACTCGCGAGTTGGTCGTCCAAGACGGAGACGCCGAGTCGCAGCCGGTCCAACAACCCGTGATCCGTGGACATGGCGACGGCTCTGCACGCGATGAGCTTTTGTAAATCGCTCGACGTCGACGCCGGGGCGACTTGAAGGACGGCGAAGGATAACCTCTCGGCGCGAGAGAGGGCACTGTGCGCGAATCCATCCTCGACTCGAGTCCAGTCGGCGGCGTCCATGGACACGTCGCCGTCTTCGATATCCTCCAACGTCACCGCCGGCGCGTCCACCCATGCCATCGCCGATCGTAAATCACCCGCCTCCTTGTGCGTCCAGATCCCATCAAACTCGTCGCCGTCCTCCTCGCCCTCACCTTCCTCCTTACCGCTCAATAATTTATCGCTCAGCGTCAAGACGTCGCCGACGGCGTTTTCCACGTAATCCGTCACCTCCTTCACCTGCGCCATCTCTGCCTCGCTCGGCACGTATGTCCCGACGTCACCCATCTGCGGCACGTGAGTGAATATCCCCGTGATGAACGGCTCGCGAGACGCGATATCCTCCAACTTCACCCTCGATTCCCCCACCACCTCCACCCGCGCGCCCACCTCTTCCCGCCGCACGCGCTCGACGCGCATCAACGTCGCCGACGTGTTCACACGCAATCCCTCCCCTTCACCCTCCGCACCGCCGTCCGTGGGCGGGAGAAACGTCAACTGCGCCACTAACCCACCCGTGTTGGCCGTCACGCGATCCAACAGCGCCAAAAACCTCGCCTCGTACAGGTGCAGCGTCAGCCGCGTCCCCGGCAAGAGCGTCTCCTGCTGTGGGAACAACAGCGCGGGCACCTCGACGCGAACGAACTCCTTATTCATCGCGGCTTCGAAATCGAGCGTACCGCCTCGATCATCATCGTCTCGCGCGCCGTCCGCGCGCGTTCTCGTCGTCGTCGGCGCG
>TARA_B100000674_G_scaffold87896_1_pt1 | contig 12651 bp, 8 predicted proteins | sample TARA_B100000674 | Tara Oceans TARA_B100000674 (sample SAMEA2622759) | marine metagenome | biome: marine biome (ENVO:00000447); feature: surface water layer (ENVO:00002042); material: "saline water (ENVO:00002010), including plankton (ENVO:xxxxxxxx)" | depth 5 m
CGACGAAGACGGCCACGACGAAGACGGCCACGACGAAGACGGCCATGACGAAGACGGCCACGACGAAGACGGCCATGACGGCCATGACCACGGCGACGAAGGTCTGGTGACGGCTGAAGAGACCATCGAAAACCCAGCCGGCTGTCCCTCAGGCACCGTGATTTCGGTGTATCACCTCGAAGCTGGCGAGTACATGCTCGAGTTTGAAGCAGAAGACATGGAGACCTTCCGCATGGCCATCGCTGCCATGGGAGGCGCACATCACCATCACGACCACGGCGGCGAGCACGGCGACGAGCACGGCGACGAACACGGCGACGAACACGGCGACGAACACGGCGACGAACACGGTGTTTGCCACGACACGACCACTCACGAAAACCACGATGAGTACACTTCCGAGGAAGATTGTGAAGCAGCTGGCTACATGTGGATGGAAGGCGACCACGACGACCACGACGGCGTTTGCCACGACGAGGACACGCACGAGAATCACGACGAGTACGAAAATGAGGAAGACTGCGAGGCTGCTGGATATCACTGGATGGAAGGCGACCACGACGGTCACGACGACGAAATGACGCCCGAGGAAGCCATGTCAGCATTCGACACGAACAACGACAGCAGCCTCTCCTGGGATGAATTCTGGGTTTCTTGGAACATGGATGACGATGACGACCATGACGACCATGACGACCATGACGAACACGACCACGAAGACGAGCACTCTCCCCTCGAAGAAGCCCTTGAAGGCTACATGATGGAGATGCTCATGACGATGTTCAACGAATCGGACGCTGACAACAGCGGCGGCCTTTCCCTTGAGGAACTGGAACACTTCATCGAAGACATTGACGACATGGAAGACGAGGACATCGGCATGCCAGGTGGCGACTTCATCGTCAATGCATTTGACGAAGATGGCGACAGTGCTCTCTCCTTCGAGGAGTTCTCCGAAATGATGGGCATGGAGCACGATGACCACGATCACGACGACAATGGGACGCACGACGAAAACGAATCGGCCGAAGAAGAACTCATGGAAGCCATGATGGAATTGATGTTCAACATGACCGACGTTAACGGCGATGGTTTCCTCAACGCTTCAGAAGTTGAGATGATGTTCGAGATGATGGACGACGAAGACGACCACCATGAGGAAGGCGTCGCCTTCATCGGCCTTCACGTTGAGGAAGAAGGCGACTACGGTATTGCCCTTCCAGCCGGCGTTTCTCTCCATGTCTTGATGGAAGACAGCCACGATGGCCACGACCATGGCGACCATGACGACCACGGCGACGAACATGGCGACGAACATGGCGACGGATTCGAGTGGGCTGGCGTCTTTGAAATGGACGACAGCACGCACACGTGGTCCATGCAGAAGGTTGACGGCGACTACGCCGACCCAACGATGTGGCTCGTCTTGATTCCAACCGACACGCCGACCGAATCCACCATGCACGACCTTGAATCGGGTGTTGACGCCCTGGTTGATGCTGGTTGTACGGTTGTCGAAGACGGTGAATCAATGTCTTCCATTGCCGCTGAAGGTTCGTGCTTTGAGTTGCACGTTGGTACAGGCGACGACTCAACGTACACCATCGACACGGCCGGCATCACCGGCATGGCCATGTACGCTCAACACGTTCCTACCGAGTTTGAGCGAGACCAGCACTACCTGAAGGATTCTGCTGGCGCTGACATTGAGCCTGTTGCACAGGAAGGTGCTGGTGCTCACGACCACGGCCACGGAAACGAAGAAATCGCCTTTGACCCCCACAGCTGGCTTGACCCTGTGGCCTTCGCTGCTCAGGTTGAAGTGGTGTATGTCACCCTCAGCACGACCTTCCCTGACGGCGCCGAGACGTTCCGAGCCAACGCTGACGCCTACAAGGCACAACTCTTGGCCCTTGACGAGGACTTCTCCTCCGCTCTCAGCGAAACAGGTACCTGCACGACCGACACCGTCGCAGCGAATCACAACGCCTACGCCTACATCTCACAGCGATACGGCGTGGAGTTCGTGACCCTTCACGGTCTTGACCCAGAAGGTGAACCTTCTCCTGAAACCGTCGCCGAGGTGCTCGAGCGCGTCGAAGAGGACGGCATCACGGCCATCTACGTCGAAGAATACTCGCCCAACGGTGCGCTTGACAGCCTGATCCAGCAAACGGTGTCCGACGACCTGCCAGACGGTCTTGCCATCCTGACGCTTTACACCATGGAAATGGCTCCAAGCGATGCGAGCGGTGATGACTACCTCTCGCTGATGAGCAAGAACCTTGAGAACCTCAAGACCGGCCTGGGCTGTTGAACTACGGGATAACCGCTCGACTTGGGCACCAACGAACGGGTTGAATCTAAAAAACCCGAATCGGAGGGCTATCCATGTCCGACCTCCCAGCACCACATCATGTGGATGCACCGTTTCTCAAGATTGAGAACATCACGGTCCGACGGAACAGGACAAACGTCCTCAAGGATGTGAATTTGACCATCCGCAGGGGCGAGTTTGTCGGCATGGTTGGCCCCAACGGTGGGGGAAAATCGACGCTTGTCCAAACGATCCTTGGACTGCTCAAGTGTCAGTCCGGTCGTGTATCCATTCTTGGCCAAGCACCACTGTCAAAGGGCGTGTTCGGGAAAGTAGCATGGGTCTCGCAGGCTGCTGCGCATCTTCCAAAAAACGTACGTCTCACCGTTCGTGAACTGGTGAGTTTGGGGCTCTTGAGCCACACCAATTGGTTTCTACCGGTCTTGTCATCCTCTCACAAGGTCTCAGAGGCCATTCAACTGGTAGGCCTTGAGGATTGCATCGACATGGACGTCAACCGCCTCTCAGGCGGACAGCGCCAACGTGCCATCATCGCCAAGGCCTTGGCGAGCGAAGCTGAGTTCCTGTTGTTGGATGAACCGTTGGTTGGAATGGACCGAGCCTCACGCAGTTCGCTCCTGAAACTCTTGGATGGTTTTTGTCACGATCAAAACAAGACGATTCTGATGATCTCGCATGACGTTGCAGCCATGCGGCAAACGGCTCACCGCCTTGTTTACCTCGAGGAAACGATTCGATTTGACGGTCCTCCTCCCAATTTCCCGAGCCTTGAGGAACTCGCCTCTTTGCGCGGGATTGAGGACGTTCATGGGGGGCATCACTACGACCACGCTGCTGAACATTGCGGTGGAGGAGAGCACCCCAGCCCGCAGTCTGTTTGGCCAACGAAGGAGGAGGAATGATGGGCATCGGTGTTCGATTACTTGAAGTGGTTGCACCGCTCATGGAAACCATTGCACCGTACTTGCCGGGGGAAACGTTCCCGTTCTTCTTCACCATCGCGATGTTTCAACGTGCGTTGCTGGCGGCGTTCGTCATCACGATTGTCGCCGGCGTTCTGGGGTCGTTCCTCTTGATTCGAAACATGTCACTTATCGGTGACGGCATCGCTCACGTTTCGTTTGGTGGCGTGGCCGTGGCGCTTGTGATCGGGACGGCCTTCACGCTTGAAGTGGCGGCCGTCTTCGCTGTCGTTGCTGCCGTTCTCATTTTCGAACTTCAAGATCGTGGAATCCTCAACGGTGATACGGCCATTGCCATCATCATGACCGGTACGCTCGCTCTTGGATTGGTCTTGCTTCGCCTTTACGGCGGGGGCATCACGCCCATGGTCGAGGGGTTCTTGTACGGCAATCTTCTGTTCATCGACGACCAAAGTTTGGACTTTATCGTCACCATCGGGCTGGTTGCACTGTTCGCTTTGGTCGTGATGTACAAAGGGCTCCTCGCTGCAGCCGTGGACCCGGTGGCAGCTCGGGTTCAAGGCATACCCGTGAAGGCCATTGGACTCGCATTTTCTGTGCTCACGGCGCTTGTGGTGGTGAGCATGGTGAAAATTCTCGGCGCCTTGTTGGTGACGGCGCTCTTGGTCTCACCTGCGGCGACGGGGCAACAAATCGGCAAGAGTTTCCGCTCGTGTGTGCTGTGGTCGCTGTTGTTTGGTCTGCTTTCGGTGAGCCTCGGCATCTATTATTCGGCTGAACTTAGCACGGGTAGTGGAGCAATGATCGCCCTCGTCGCTGCCCTTGTCTTCGCAATTGTCACCATCGGCAAACTGTTTGTGAACGGTGTCCTCAACCCAGAGGAGAATTTCAACTGACGCCTGAACCTCACCGGTTGTTGGCTGCAAACAAACAGCATGTTGCTGAACTTAGCGCTTGAGCCAGTTGGTCAGGATTTCGAGGTGGTCGCCCGCCAGCGTCAACTCGCCGCTGAACACGGTCTCGATGGGCCAGAACTTGGCGTCGGCAGCGTCGTCGCCGGCCGTGGGTGTTTGGTCGTCGCTGACCTGAATCTCGTAGACGACGCTGACGATGTGCTTGCGAGGGTCTCGGGCCGGGTCGCCCATCACCATCAGCAGGGTGGGCTCGGTGCCAACGAGGCCCGTCTCTTCTTCGAGTTCCCTCACCGATGCGTGGAGCGGGTCTTCACCCTGGTCAACAAAACCGCCGGGCAGGGCCCAAGCGCCCTGCATGGGCGGGTGTTTTCGCTGAATCAGCAGGACGGTGTCACCCCTCCGGACAGCGGCGTCAGCAGCCAGTGCAGGGTTGAGCCAGCCGTTGCATTCGTCGCAGGTCGCCATATTACTCACCGTAGCGGCGACCGCGTTCCTGGTAGGTTCGAATGGCCTTGAGCAGGTCTTTCTTGGCGAAGGAAGGCCAGAACACGTCCGTGAAGTAGAGCTCGGAATAGGCCATCTGCCACAGCAAGAAATTGGAGATGCGCTCTTCCCCGCTGGTGCGAATCACGAGATCTGGGTCGGGCATGTCGGCGGTGTAGAGTCGCTTGGAAACGGCCTCTTGGTCGATGTCGTCCAGCGAGATGTCGCCCGCTGCGTAGTCCTTGGCGATGGTCTGGATGGCGGTGATCATCTCTTCTCGGCTGCCGTATGCCAAGCAGACGGTGAACACGAAATCATCGTAGTCAGCGGTTTTGGATTCGGCGTAGTCGATGGCCTCGATGACCCGCTCCGGCAACAGTTCACGTCGTCCGATGATGTTCACGCGCACGTTGTTCTCGTGAATCCGCTCGTCGTCAGCGATGTCTCTGAGGCCCTCGACGTAGAGGTCAAACAGCACGTCGAGTTCGCCTTGCGGGCGGTTGAGGTTCTCGGTGGACAGGGCGTAGACGGTGAACCACGGAATCTTGAGTTCCAGCACCCAATCCAGCACCCGTTCGAGCTTTTCCTTGCCAATGCGGTGGCCCAGTCCGGTGGCGATGTTGCTGCGCCACGCAAAGCGTCGGTTGCCGTCCATGATGATGGCAAGGTGGTTCACCTGCAGCGGGTGCTCCCGGACTTCTCGCAGGAGTTTGGCTTCGACGGCTTGGCCGAGCACATCACCCATGCGTTCCGAGATGCCCATGCCTGCCCTCCGCCCGGTTGTGGTTGCACCCGGTGTTTGATTGCTCCCATCGGAAATACAGGTCGATGGCATCATCTTTGAAGGGGGGGACGGGGTGGGAAACTCATGGTGGATGACGTCTTTTGGGACATTCCCGTTCAGCCACCGTCTTCCACATCAACGAGGCAAGGCACCGAATCTTCGTCGTCTTCGGCAGATGCGCCTCCGCCGTGGTATCCCTCTGGCCTCCTTTCTGGAACACCGGACCCTTCCACGTTTGAACTCGGTCTGCGCACCCCGATGGGGAAGGTGTACGGGTGGGATTTCCGCGACGTCTTGAATCTGGAATGGTGGCAGACATTGACCGTGTCCTGGTGGGGTCACTGGCCAGAACGCGTCGATAAGGTACGGGTCGTGGCGCACACGGAGAACAAAATCATCTTGGCGCTTGACAAGCGCTACATCGTTCACGTTTACCCGTTCCAAACTGGTTGGGATGTCTCTACACTGATCCGCTACGCGCCGTGGAAGACCATCCTTGAAGACGAACGTGTCCTGTTGCCGTTGGGTGGGCTACGAAACCAACACGGGGATCAAATGTGCATGTTTGACTACCATACGATGCACGCGCCCGAGGAGATTTCAGCGAACCTCCAAGACCAACTTCGCCTGCGCCAGTTGGGGCGCGACATCGGTAAAGTCCACGCCAGTTTCCAGCCGGAGACCACGCCCAACGCTGAATGGCGTTGGAACGCCCGACTCAAGGCCCTCGAGGGGGCGCTCAACACCACCACGCTCTGGCGTGCGCCCCACACCAAGCACGTTCAGGGGATTCCTCCTTTCCACCTCAGCCTCGACGGCCTGCTTTGGGATGAATACCATGTCACGCTCGTGCCACAACCTCGGCCGCTCACGGACACGTTGTTGTGCAAGGATGAGCGCATGCCCGCCGTAGCGACCATCGCCAATTTGGAGCAAGTCATTGCATTGCGCGGTGCGTTCAACGAGGATGCCAGTCGAGCGATGTTCCTCGCCTCGTGGGAGGGCAGTCTTCCGCCAGCGTGGGGGGCCCATACCCTCCGCACGCTCAAGGGAGGACTGTGGATTTGGAGGTACGAAGCCATCCTCCATCAGTTGGCTCGGGCCCGTGCCTTCGGCCAAACGAACGCTGAATCGATGTGCATGGATTGGCTCAATGATGTGTCTCGCATTCAAGCGAAGTTGGGCGTGCTGCGCATGACGTCGTTGGTGGCCAAAACCTCGCTCTTCTTGTTCATCTTCTGCGTGCTCTCGATTGGTTTTGCCGAATCGATGGAGGGGCCGTTCCAAGGCGGCACTCGGATTTTCCTGGCCAATGTGTTCTTGTTCACGGCCATTGGTTTCCACACCTACACGGACAACCATATCCCAGAGCCGTACTGATTCAGCGCTGCTGTCGAACACGACCGTCGTAGAACTCGATGCCGAGGTCCTCGGCGATGTTCTTGATGTCAATGATGAGCTTGGCTCGTTCTTGGCGTTCTTCAACACCGCCTGACACGTCCCAGTAGAGGTTGAGGTCCACGTCCAGCGAGGTGGCTGATATCATGCTCACCTGGCAAAACGACGCCTCTTCCTTGAGGGTCTTGGGATGTTCTTCGATGGCCTTGAGGACGCGCTGGCAGAAGGCGTCCACGGCCTCACCGTCGGCGTTGATGTCGAGGTGGAGTTGGGTTTGCCAGCGGCGCCAGCGTCGCTTGCCGACGTTTTCCACAGGCGTGTTGACGAGGTTGGCGTTGGGCATCGTGATGATGGTGTCGGCCGAGGTGCGAATCAGGGTGGTTCGCAGGTTGATTTCAATGACTTCCCCTTCGGCTGCTCCGACGATGATCCAGTCGCCGACCTTGAACGGGCGGTCGAGCAGCACCGTGATGGCGCCGAAGAAATTGGAGATGGAATCCTTGGCAGCCAGCGCCAGGGCCAGACCGGAAATGCCCAACCCAGCGATGAGGGAGGTCAGGTCGAAGCCCATGGAGTCAGCCACAAACACGGCGCCGACGAAGATGATGGCAAAGCGCAGAACGCTTTGCAGCGCCGAGATGAGCGTCTTTTCCGTCCCGTCCAACTGGTCGTCGGTGTCGAACAGCATGACCACGTCGTGAACGATGTTAACGAGGCGAAAGGCCCAGACCACCACGGCGATGGCGACCACAAACTGGAGGATGCCCGGCAGGAAACTGACGGCGAGGTCTGGCATGAGAATGGGCGAGCCTGCTCGTTCCATGTCATCGATCATGACGCCCACGAGCACATAGGCCAGACCGACGCCTACTGCAGTGCCCAGCGCTTTGTCGGACTCTTGAACGGTCTTGCCCTTGATGGCTTCCGAGCGGATGATGGTGCCCAGGACGGTGGGTGCAAAGCGCATCGTGAGCAAGCGCATGATGAAGATCATTACCAGGAGCCCGAGGACGGCCAACATCGTGTAGGTCGTGAAGCCGAGCACTTCGTTTCGCAGGGCTGAATCTGCAGCGGGGTTCCACAGGCCGTCCATGGTGGGCCCAGCGGGTCATGAGGGTTGTTTTTTCCGCTTCGTTTACCGTGATTTTGACCTGTCTTCGTGAAGCATTTTCTCCCGGACGGCACGAACGCTTGAAGAGGTGAAACGGGGTCGGCCAAACGATAGCATGACGTCAGCCGCGCCCGTTGCACTTCGCTCGACTGCACCACGCCCCACCTTGGGTTTCCTCATCGTGCTCCCCCTGTTGCTTTCCTTCGCTGCACCGGTCGCTGAGAACGCCTACGCTCAAGAACCAGCGACCGGCGACACCCCCGAGGACATTTGGTCCGAGGATTACATCAACATGATTTTCCCGTGGGCACCCGCCAACGATGAAATTCTTCAGTTCAAGCAATACCACACCTACGAGACGATGAAAACCCGAATGATGCGCCTCGCTGAGGACAACCCGGACATTTTCGAGTTCCACGAAGGCATGAACGGGGGCACCAACGCTCGAGGCGAGGAAGTCACGGCCGATGCCTACGAAGGTTGGTACTACGGCTATTCCTCGCCGTGGATGAAAATCACACAAGATGTCCAGGGCGGCGAATACAACCCCTTTGTGGGCGACAACGGCAACTACGCTGACCGCCACGATGTCATGATCGTGGGCAACCACCACGCTCGCGAGTGGATGTCCTACGAGGTGCCGATGATGCAACTTGAGGTCATCGCGTTCTCCTACGAGAACATCGGCTACGACAACGATGGGGACGGCTTGGTGGACGAAGACACCTGGGGCGACTCCAACGGTGACGGTCAACTCGATGACGACGGCGATTGTCTTGCCCTTGCTGCAGAATACCAAGATTCCAACGGAGACGGTACCAACTGCGGCCCCGGCGACCTCGGCGTGGATGAAGACTACTCGGAACAGTTCATCACCGACCTCGTGAATTCCCGTGAGATTTACCTTATCCCGATGCTGAACGTCGACGGCAACATCTACGACCGAGAGGTCTTCTGTCCTGCACCGGCGTGGGAATCCTGCCCCTCAGGCGGCTGGCGCAAGAACCTGCGCGATAATACGTTCACCGGGGTGACGCCGCTGCCCGACCTCAACGAACAGGTTGATGAGGACTGCGACGGCGTGGATTTGAACCGCAACTATCAGTTCGAATGGGGCGCGCCCTTGGGTGCGACCGGCCCCATTGTTCCAGGCACCTGTACGCCGGCAGAGGACGAACGAGCAGGCATCTCCAACAACGATGTCTACAACGGCCCAGTGGACGACCGCGACAACGACGGTGACGGCCAAATCAACGAAGATCACGTCGACGGCAAGGACGATGACGCCGACGGTGTCACCGACGAAGACTGGTGGGGTGGCAACTCAGAGCCCGAGACCAAGTTCATTCAGGACATGACCGAAATGAACGACGACACCGGTGACGGCGCAAGTGAATTCAAGTCAACCCTGACCCACCACTCCTACTCCGAACTCATTCTGTGGCCTTGGGGCCACTGCACGGACTGCGAAAGCCCCGACCACGCTCAACTCCGCTACCACGGCCAAATGATGGCCGACATGACGCAGTATGCCAATCTTCAGTCGTCTTCGCTTTACCCCACCTCGGGTGATTTCTGCGACTGGCATTATGGCGTCCACGGATCGTACTGCTACACGTCCGAAATCGGTACCGCGTTCCATCAGCGACCCGAGGACATCGACCACATCGCCGTGCGCAACCTCGGTCTCGGGTTCTACATTGCTGAAATCGCTGACAACCCACGTGAGCGAGCCGACCTTGAAATCGCCAACATCTCCCAGCAAAACTACCTCAAGCAACCGTCGATGATCGACATCCCCGAAGAAGGCGACATCCCCATTGAGCTCTGCGTGTCCAACCAGTTCCCCTACAGCACCAAGGACACGAAGGTGCAGTGGCGCCAGGTGAAGCCAAGCCGCATGCAGAGCGACTTTGGTCCACGAGAGTGGTCCACCACACCGTGGGAGAGCACGAGCGTTGAGATGGTCGAAGGCGGCTGTTCGCTAGCCGCCGGCAACGGTACCTTGTTGAGGGCCATGCTGCCGGTGTCGGAAACCGCCACGGGCGAAGTCCACTACAAGGCCACCGTATCCACGTTGGGCGGTGCTGACCTCTACCAGTACCCCGCTGAAGGCAACTACTACGTGTTGGAGGTGACCTACCGCGCCGCCTTTGGCAGCGTCTTTGGGGCGTTCTTCACGTTCTCGCTGGTCGCCACTTTTGTGTGGGGCGGCTTAGCGGTGGCCCTGCGCATCATGCTCAGTGATGAGGATGAGGACAAGATCTTCGAAGCCAATCTTCGGGAGGACTGAGGTGACAGCATGGGCGAAAGCGACCAGTTCAACGGCCGTCTCGGTCTGATTTTTGCTTCCATCGGTGCCGCCATCGGGACCGGCAACATCTGGCGCTTCCCCCGCATGGTGGGTGCGAACGGCGGTGGGACGTTTCTCATCCCGTGGCTGATTTTCCTGTTCGCATGGTCGATTCCGCTCGTCATTGCCGAATACGCAATGGGGAAGCGTAGCCGGACCGGGACCATTGGAACCTTCCGTATCTTCGCAGGCCGCCGGTTCGCATGGATGGGCCTGTGGACGGCGTGGATTTCAACCGCCATCGGGTTCTACTACGCCGTGGTGTCCGGCTGGACGCTGAAGTACTTCCAACTCGGTATCACCGGTGCACTGAGCGGCGACAAGGTGGACACCACTGAAGTGTGGAACGCCTTCCTGCAGTCGCCCGGTCAAGTCATCTTCTTCCAGTTCCTCGTGATTTTGCTGGTGCTGGGCACCATCTGGAAGGGTGCAAAGGCGATTGAAAAGGTCAACTTCTACCTCATGATTTCCCTGTTCGCGCTGCTCTTCTTGACGCTCTTTCTCTCGCTGTGGATGGACCTCAGCGACGGCAGCCTCGACGGGGCGCTGTTCATGTTCACCGTGGACTTCGACATGCTGTTTGAGCCTGAAGTGTGGATCAACGGTCTGTCGCAATCGGCGTGGTCGTGTTCTGCTGGTATGGGCATGTGCATCACGTACGCCGTCTACATGAGCAAAGACGAGGACACGGTGCTCAACGCCTTTACGATGGGGCTCGCCAACAACAGCATCTCCATCATCGCCGGTTTGGCGGTGCTCTCGGCCATCTTTGCGGTCAACCCCGACCCCTTGGCCACGGTGACCGGTGGTTCCTCCGCCATCACCTTCCTCGCCCTTCCCGAGGTGTTTGCGCAGGCTCCAGGCGGTGCTATTGGGCCGCTCATCATGACGGCGATGTTCTTCCTCGCCCTCTCCTTTGCCGCCCTGACGTCGATGATCTCCACCGTCGAACTCTGTGTCCGAAACTTCGTCGACCACGGCTACGAGCGAGAGCGCTCCGTGCTCATCACGGGTCTGGCCATCTTCATCTTCGGTCTGCCCTCCGCCATCCTGTGGATTCAGCTCGACAGTTCGGGCGTGGCCTTCCCCGAATTCCTCGAAGTGCAGGACCACATCTGGGGCTACGGCCTGATGTTCTCGGGGCTCTTCATCGCCTTTTCGATATGGAAGTACGGCTACATCAAGTGGCGAACCGCCGTTGACGAAGGCACGGCTCCGCCGGGCTTCTCCGGCTACCTCGGCCTGGGCGTTTCGGCCTTCCGTGATGATTTCATCAACACCGGCGACAACGACTTGGAAGTAGGTCGCTGGTGGGACGTGCTGATTTACATCGCCTTCCCCATCCTGTTCTTCGTGCTGATGGCGTCGTACTTCTCCGACATGATCGCCAACACGCCCAACGTTTGGGACCCCTCCAACCCGAAGGGCCTGACCATCATTCTCCTGTTCTGGGGCGTGGTCGCAGCGTTGTTCATCGGCCTCAATCGGAAGCTCATCGAGCGACCCCTGTTCCGAAACGTGCCCGAGGGTGCCGACGCCGACATTTCCGAACTTCCAGGTGGCTCCGACGACCTCATCGGTCAAGTCGGCGATGTTATCGCTGGATTTGAGCACCTGGCTGCCACCGTGGACGCAGAACTGGCCGATTGAAGGTGGGGCTCCATGAGCGAGTTGTGGGAAACGCTCACGACCGGGCTCATCCTCTCCCTCCTCTTCATTGGCGTCAGCTATCTTTTCTGGAGGCGCTACGATCGACCCACGCCGCTGATGATTGAACGCCAGGAGGAACGAGACCGTCTCAAGGAGGAACGCAAGACCTGGCGAGAAGTGGAGGCCCGTATGCGTGCCGAGCAAGAGGAGGCTGAACTGAAGGCGGCTTACGAGCGTCGCAAGGCCGAGGAACGTGCACGCTCCGTCGTTCCTGCTTCTACCGAAGTCAAGGACGCCTGGAAGTCGCTGGGTGTCTCCGCCCCCACTCAACCCACCACCTTTGAGGCCAAAGGCAAGGACGCCAATGCAGACCTTCGCCCGCTCGACCAAACAGCGCTGAGCGAAACGGTGGCAAGCGACGACGACGTGCTCAACGCCGCCGAACTCGTGCAGGTACGCCAGGACCAAGGCGTGCAGCCCGGGGCGGAAGAACCGGACTGGGAACTGATTGAGAAACTCGAGGAGATCGCCAGCAAGGACGAGGTGGTGCTGCCCGACGTGCCCGAAGCCCCCGATTTGGATGCAGTTGCCAGTCAAGTCATAGAAGGCGTTGATCCTACTGATTCCTCAACTACCGAGGTCAACAAACCAAGTTGGAACCTCAGCGGCGACGAGGACCCTTGGCCCTCAAACAGGG